>Ga0224723_1000327_pt1 | contig 33655 bp, 25 predicted proteins | sample Balambano_FR2_Me_FD_161647 | JGI IMG/M metagenome (GOLD analysis project Ga0224723, IMG submission 161647) | Freshwater sediment microbial communities from Lake Towuti, South Sulawesi, Indonesia - Balambano_FR2_MetaG | ecosystem: Environmental > Aquatic > Freshwater > Lake > Sediment | place... | reverse complement strand
CCCCTTCTCCATCCTTCCACCCCTCCTACCTAAAATTTGATCTGCATTAGCGATAGGAATGGGCGATCGCTCTATGCACTGGCATGAAGAAAATTACGCCAAGTGTATATAGGAATACAAATCAGTAAGATTGCATATTGAATTCTGCATACCGGGATAATTTTTACTTGTCAACAGACTCTTAAAAACGAAACCAACAACGCCTGATAAAGCGATGAGTTAGGCCAAAGGATAATTAATATTACAAAAAGCAAGATTTGGTTAAAAATCAGCTTTCCGAAACAACCGTTAATTCACTGAGGTGATTTTTTGGATTTATCTGTCTAAGCATATTTCATAATTGATTGCAAGCGTGTTCTCCTGGTTTTTATTGATAATATTTCTGGAGATTTGAGAAGTAGTGCTAAGTCTTTCAAGAGCAAATCTATTGTTATAGTTAATTAATTGGTTTATCTTACATAAGATAAACCAATTATTTGAATTCATTTTAGAACTGAATGACATGTTTTCATTATTACCAATAACTTAAATGAAGTTTGGTGAGCAGAGTCGTAACACTACGTGTATTTACGTATATTTATCTCCCATGTCTCTCTAAAATTAACTATCCTAAATTCAGTGGCTTTTTGCTGGGTTGCAGTCTATTGTCCAGGTTTCCTGACATAACTTTCAGAATTGTTCAGGTGACAGGGATTTCTTCATCATGCTGGTCTGGATAATATCAATTCATGAGGTTATGACTTCAGTGTCTAAAACTCAGAAATTAGACACCTTTCTCTTTACCTTGCCACTTGTTAATCGAGCATTGTCAATCTATCAATGCAGTCAAACAAAGCTGAGGTAGGAAAAGCCAAATTAACGTTCTGGATTCAGTTTAATTCCTGAACAGACTCATTTTCAATTGCTTCGAGATACGCTTGGGAACTGGGCAAAACTTGAGAGGTTAAATATTTTTTCCCCTCTCTTAAGGTGGATGACGGCCTACTATTCGATGCGGTAAGCGTGTCGCAAGTTGACATTAGCCTGGTGTCTGCGAACAGTTTTGCAATAGTTTTTCCAAGATGTTCTACATGATTCCGGTTGACTATCTCTCCAGAGGTAGGGTTGAGAGAGGTTAGTTTGACATTATGGTATTTTCCATAAGCATTATTTAATCTCTCCTAGCCCAACATCAAACCTGCCCACGGTAGGAAGTTCACTCATCCAAAAGAAGATTACTGGCTGAAATTTAATACCCATTCCTCTATCTGGATAGGTAACAAAATACCTTTGGGAGATGCAATCGGGCTTCCCCAAGACAGTCTGCTGCGACTTTTTTTGTATACACCCTTGAAAAATGCGGAAGTGCCCATGATTGAACTATTGCAATCTGTTCTAAACAGTGAAGAGAAGGCTGATCTACGCCAGTTCCTTTTGGATTTACGGCAACAGGAGAAACACTATCTGTTGCGAAATGATATTTCGATCGCGTTTGCCAACTATTGCGAAACTCATGCTAAATCTGAATCTTTTCACCAATCTTCGCGGTTAGGGAAACTGATTTATTACACTCAAGAAATCATCATTATCAATGGCAGTTCTTGTTTTATTATTCGTCCAGAAATTGCCAGCCTAGAAGTGTTTCGGTTGACCGAAGATTTGCAGGTTGAGTCAATGACCACTCAAGAGTTGTTGGATTTGCGCGATCGCCTCGTCAACCGTTTTCATCCCCACGAGGGAGACGTTTTAGAAATCGATTTCCAACCTTTCTATGATTACTCTCCTCGCATCCGTGACCCCAAAAATATTGGCAAGGGAGTGCAATTTCTCAACCGCTATCTCTCCAGCAAACTGCATGAAGATGCGGCTCAGTGGCAGGAAAGCTTGTTTCAATTCCTCAGTTTGCACCGCTACAACGGTAGTCAATTGATGATCAATGAGCGTATTCAAAGCAAGGAGCAGTTTTCTCGCCAACTCAAGCGTGTTCTCTCTTTCGTGCAAAGCCGCCCGACTGACGAACCCTACGACAGTTTCCGGTTTGATTTGCAATCAATGGGCTTTGAAGCAGGTTGGGGTAATACGGCGGCGCGAGTGCGAGAAAGTTTGGAATTGTTGGATGCCCTGATTGATGCACCTGATCATCAGACATTAGAAGCCTTTCTGTCTCGCGTGCCGATGATTTTTCGCATCGTACTTGTCTCTCCTCATGGTTGGTTTGGACAAGAAGGTGTGTTGGGCCGCCCAGATACGGGTGGACAGGTTGTGTATGTCCTGGATCAGGCGAAGAGTTTGGAGCAGCAAATGCAAGAAGACATCACCCTGGCTGGCTTGGATACCCTCCAGATTCAGCCCAAGGTGATCATCCTGACCCGGCTGATTCCCCACAGCGATGGGACACGCTGTAATCAACCTTTGGAAAAGGTCTATGGAACAGAAAATGCCTGGATTCTGCGCGTTCCCTTCCGGGAATTTAATCCCAAACTGACGCAAAACTGGATCTCTCGCTTTGAAATCTGGCCTTATCTAGAAACCTATGCTATTGATGCTGAGAAGGCGCTGTTGGCTGAGTTCCACGGTCGCCCGGATTTAATTGTAGGCAACTATTCTGATGGCAACTTGGTGGCTTTTCTGTTGGCACGCCGACTACAAGTGACGCAGTGTATCGTTGCCCATGCGTTGGAGAAATCAAAATACTTGTTCAGTAACCTCTACTGGCAAGAAATGGAAGATAAATATCATTTCTCCTTGCAATTCACGGCTGATTTAATTGCTATGAATGCAGCTAATTTTGTTGTCAGCAGCACCTATCAGGAAATCGTTGGTACTCCTGATAGCGTGGGACAGTACGAATCCTATAAATGCTTTACGATGCCAGAGCTGTATCATGTTGTCAATGGTATAGAACTGTTCAGCCCTAAATTCAACGTCGTACCACCAGGGGTAAATGAAACTTATTTCTTCCCGTATACTCAAATGCACGATCGCTTGCTAGGGGAGCGCGATCGCCTGGAAGAATTGCTGTTTACCATTGATGACCCAGAGCATGTCTATGGCACTCTGGAAGACCAGAGTAAACGCCCCATTTTCTCAATGGCGCGGCTCGATCGCATCAAAAATCTGACCGGTCTAGTTGAGTGTTTTGGCAAAAGTCCAGCGTTGCAAGAACGGTGTAACCTCATTTTGGTTGCAGGAAAATTGCGAACTGAAGATACAACTGATCACGAAGAAGCGAGCGAAATTGAAAAACTGTATGGCATTATCCATCAATACAATTTGCACGGTAAGATTCGTTGGCTAGGAGTACGGCTGTCTAAAACTGACTCTGGGGAAATCTATCGGATTATTGCCGATCATCAAGGGGTGTTCGTTCAACCAGCGCTGTTTGAAGCCTTTGGCTTAACTATTCTGGAGTCGATGATTACAGGCCTACCCACCTTCGCAACCCGCTTTGGTGGACCACTGGAGATCATCCAGGATCACGTCAATGGCTTCTATATTAACCCCACCCGACATGAGGAAATGGCTGAGATTATCCTGGAGTTTGTCAGCAAATGCAACCACAATCCAAGCTACTGGACAGAAATCTCTAAGCGGGCGATGGAGCGGGTCTACAGCACTTACACCTGGAAAATTCACACCACTCGATTGCTGAGTCTAGCTCGGATTTATGGATTTTGGAACTATACCTCAAAGGAAAAACGGGAAGACCTGTTGCGTTATATTGAATCCCTCTTTTACCTGTTGTTCAAACCTAGAGCGCAGGAGTTGATGCGTCAACACCAGCAACGCTAAGGCGCTTATCCTACAAGTGTTCCCTCGGCAAGTCGTTCGCGTTCCCTGTTTGATCGAAGCAAAGCAGCCTGAAAGACATACTTTGAGGCTGCTTTGCCCTTGCTTAAAGGGCACATAAATGAGGGCTTAAGCCCCTTGGACTAACGACTTGAATACCTGTTATATAAATAGAGATTCTTCAGCAAATTCACGCAGTTTCAAAACCTTACGGCAACATGAAGAAATCGTCAAATACTTGTCCAGCAATAGCTAATGGTTCTATCGGATGATGCTTTAAATTTGTAGTCATGTCCTATCCTCGTAGATTGAACAGCAATTCTCATTTTGGAACAGATGTTTGGTTTTTCGCCCCCAACGGGGGTGAAAAACCAAACATCTGTTGGGGTTTCAGGTCGCCGTCGGCGACCTGAAACCCCAGCAATTTTTCATAATGAGAATTGCTGAGATTGAATAAGTGTGCAGCCGAATTCTGTAATTATGCCCATGTGACCCAGCCAGTTTTGATGTAAAAGCTAAATTGAATACATCGTTTCTTTATCATTTGAGGTTTAGAGTTTGATGGTAGCAGTTTTGGTTTAAGGTGAACTTTTTAACATTAGGTTTAGTGTTCCTGACTACACACCGTCTGTAGAGTCATCTTGTTTGCCCGATATGCAGACAAGAGGGCTGAAACCCTTTCCTAAGCTAGGAGGATAGCCACTTTGTCACAAATAGAGTAGCCGTGCTTCAACTGCGCTCAGCCCTCAGTCATCTATAGGTTAGACTTCGACTGCGCTCAGCTCTTAATCAGCCGTGGATTGAGCGCAGTCGAAACCTACCTTCAGATGTCAGTTTTTTGTAGCTGGGTTAATGACTGCGTTTCAGAAACGGATTAAGACTACCAAGTCGTCAAATGCCTGAATAACTTCTACATAATTCTGTTGTTTTTTATGACGCTAGCGAATTTACCTCTGATTAGAACAAATATTTATCCTTATTTTGATATATAGCTGTAGCCATTTTTCTTAGGACGTTTTTGTGGGGGCGCGAAGCGCCCCCACAAAAACGTCCATGTCCTAACCGCCGTGGCTACGGCTATACCTACAGCAATCCTGAATGATTTGTAAGACTGAGTTGTAATAGGTGAGCGGGCGCGACCCACTGACTCTCACAACCGATATAAGATTACTATCTTCTGGTTGCTTGATTGCAATTAGCCGTGCTTCGTTTATTTATATTGAATTATTTCAACATTTATAGGGAAATATTTACTGATGTTTCTAGCCGCTATCAGTCAAGGTAACGATATAAGTTTGTGCTCATGTCTTATTTCTACCCTCAGTTCTGAGGAGCCTTACTGCTCCAAAATTCTTGTCGTGGATGATCATCCTTCTAGCCGCATGACTGCGATCGCCCTATTGTCGATTGATGGCTACGAAATGATTGAAGCCAGCGACGGGTTATCTGCCCTGGAATGCGTCCAGCAGTTTGATCCTGATTTAATTTTGCTAGATGTGATGCTCCCTGATATCGATGGCTATGAAATCTGTCGGCGGCTGAAGCAAAATGAGCAAACCCGCCTGATTCCGATTATTTTTGTCACGGCTCTGAGCGATCGCCACGCTCGTCTATCTGGCATTGAAGCGGGGGGTGATGATTTTATTTCAAAGCCTTTTGACCAACTCGAACTCTCAGCCCGCGTGCGTTCTCTGGTGCGGCAAAAGCACCTGAATCGTGATCTAGACCATGCTGGAGAAATTTTGTTTGCGATCGCCCGGGCTGTGGAAAGCCGTGACCTGAATACAGGGGATCATTGCGATCGACTGGTTGTTCTGGGCAAAGCTTTCGGCGAATTTCTGGGGTTACCACCTGCTCAGATTCGAGATTTGATGTGGGGTGGTTATCTCCACGACATTGGTAAGGTGGGCATTCCCGATCGCGTATTGCTCAAAACAGGTCAACTGACTCCCGAAGAATGGCAGATTATGAAGCAACACGTCATTATTGGAGAGCAAATTTGTCAACCTATGCGAAGTATGAAAGGGGTGCTGCCCATCATTCGCCACCACCATGAGCGCTGGGACGGATCGGGCTATCCAGATAGATTGGTCGGACAGCAAATTCCTTTATTGGCCCAAGCTTTTCAATTGATTGACATCTACGATGCCCTGACCCACGAGCGCCCGTATAAACCAGCCTTCAGCCCAGAAGCATCCCTACAAATTATCTACCAGGAGGCAAAACAAGGCTGGCATGATGCAGAACTGGTTCATATTTTTGCCCAATTTATTCAATCACGGGAGGCAATTCTTTAGTGTTCTGTCAAAGAAGCTTTAAGTAGCCACGACTATTCATCAGGGAGCATCAGTCAACCCAGATCTGGGGCAGAAAACCCAGGTTCTAATTCAAAATCAGAATGGCTGGCTTTTTGCCAAAGTGACAGTCACAGGGGTTAAGGCTTTTTCCTTGCTTTCCTTGCTGCAAAGTGGATTTTGATTTTCAAAGGCAGTATACTCCATGGGTGTGAAATGGGTAAATCGAGTGGGTATATAGACTTATGTTGGCAGTGGCAATTCTTGCGGCAGGACGGGGCACTCGGATGAAATCAGATCTACCCAAAGTGTTACATTCCCTGGGTGGGCGATCGCTCCTCGAACGAGTGTTGCAAAGTTTGACCGAAGTTCAACCTGTGCGTTCTCTGGTCATCGTGGGCTATCAAAGTGAACTGGTGCGACAGGCGCTAGCTGCCGATCCCGAACTAGAGTTTGTGGAACAGGCAGAACAGTTGGGTACGGGTCATGCTGCTCAACAGTTAATACCTGTGTTATCAGGATTTGACGGAGATGTGCTGATTTTGAATGGCGATGTTCCTCTCTTGCGCCCTTCTACATTGAAGGTGCTGATTGACACGCATCAGCGCGAACAAAACGCTGCTACCCTATTGACAGCTTATTTACCTGATCCCAAAGGCTATGGTCGGGTGTTTTGCGATGGACAGAATATTGTCACGCAGATTGTCGAAGACCGAGACTGCAATCCGGCGCAGCGTCAAAATCGCCGCATCAACGCTGGAGTCTACTGCTTCCGCTGGTCGGCATTGGCGGAAGTCTTGCCCAAGTTGCAAACCAACAATAATCAGAAAGAATACTACCTGACCGATACAGTTAATTTTCTAAAACCTGTGATGGCGGTAGATGTCGAAGATCACGAAGAGATTTTAGGAATTAACGATCGCCAACAATTATCCACCGCTTACCAAATTCTGCAAGAACGGATTAAAGACGGCTGGATGAAGGCAGGGGTGACGTTGATTGACCCTGCTAGTATTACGATCGATGACACTGTAATATTGGCACCTGATGTTGTGATTGAACCGCAAACTCATTTGCGAGGTAAGACTCGCATTGGAGCAGGTAGCCGCATTGGACCGGGTAGTTTTGTGGAAAATAGCGAAATTGGTGAACAAACAACGGTTCTCTACTCTGTGATTACAGACAGCGTCATACAGACCCAGAGCCGCATTGGCCCGTTTGCTCATCTGCGAGGACACGTTACAGTCGGGAGCAGTTGTCGGATTGGCAATTTTGTGGAACTGAAGAACTCGACTCTGGGCGATCGCACCAATGTAGCCCACCTGTCCTATTTAGGGGATGCTACTTTGGGCAACCAAGTCAATGTTGGAGCGGGAACCATCACAGCCAACTATGATGGCTTCAAAAAACATCCGACTCACATTGGCGATCGCTCCAAAACAGGATCAAACAGCGTTCTCGTTGCCCCTGTCACTATCGGTGCAGATGTGACGATTGCTGCGGGGTCAGTGATTACCGAAGATGTCCCAGATGATACGTTGGCGATCGCTCGATCACGTCAAGTTCTCAAACCAGGCTGGCGGTTAAAGGACACTCAAGCACCAACCTGAAATTGGAGTACCCAACTTTTGCACTTTCCGGTGATAAGTTTGGGATAATTTGTATCCTGAAAGACACTCATGCAGAAATTATACAGATGGCATCTTCTCTATACGTGAGTTCAATAATCGCCGTTTGAGGCTGGGGCGATGCGCCCATCTCAACGAAAAACCGCTCGTCGAACTCACGTTCTCTATAGAGAATGCTGGGATAGAGCAGAATAAGCTGCACTCTATCTGCTTCAGCAGGGCTGACTAACCTTAACCTAATTGTCGTAAGGGGTGTAATTGCCGAAAACCCTTCTATCTAGCCTGACGATGAAACCTTATCTGCAAATTCCCATTTTTGAATGCGGCGAACCTCTCGTTCCAATTCCACCTGGACTGTTCGCACTAGAAACTCCCCATCCTTACGTCAAGTTGGCGGCTCCCTATGGCGACAAGTCTCCTTATTACCTGCGGCAAGGAGTTTTAGAAAGCTTAATTGCAGCCCAAACCGAGTTACAACGACGACATCCGGGCTGGAAAATTTGTATCTTCGATGCCTACCGTCCGATCGCTGTCCAACAGTTTATGGTGGATTATACATTTGCCCAAACTTTGCGATCGCAAGAACTCTGCGAAGATGATTTGTCAGAAGCGCAAAGACAAGCAATTTTAGAACAAGTTTACCAATTTTGGGCTGTTCCCAGTTCTAAGCCATCTACCCCCCCACCCCATAGTACTGGGGCAGCCGTTGATGTCACTTTAGTTAATGAGCAAGGACACCCAATTGATATGGGGTCGCCCATTGATGAAATGTCTTCCCGTTCATATCCCGATTATTTTGCGCTTCATTCTGGCTCCGACGAGTTAGCTTACTACCGTTCTCGCGGTGGAACGGCTGTTTGCGATCGCACCCATATCTTTCACAAAAATCGGCAACTTCTCAAAAGGGTGATGCTGGGAGCGGGATTCCATCAACACCCTAACGAATGGTGGCACTTTTCTCTGGGTGATCAAATGTGGGCCTGGCAGATGCAACGGGAATCTCAGGATGCCATCTTTGCGGCTCACTATGGGTCAATCTAGGCAGACTTATCTCTGTCAGTTGGACGGTACATCAGGATCACAGTAAGTGTTGACTTCCTGTGCCAAGCTCTCCTCCTGTGCAGTTGCGGTTTTAATGGAATTAAAGGCTTGTTGAGCCGTTTGATAATTCTTTTGTCCTACAGCAGTTGCTAAAGACCGAGTAGACTTACTAATGTCGGTGTACATTGTAATAAATCGTTGCTGAAAATCTTTTAAGCCTTGATCGGTCAACTCTAAAGCCTGCATATTTGCATTGGCGCTATCGGCTGCATCTGCAATCTTTAAAACTTCGTTAACCAATTCCTCACTCTGGGCCGCGTCATTTACGTTGCTACCAGCAGTGGCGGCCTTAACCGCTTGCAAATCCTCGACGGCTTGATTGGCAACTGTTGTCAACTTGCTACATTGAGCAATCTTACTATTACTACAACTAGCTATTAGAACAGTGACGAGAGATAAATATGAAAGCCTGATAATTTGCTCACGACGGGTTGCCATAAAGGATCTCCTGGTTTCTGGGTAAAGGAGGCAAATAAGAGTGTAGCCCATTCAGAAACAGATGAACCTTTTAGCGCAAAAATTAGTAGGGTAAACGTGAGTTGGACGAGCGGTTTTTTGTTGGGGCAGACTGTGCCTGCCCCAATCAAAAACTGCCTGCCGTTTGGGGTCTATGGTGCGCCGCACCATAGACCCCAAACGGCGATTATCGAACTCACATGGGGTAAGATATTTGGATCTAGTATTTTCCAATGAAACAATCAGCACCCCAACGGCGAGGTGCCGTTGGTGGTGGGGTTGCAGTCTCTAGAGTTCGTTCAGAAGTGAGCATTGCCCACTTCCGATTAATCCTGCTCCTGTTCAGAGGGCAACACTTCCCGATCGCGATTCCAGAGTAACTTACGACGCTTCTTGGGAAAAGGCAAACCGTAGGTGCTGTGGAAATCTTCTTGAACTTTATGAGTCAGTCGGCGCGAGACTTGGCGCACAATTTGATTGAGCAGGCGATCGCCCGTTGTTAAAATCAGAGATTGGGGGAGTGCTTGGATGAATCGGGGGAAGTGAAGCGCGACGGCTAAGTTAAGTTCCCATTCAACCCGTGTCATTCTGGAAGGGAGAGCGATCGCCCCTGGAACTTGCTGATATAAAGAGGGATCTGTGTCTATCTCAATCAGGCTTAAAGCTGCTTGAAAATCGACTTCATACCCTGGTGCTTCATAATTTGGAATGGGAAGCGTTTGAATGCGGTAGACTCCACCGTCTTGGGGCAGCAAGTTGAGTCCAATTTTTGGCTCTACTTCATAACCAAAGGCACCAAATTGCCCAATAGTCAAAGCATAACCAGTTTTCCCTAAAGGGGACACTTTCATCGGCTGGGCACAGCGATAAAACCAGTCTCGATGAGCATCAAGATACTGGGCAACTTGGTGAGCCTCAGCAAACATTTCCATACAACTGGCGTAGGAGCCATGAAAGTAGGTTGGCTCGAAAGCACAGTGGACAGTTTCTTCTAGAGGAGTTTCCTCCCGATTGACCGAACCTGATGTCATCTCTGAAATTGAATGGGAGAAATTAAAATGTTTGGCTGAGTTTGCCTGCATAAAAACTTCCTGTAAAGGTTGCTTCCGCTCTAGTTGTTTCAACGACCGCACGAACTATCTGTCCGGCAGATTCCAAGCAGAAGGTAAGGCAGTTGTTCTAGTGGACCGCAAACTGGGCTTTGGAGAACTACTTATTACAGTCTCGGATAACTCTACCGAAATTGCAGTAAAAGAGAAGACTAGCTCCTCTTCTATCGCAAAAGCTGAGTCTAGCAACCGAAAAGCAATAAGTAATACTTATGTTACTAGGGAAGAGCGTAGACGGTTTGCTGAACTAGAACTTGCGTTGGCTGGATCAAATTGATCCAGCTAGCCATGTATTGGGAACCAGAAGACAGTCTGAGCAGGGTTTAACTTCAAGGTTGAACCAACTGTCTTATGGGATAACAATTCAGCCTGTCTATGCTATTTGAGAAACAGGAACGCACACATTGCTTAATTTACCGAAAAATAAGTTAACCTCCAATCAAATCTGCCAGATCTAATGATTAGTTTTAGATAAGAAAGGAAAAGTTTGGCTGGGAATGACTACACTACTGATTAAATAGATTTCCCAATTTTCAGACAAAATTACTATCCTGGAAAATAGTGCATCTAAAAATTGCCTGCCAACTGACCGAAAGGAGACATGATGAAGGCATTTGTAGCGGGCGCTACGGGACAAACCGGGCGACATATTGTGAAACAGTTAATTCAGCGAGGGATTCCGACTCGTGTTCTGGTGCGTGACCTAGAAAAGGCAAAGCAGATTTTACCTCCAGAAGCTGAATTCGTGGTTGGCGATGTATTGCAGCCTGAAACGTTGAGACAGGCGATCGCCGACAGTACGGTTCTGTTGTGCGCCGCTGGGGCGGCTCCCAGCTTTGATCCCACTGGTCCCTACAAAGTTGATTACGAGGGCACCAAGAATTTAGTCGATGCGGCCCAAGAAGCTAATATTCAACACTTTGTTTTGGTCACTTCCCTCTGCACCTCCAAGTTCTTCCACCCATTGAATTTGTTCTGGTTAATTCTTGTATGGAAGAAAAATGCGGAGATTTATCTCAAGGACAGTGGGCTTACCTATACAATTGTCCGCCCCGGTGGGTTAAAAAATGAAGACAATTCCGATGCCATTGTGATGTCTTCTGCTGATACGCTGTTTGATGGCAGCATTTCACGTCCCAAAGTTGCCCAAGTCTGTGTTGAGGCGCTATTTGAAGACGCAGCTAAGAATAAGACTGTGGAAATTGTAGCGAAGCTCGATACTGCTGTTAAAGCCTGGACTGAATTGTTTGCGAATGTTGCCTAAAGAACTTGGATTCAATTCTTGCGCTCAGGTAAGAGCAATTTTCTTAAAGTTGCACAGAAGCAGGTGCTCAAGCCCCTTGTCCACAAAGGTAACTCTAATGTCTTGATAATTATTTGGTATAAGCCCTTTGACTTTAGAAGCTCAAGAAAACCAATCTGTTGAGAGCAAACCTCAAAGCAGTAGCTCTTTGGGGCAATTTCTCACTTCTATATGTTTTGCTTTGATTACCCTAGTGTCTTTCTGGGAAATCTACCAATCCTGGTCTGGACGCTCCACTGAACCCCACTGGCATGGAGTCACTCCTGCTCCTCTGGTAATGCAAGAAGGTGATCCTTACATTCGTGCTCTCATGCGGACGATTTCCGCCAGTGAAGCAAATGATCCCCGCCCGTACTCTATACTTTACGGTGGCGAACATATCAGTGATTTCAGTACCCATCCTGATATTTGCGTCCCAATTGTTGCTGGGCCAAATCTTGGAGATTGTACTACTGCCGCTGGACGGTATCAATTTCTCACAACTACCTGGCTAGATAAAGCTGAGGATTATCACCCCGATCGCCACAACTTTTTGTTCTGGCAGTCCTACAGTTTTGCTCCAGAATATCAAGACAAGGTAATGTATGCGTGGCTGAGCGATCCGGGGGCCTGGGGAGGGGTTGATATTTCTCAAATGCTACGGGAAGGGCGATTACAGGAAGTGTTACAACTGCTTTCGCCCACTTGGACGAGTTTGGGATATGGCATTGAAACCAACTCAATGTCCTATGCACTCCCGGAAATTTATCAAGATATGCTCCAGGAAGAGTTGCAGGGTTCAATTATTCCCTGGATGTAGTCCCATTACTCACAGTCCCATGGCAATGAGCTAGAGCATGCTCAATTTTCTGGGGCAATGGATCAATTTCTGAAAACTCTCTAAATGTAATCAACCGCTCATATTTCACCCCATCTTCGTCTTTACCCACAGCCCGACTAAACCAAATTGCTGGATTAAATTTATTTTGAGGACTTCTACGGCTGTAGGGTTGTCCACCCCATTCGACGATCGTAGGGCCATTCAGATCCCGCTGAATTACTCGTGCGCCAATTTCATCCCACTGAAATACCGAAAATTCTGCCAGGGGTCGGGTCAAGTTGGGAGCAGCAACGTTTGCAGGAGCCAATTTTTCTAAAGCTGTTGCAACCCGTTGCAGCAGTTCAATTTGCTCTTGAAACAGGCAAATCCAGGCATTCTGAAATTCTTGTTGATTCATGGTAGTTGGGTTCATTACAGACTCCAGTCGCTAGAACAAGTGAAAAGACATTAAGCTGGTTCTAACGTGCCCGAAATCAAGAGACTGCTAACGCGCCTAGTTGTAGTGGGCTTTAAGGAATTGGTATAAGTTGCTCGACAATTTTCATCCGAATGCCCCCTTGAGGAGCCAGAGTCACGCCTCGCCTGACGGGGCGCACCGGGCGAGTTTCTGCCAATGCTAAAGTGTACTGTTGCAGCATCGTGGCCAAGACCAGTTTCATCTCAAACAGCGCAAAGGCTGCACCGATACAACGGCGATTGCTACCGCCAAATGGAAAATATTCGTAGGGTGAGAACTGGCGCTCTAGAAAGCGATTGGGCTTAAATTGCTTCGGCTCAGGGTATAAATCTGGGCGGTGATGAGTCAAATAAATGCAAGGAGCAAGGAAAGAATCGGGAGGAAATTCATAATCCAATACCTGGAAGGGGGCCTTCGTAATCCGGAAGAAGGTAATCATCGCGACGGGATACAGTCGCAGAGTTTCCAAACAAACAGCATTCAAATACGGTAAACGAGTGATGGCGTTGCTATCCAATAAGTCCGTCTGTTCCAGTTCCGATCGCAATTTAGACTGCACCTCTGGCAACAGATGCATCCAGTACAACGCCCAACTGAGGGCCGTCGCCGTAGTTTCATGCCCTGCAATCAGCAAGGTCATCAATTCATCGCGCAACTCTACATCGGTCATCGGCTGTCCGTCCTCGTCTCGGGCAGCCATTAACAGCGATAAAATATCCGTCTGCTCGGATTGATTGGAGGTGGAGCGATCGCGCCGCGCTTGAATCTCAGCGTAGATCAAATCGTCAATTTGCTGCCTCAATCGCAAAAACCGGCCCCCCGGACTCCACGGCCCAAAGTCTCGTTGCAGAATGGGAAAAATCCCCATGACGAAACCAAATCGAGAAGCCGTCATATCCAGCAATTGCCCAATCAAATGTTTGATCTTTTGGCTGCGCGGATCATCAGTTAAGCCAAACACTGCCCGCAAAATAATCTCCAACGAAATTGCCTGCATAAAGGGTCGAATCGCGATTATCTGCCCTGGTTGCCACTGAATTACCTGCTGGGTGACTTGGCGAATCAAATCACCATAGGCTTTCATTCGTTCTCCGTGAAAGGGCGGCATCAAGAGTTGGCGTTGACGTTTGTGGCGATCGCCATCCAACAGAATCAACGAATTGTCTCCCAACGTCGGCTGCAAAATGAGATTCGCCCGACCCGATTCAAATTGGGTCGGATTGGCTGTGAAGATTTGCTCGATCGCTTTCGGATCACTGAAGACAGTAATGTTGATCGATCGCATCAAACTTAAACAGAACACATCCCCCAATTGTTGCTGTGTCGCTTCTAGTAAAGTTAAGGGTTGCATGATCCAGCGATACAATTGCCACCAGTGTGGAGCTTGAAGTGCGGGAGGTCGTTTCACAGTTGTTACCCCTGAAGTTCATCCTTCCATGCTAGTGATTTCAACATGAACCTACAAGTCAACCCTCATGAAACTAATTCTGCCAATCGAGATTAAAGATGCACTCCTACCTTTGCTGCCAACTGATCTTGAAACCGTTTGGGTCGATCGCCATGGTAACTTTGTTGGAGATCCTAGCGACGCTGAAGTGTACTTTAACGGATTTTATCTAAAGCGGGGGGTGTTGCGTCACGTATTGGCGGCAGCGCCAGATTTACGATGGCAGCATTCCCCCAGTGCTGGAGTAGAGCATATTTTGATTCCCGAATTTTTGCAGCGGCATATCCTGCTCACTAACAGTGCTGGAATTTATGCTATCCCAATCGCAGAAACCGTTTTAGGATACATCTTGCACCACGCCAAACGGTTCTCAGACCTACAAACTATGCAAGCTCAAAAGCGATGGCAATGGAATTTTGAGTTAGAAGAACTAACTGACAAAACAATGCTAATTATTGGTGCAGGTGGTATTGGTCAGGCGATCGCCACTCGTGCCAGTGCATTTGGTATGCGGGTTTGGGGAGTGCGGCGACGACCCAAAGAATTGCCTGGATTTGAGCGAGTTGTTGGATTTATAGAATGGCGATCGCTCCTGCCTGAAGCGGATTACGTTGTGGTGGCGGCTCCACTCACCGCTGAAACGAAAGGAATGATTGACAGAACCGCGCTACAAACAATGCGTCAAACCAGTTACTTAATTAATATTGCACGAGGTGGTTTAATAGATGAAACCGCTTTGCTTGAAGCGCTACAACTAAGGTGGATTGGAGGAGCGGCGATCGATACGTTCGTGACAGAACCCTTGCCTGTTGATAGTCCGTTCTGGTTACTGCCTGATGTGTTTGTTACTCCTCATTGTTCTGGGGCTTCACCTAAAACCTTACAGCGAACGATCGATTTATTTTTGGATAATTTCGATCGGTATCGGCAGGGGTTGCCGTTACGTAATCAGGTTGACCCGCAAGTGGGATATTGAAGCGAGACCGAGACGGGGAAAGTATCAAATGCCAGAGTTTATCAAAAGTCGAGGATCTGGTAGAACTGAAATTAGTTAACATCAGTGTTTGTTGGCTTCGCAACCATCGTCGAAACTGTTTAGCTAAACAGTTTTCACTAACAGGAGTTTATGTTTCGTCTTTGGGAAATGGCAATTCTAGAAATCGGCACATGTCTAAGGAAGGTTTGAAGGTTTGGTTTGCCGCTGCAAGTTAGTCCATTGCATTGAAGTGTCCCTGCTAAGAGACTTGATTTTTGTAGACAGACAAGCTTTAATCGGGGTTTTTCTGGCTGGAAATGATGCTGCTGTGGGAAGTGGCACATTTTTTTGTCCGAGTTTCGGAGAATTCACCTAGATTAAATGAGCAGCATCTCCTGACTCCAATGCAAAATTTGGAACCTGCGGTTGCATCCCTTTATCTACTAAACCTTTAGGTTATTCCCATGACGCAGACGATACTTACCAACTCTTTAGAGTTAGCCAAACAGGGAGATCCGCAAGCGATCGCCCAACTCTTCAACCAATCGCTGCAACCTAAAGGAATTTCCGTTGAGGTGCAATCTATTGGGGAAGGGTTATCGATTACGTTAGTTTCGCAGCAGGCGATTGTTCAGAAAACCGCAGTTGTGTTAATCCGACAAGCATTTCAGCGGTTAGAGATTCGGTCGATCCCGTGGGTTAGGGTGAATGGCAAATTGACAGGACGAGATGAGATTTTGTGGCAAGAGGAACTGAGTTTGTCTAACACTGAAGTTCAGCCTGATCCTGTAAATCAAACTGCCTCGATTAGTCAGCCGCGATCGCTCGGTGCGACTTCTCCTCCGGCTCCGGCCCGGTCTGCTTATCGGACACTTTCCCCCGCGCCCAGTGGGGAAAGACGAGCCGAACAGCGGCTTAAAATTGGGGATTACCTGCTGCAATCCACGCCACACGGCATCAAAGTGGATCTGGTGCCAGATAGTCCAGTGCGGTTACAGGCGCGATCGACTCCAACGGCGGCTCAGTATTGCCCTGCGGTGATTCTGCTGAATCGTCAATCTGAAATGCAAACAGCGATCGCGACGTTGCAATCTGCGGCTCCGGTGGAGTTTTATGGTGAAGCAGGCTCAGGGAAGACAACGTTGTTAAGAGCCTTGGCATATCATGAACCGTTGACTCCTTTGTTTAATGAAGGATTAGTTTATCTTCGAGCTAATCATCAACCTGTTGAAGATATTGCTCAGAGGCTATTTGATCAATTCTTCAACTACGAAGGTCAATTACCTGTTAAACCGACCATTGCCGAATTACGTCAGGTTTTGCAAGGAATGCAAGCTTTAATTCTGCTAGATGATACTCATTTCTCACAAGCAGAAGTTGAAGCACTCAGAGCGTTGTTGCCTGATCCAACATTTGTTTTTGCATCTGAACAGCGACAACTCTGGAATCAGGGGCAGGCAATCGAGTTGAATGGTTTACCCATTACCGATGCATTGCTATTAGTTGAGCAGGAATTTAGGCGAGCATTAACGTCTGAAGAACGCCGCCTTGCTGAGGCAGTTTGCCGTCTGTTACGGGGTCATCCTCTACGAATTCTACAAACGGTTACTTTAGTCCGAGAGCAAGTTTGTTCCTGGGAGATTCTGTTGCAACAGTTACAGATTATTTCTCCAGAAGAATTAGTGCTGCGCGTCTCAACTGCGTTGCCCGAACCAGAGCGCCGAGTCCTGGCTGTGCTGACAGTCATGGGACAGACATGGCTGCATACACAACATCTTTCAGATCTGGCTGCGATCGCAGATTTAAACCCAGTGTTGGAACAGTTGATGCGTCGTCACTTAGTTCTTAGGGATGGGCAGAGCTATCAGTTAGCTAACAATTTGATGCAACCGTTACGAGAAGTATGGGAATTAACTCAGTGGACTGAGCGCATCTTACAATATTTCGTGCAGTGGAGCCAGGAACAGACGGCGCAAACTCTATTCCAGGAAGCTGAAACGTTAAGAGCAGCGATGGAGTTGGCGCAAACCGTAGAGCAAGTCACAACCGTGTTGTCCCTGGGGCGCACTGTAGATACCACTTTGACCTTTGGTAAATTGTGGGGGGCGAGTGATGCGATTGCCCAAATGCATCTCACAGCAGCACGAACCCGCAATGATACTTTGCAAATTGCCTGGGCATTGCATGAATTGGGTAGCCGAGCACTCTGCTTGGGTGATGTGGCAGCAGCAACTTCTCTGTTAACTGAAGCCTTACAACTAAGAGAATCGGCTGGAGCAGACGAGGCGGCGGCTGTCACTCGTCACAATTTAGGACTGGTGCCCGCTCAGACACCAGCAGTGTTAACCCCGATTTCCGCGCCGCCTGCTCCGCGCCGACCTTTGCCGCGATCGGCCATCAAACTGATTGCTGGAGCCGCTTCTCTGGGATTAGGGGGATTGTTAGCCTGGGGATTATTTACTCTGTTTGCGCCGCCTCAAGTGTCGCTTGATCGCGATCGCGTTGAATTCTCAGAACAATTGCTGAATCGTACCAGCCAAGCACAATCTATACAACTACAGAATCTCACCTCCAATCCTGTAGAAATTGGCAGTATTGTGGCCGAAGGAGATCAGGCAGCTGAGTTTCAAATTACCGATGACTGCACCGTTGCGCCACTGCTGCCCGCAGATGACTGCACGATTGAAATTACCTTTACGCCACAAGAGGCAGGAACACGCCAGGCGACTTTGTTGGTGCGCGATCGCGATGGTAGAGTGCTGGCGCGGTTGCCCCTCAGTGGGAACGGTCAGGCAAATCCAGATACTTCAGTGCTGAGCCTCAATCCCAGCATTGTCGATTTTGGTGAACAAGTGATCAATGAGCAGACGGCTCCGCGCCAGATTGAGGTGACGAATCGCGGCAACACACCGCTGACGATTCAACGAGTTACCCTGCAAGGGAGAGTTCGGGATGACTTTCAGCTAGGCGGCACCTGCGTGGGTGCAGTGCTCCAACCGGGCAATGCTTGCACGATTGAAGTCTCATTCCGACCCACCGAAGTCGATAGCCGCCGAGCGATCGTTGAAATCGAAGATAATCAGGGACGGATGTGGAACGTTCCTCTCACGGGCAAAGGGATAGCTGAGCGCCCAGCATCGGTCTCAGTGCTAAACGTCAGTCCGCGCAGTCTGAGCTTTGAACCACAATTCGTAGAGTCCTTTAGCGGGCGGCAGACCGTGACAATCCACAATACAGGCAGCAATCCGCTGAATATTGAGCAAATTCATCTTGGAGGGCAACATCCAGACGACTTTCAGGTGTTCAATCCCTGTGAGGCTGCGATCGCGCCAGGTGACAGTTGTGATATCGAAATTGCCCACATGCCGTTGGGAATTGGCGATCGCCGGGCAATTTTGGAAATTATTAGTGATGCACGGGATGGCAGAGCAACCGTGTATTTGACGGGGCGGGGATTGGCTGAAAGTACAACACCCCCTGGCGGCGCTGCTCCTACCCCAGCACAGGCTCAAATCAGTGTGACCCCAACCAATGTTGACTTTGGTGTTTATGAGGTCGGTCAATCCAGTCAGGTCAAAGGCATCACTATTCACAACGATGGCAATGTGGCGCTTAAGATTGGCGACATCCAGGTGAGAGGCGATCGCGATTTCTTTGGTAATCAAGATGCGCCCATTGGCGAAGCTTGCGAGAATCTGGTGTTGGCTCCAAATGAGGTCTGTCAGTTTGGGGTGTTATTCAATCCGATTGTTGCAGGCGATCGCCAAACTCAAATTGTTATTCCCAGTAATGCAGATAACGGCACTATCACGATTCAATTAACAGGCAAGGGCAAGGTGACAGGTAGCCCTGTCCTCAGCGTTGCGCCTCAATCCTGGGATTATGGCACTCGTCCATTGGGTAGCAGCACGGTGCAAACTTTTATGCTAACCAATACCGGACAGGAGATATTGCGATTGGGCACAATTAGTTTGAGTGGCGATCGTGGCTTCAACCCAGCCCGCAAATCCGCCGCAGATCCCTCTATTACCTGTTCCAATATCACCTTAAACCCCCAGCAAAGTTGCCAGTTACAAATCGAGTTTTATCCTGTAGATGCTGGGAATTTAACGACACAGATGGCGATCGCAAGCAATTCTGCTAACGGTACGGTCACACTCAACCTGAAGGGGACGGGAACACAGCCCCAATATGCAGATTTCTCAGTCAATGCCCAAGTGATAGAACTATCTCCACAAAACCCAACTCAACTTGTAACGCTGACCAGCATTGGAACAGCCCCACTCGCTGTGACGGGATTTGAATTGTTGGGAGATACAGCTAATGTCTTTCAAATTGAAGATGGTTGCTCAGGTGCGTTACTGCAACCAAATCAAAGATGCAATCTGGCTGTGAGCTTCAATCCACCTGTGACTAATGATCCTTACACACAAGAATACACAGCCGAGCTACAAGTGTATAGTGATGCAAATGGTAGCCCAGCAATCATGCGATTGAGAGGAGTGATAGCGCGATCGCTAATTGAATAGAGGGTCGTCTTGCGTCAGAATGTGGATAGGGCGCGAAACCCTATCCACCATTCCCCAAGATATGACAATGCAGCACTACTGTGCTTAATCATCTCGGAATGCTGGATCTTCTTCCAACTGCCGACGAAATTCAATGGGTGAGAATCCAGGTAGGGGAGCAGGCTGTGATCCTGGAGCAATAGTACCCGTCGCCACCTGAGGATTGAGAAACCCTAATAAAGCCAGAGACGATCGCCCAAAATAGCGGGCCCACGACCGCAACTCTGGATCAGCCTGCCAATCTTCACGCGATACCGTGACAAACAGCATAGGCACCGCCTGTCCAAATCGTTCTCCCATCACCCGAACAGTAGCCACGGTAGTATTAGGGTCGGCAAAAGCCGAGGCGATCGCGCTGCTGGCTTGTGCCTCTGCTTGTGCCAATAATAGGTCAAAGGTTTGGACAGTTTCAGCATTGAGCATAATGTCAATTTCTTCAGTTTCAGCGATCGCTCCAAATGTCCCAATTACTAGGAACGCAACCACCAAAGAAGCGATCGCGATACAAGAAAAGACCGTTTTACCAGGTCGAGAAATTCTGGTCGCAGAAGAAACAGCATTAATCTGGCTAGATGGAAGCACGATGTCACCAAAGGCAATTACACAAAAATATTAGGATATTGTGGGCGATTGTACATAGAGTGCTGCATACTGGGATGAAGAAATCTTTGTGTAAACCTGAGGCAGCGAGAAGAAATTACACAAACCACTCAAAAATTTGTGTTGCTGATTTGAGGGATGATTTTGAACGTGAAACCGCAGGTTTCACGTTCAAAATCATCCCTTTATTAAGCAACGCCCAAAAATCTGTGCTCGTTTGTGCATATAGGGCTGTAAACAATTTAGGCTTGCCATGGACATTCAACTTCCCACTATTCCTCAAGGACGAGTCAGCAAGATGAGCTTCATACTTCGGTTAGACTCAGCTTCTCTCTCACGATAGTGCTGTTGATAATATTACATTCGTTATCTTAATGACATCGAAGATGCAATTTTTTGCACAAGTATCGACCAGGTTAATCTTTCATCTTCAAGAGGGTAATTATGAATATCATTGCTTGGATTGTTTTAGGTCTCATTGCTGGCGCTATTGCTAAAGCTATCTATCCTGGCTATCAGGGAGGCGGCATTCTTGGTACTCTCATCTTGGGTATCATTGGTGCTTTCGTCGGTGGCTCATTGTATGAATTGTTAACAACAGGAACATTAACTCTCGCTGCGACAAGCTTCAGCTTGGGTGGTATCTTCCTGGCTGTATTAGGCGCAATCGTTGCCCTGTTTCTGTATTATGCCTTCACAAATCGTCGGGGTGCTATCTAATCCTCGATGGACTTTAACTGATTTAGGTGTAAGGCTTTGAGTGTGAAGAACAATTCTTCACACTCAATTTACTATGGGTTACCATTGGTTGAAACGAGGGTTTCGACTGCGCTCAACCCCTCCTGGCCTGTTGAGAGGGCTGAGCGCAGTCGAAGCATCGTATCTTGCAAGACTAACTACCGCTGGATTAATACATGAATCCCAGTTCTATCGCTGCATAGTTGGAGCGTTCGATTATTCTACAAACGCAAGTGCGAAAAATTCCCAAAAAGTCCAATTTTGCGTGCGCGCCGCGCACGCAAAATTGGACTATCGAACTCATGCTAGAATAGTACAATAGTAGTACTTTCTAGGTATACGATGAGAGCCAGAATCGAGAATCAAATTTTGCTGATCCACCAGGATGATGTACCCGTTTATAAGAAGGGTGGCTCTGTTGTGCGAAACAGCTATTTCTGGGCGTTGAGAGCGATCGCCGCGCAAGCTCGCAACAAAGATTGGGAATATGAGCCTGAAGTTTGGTTGGCACTTCAGCGCATGTTATTGACCTTCAGCGAATCGGGCTACTTGGGCTTAAGAGAAACTATCCTGGAATTTCCGCCTCACACTGAAATTCCAGCAGTGTTGAAAGCGATCGCCACCTGGGAAGCGGACTAATTCAAAAGCTGATTTATTCTTAGAAGTGTCTGGGTTGCAAACTCTCAAACTTTTCTTAACAGAACACTAGGTTAATGTTCTCGATTGCATCTCACTTTTGCAATTCTCTAAACCCAATTTTGGGAGTGGGGCGGGCTAAGCCCGCCCCACTCCCAAAATTGGGATGCACTCAATAATCTCTTTGCTTAATGGCTAATCATCCAGGGTCTTCCACTTGCGGGTCTGGAGTACTGGGGTTGCTTGGGTTCCTGAACACGCTGAACGATGAGAGGGTCAGGATTCCTAGAGGAGAAGTGACCCACATTAAGACTCACAGCAGGAGCAGAAAAGAGCCGTTTCGCGGGTTGTTGGCAGGTCGGACAATGCAGTGGCATACTTGCCTCTGCCATCGATCGCCAGACATCAAACTCTCCACAATCCAGACATCGAAATTCATACAGCGGCATGTTCTTTCCTCGTAATTTCTTATCGGGGGAGGATATCTTGATCGAAAATTTCTGTGGGCAAGGCCAACGTGCAACAGGCATTGGGGATATCTACAATGCCACTGACTCGACCTTCCACTGGGGCGCAACTGAGCAGCAAATAGGCTTGTTCTCCCGTAAACCCAAATTTTTTCAAATACTCGATCGCGTTCAAACAAGCTCGACGGTAGGCAACGTGGGCATCTAAGTAGTATTGCTCTCCGGTAAATTCGTCTACCGAAATGCCCTCAAAAATCAAATACTCAGAGTAACGCGGTTCCACTGGGCCGGGTTTGAAGATGGGATTGACCAGACCGTATTTCTCCACGCCCCCTTTAATCACATCAACGTGCAAGTCCAAATATCCCGCCATTTCGATCGCACCACAAAACGAGATTTCACCATCCCCTTGAGAGAAGTGAATATCGCCCATTGACAGCTTTGCGCCTTCTACATACACAGGGAAATAAATGCGCGACCCCTTAGACAGATTTTTGATGTCGCAATTACCCCCATGTTCACGCGGCGGCACCGTGCGGGCAGCTTCTGCGGCAACGCGATCGAAGTCGGCTCCCTTAAGAGAACCCAAAATGGCATTTTCGGGATTGGGCAGTGCTGCCAAAGGTGGAATTTGGGGTTTCCAAACTGGACCGCCTTTTTCCACCAAAGCCCGTTCACGAGTGTTCCATTTCATCAACAATTCATGGGAAGGGGCACAGCCAATCAACCCAGGATGGGAAATGCCAGCGAATCGGACACCAGGAATATGGCGCGAACTCGTGTAGATGCCTTGAATCTCCCAGATTGCCTTGGCAGCCGTGGGGAAGTGATCAGTCAGAAAACCACCGCCGTTGTTGCGATCGAATATTCCAGTAAATCCCCATTCGTCCCCAGCCAAGGGGCCGATATCTAGCAAATCCACAACCAAAATATCTCCCGGTTCAGCGCCATTGACATGGATGGGACCACTGAGCACATGCACAACCGTCAATTTGACATCGCGAATGTCGCTAGGATCATCGTTGTCCTTGATTTGTCCATCCGTCCAATCCTTACATTCAATCCGAAACACATCTCCTGGATTGACTGACACAACAGCAGGGATATCGGGATGCCAACGGTTATGTCCCACGATTTCCTGCTCGGACATCGATTTAGTCAAATCAATTTTGAATAAAGTTTGAGGCATACAACTGACTCCAAACACTAATGTCTCTTGCGCCTAACAACGCAAAACCTACGCATCACTGATGTTAACAAACGCAAACCAACCAAGATGACGCTCTGATTACTACTTGTTACGGCTACAGAACGCTTTAATGAATACTTTAAACATGTCGAGAACATCACTTTAGCTTCGCGATCGCTCTTTTCAAAAGCAATTAGGAGCAATCGAAAAGGTCGCAATTAACTGAATAAAGGTGAAGCGATCGCAAGGGCTGAAAGTGCGTCTTTATCCTGTCTGATTTGGTAGAGAGCGAAAAGTATTTCACACTACAAAATCATTCTTTCAGAAAGTCAAAGTAGATTAAATCATTTGGAACAAAAAAGAATGATAATCACTTTTGCTCTTTGTCCTCCTGCTCCCCTATTACCCCATCCTCTGTCAAAATAAAAGCAGTCCTTCTTACACCATCTCTCCATGCCTACCTCACTCGTTGATGCCAGTAATGTGCTGACCGACTTGATCGCTCGCTATCAGTCACAAGTCGATTACTTAGCAATTCGGTTAGAAGAAGCCGAAGGAACAGATATTCTGCTGCGGGGTAATAAGATTGAAAGCTTAAGTGAAGGAATTTCCATTGGTGGGCAGGTGAGAGCCTGCTATAAAGGCGGTTGGGGCTTTGCCAGTTTCAACCAGTTGGTGGGGTTGAGCGATCGCATTGAGGAGGCGATCGCCTCGGCTCAACTGGTCGGGGACGAAGAAACCCTGCTGGCCGAAATCGATCCCATCCAGGACAGTCGGGAGCTACCTCTATATGGCACCAATCCCAGGCTAGTGCCACTGGCTCAGAAGAAAGAGTTGTGCAACCATTACGCTGAAATCCTTCGTACTGTAGACAGTCGGATCGCAACCATTTCGGTGCGCTATGGGGATAGCAGTCAGCGGATTATCCTGGCGACTTCTGAAGGGACGTTGATTGAACAATCCTGGATCGATATGGAAATGCGGTTTGCGGCCACGGCGCGCAGCGGAGAAACGGTGCAAACTGGACGCGAAACCACCGGGTCGCGGAAGGCTTATGAGGATTTGCAGAACCTGGATGAGCAGGTCCGCAGTGCGGCTCAACGAGCAGTCAATGCTCTGGCGCTACCTCCTGTCAAAGGCAACACCTATACTGTGGTAATTGACCCAATTTTGACCGGGCTATTTGTGCATGAGGCCTTTGGTCATCTGTCAGAAGCAGATATGACTTATGAAAATCCTGACTTGATGGAAATCATGACCCTGGGGCGGCGCTTTGGCTCAGAGGAACTGCAAATTTTTGACGGAGCTGCTCCCACCGGGCACCGGGGTAGCTATTTCTATGATGATGAGGGCGTGCCTGCCACTACTACCCAACTGATTCGCGATGGCGTTCTGGTCGGACGGCTGCATTCGCGTGAAACAGCAGGGAAGTTAGGTGAAGCACCCACTGGCAACGCTCGTTGTTTGAACTATCATTTCCCACCGATTGTGCGAATGACCAATACCTGGATTGAGCGCGGTCAGACTCCTGTAGCAGATCTATTTAGCGATATCGATGAAGGAGTTTACGCTCGTAATTGGATTGGCGGTATGACAAACGGTGAGATGTTCACCTTCACCGCCGGGGAAGCCTGGATGATTCGCCATGGAAAAATTGCAGAACCCGTGCGGGATGTTACCCTATCTGGCAATGTCTTCACAACCCTGGCAGACATTGAAGCGATCGGGGATGACTTCTTTTGGGATGAGTCAGGCGGTTGTGGCAAAGGTGGCCAAAGTGGTCTGGCTGTGGGCTGTGGCGGCCCTAGCCTGCGGATTCGTGACATTGTTGTTGGCGGTGAAGCAGCCGAGGATTGAGCCGATCAGTTTTCCTCGTTACCAAGCTCCAGCTTCCCTCGTTACCAAGCTCCAGCTTGGTAATGCCGTCCGGGAAGCTCTAGCTTCCCTTAGCGCTGGGGAAGCTGGAGCTTCCTCAAGCGGTTCCCAAGCTGGAGCTTGGGGAACCAGAGAAAAACAAATTAGGTGGTTCAAACCCATCTCTGTAGTCCTTCCAAAATTTTTGGCTAAAAAATTTCATTGAGGATAGGAATTAGAAAAAATTGAGATAGGATTGGAGGTTGGAATGAGAGTGGATGAAATGGTGTGAGGTTAAAGCATTTTTGGTTGTTGATATTACTGGGGTTTGGTGTTGCGATTGCCCTGCTTGATCCCTTTTATCATCCTGCGATCGCCCAATCGGTCAGCGAAAACATCCCGGTTCCCAGAACAGAACTTCGAGGGGTATGGTTAACTAACGTTGATAGTGATGTTTTATTCTCTCGTGATAATTTAGACAAGGCGACTCGACGATTGCGGCGTTTGAATTTCAACACGCTCTACCCGACGATTTGGAATGAGGGATACACCTTATACCCCAGTCTAGTGGCAGAAGAGATTGTCGGGCAGAAAGTGCTGCCCGAACCCGGTTTGCAAAATCGAGACATGTTAGCAGAGATTTTGGAATTGGGACACGATCAGGGATTTACCGTCATTCCCTGGTTTGAGTTTGGCCTGATGGCCCCTGCTGATTCTGAGTTAGCACGGAGGCATTCAGACTGGCTGACGCAGCGACGAGATGGCACTCAGATTGATCAACAGGGGATTCATCCACGAGTCTGGCTCAATCCCCTGCGCCCTGAAGTCCAGCAATTGATTGTAGATTTGATTAGCGAAGTGGTTGCTAACTATCCAATCGATGGGATTCAGTTGGACGACCACTTTGGTTTACCCGTGGATTTTGGCTACGACGACTACACAATACAGCTTTATCAACAGGAGCATCAGGGCCAATCTCCGCCAGACAACTCCCTCGATCCAGAATGGGTGCGTTGGCGAGCAAGCTACATGACTCGCTTGATGGTGAAGGTCTTTTTTGCCATCAAGAATCAGAATCAGGATTGCATTGTCTCCCTGGCACCTAATCCCAGACTCTTCTCCTATCTGCGATACCTGCAAGATTGGTTTAGCTGGGAACGCCTGGGATTCGTTGAAGAGCTAATCATTCAGGTCTATCGCAGCAATATAGAGTTATTTCAATTTGAACTGAATCGCCCTGAACTGCAACTCGTTCGGGGTCGCATTCCAGTGGGCATCGGTATCCTGACGGGGTTGAAAAACCGCCCTGTCGAAATGCCCTTAATTCAACAACAGGTACAAATGGTGCGCGATCGCCAACTCGACGGAGTTGCGTTTTTCTTTTATGAATCTTTGGGCGATCGCGATGATGACTTCCAGTTCCTCTTTCCCACATCTGCCGATCGCCCCTACTTCCAAAAAGCCAATCCCTCCTAACCCTTGTCCTCCTTCTCTCTCCCCATCCCCATCTCCCCTACCCTTACTGCCCTCAAACCGTGAATCAACTTTCCTCGCTGCAATACTTTGTCCGATTGTGGATTATTAGTTTTCTGGCATCTGTAGCCACTCTTTTCGGCTTTAGCATTCTGAGATACCAAGGGCTGGGACAAGCCCTGGCGATTTTCTCCTCTAGGAATTTTGCATCCTCCAGTTTACAGACCGGCTGGAATTCCCAGAAAGTCAGTCAGCTATTGAAACAAGTCAATGGTCGCCCCCAGTTGACTCCCTTACCTGAAGCCGATGAAATCTGGGAATGTGAAGTGGCTGTAATTGGCGGCTCGCTGGGAGGCATTGCGGCAGCGTCCCACGCTATGCTGACTGGGGCACAAACCTGTTTGATTGAATTAACTCCCTGGCTAGGTGGACAGATCAGTTCCCAAGGGGTGTCGGCATTGGATGAGTCGATGTCGATGCGATCGCTACAGAACTTTTCCCCCAGTTGGCAAACGTTTAAGCAACGCTTAGAAAACTCTCCTGCTCTTCTTCCGTCTTGGTCAAATTTGCCTTCCTACTTAAGAGTGGTTGATCTCAATAGTTGTTGGGTGGGGTTTCTCTGTTTTTCCCCCAAAGCGGGGGCAGCAGTAGCAGAACAACTGTTGAAAGATTCTGTCACGGTTCCGGGCACTCGTTGGAGTACATCTACTGCCTTTAAGGGAGCCGAATTTGATATTTCTGGGCAAGAAATTACCGCGATTTATGCGGTTCGTCGCATTCCCCGTGACCGCAATTACATTCCCACCGGACGGTTCTCCAAGGAAATTGCCTCCTGGTATTCGTGGTCAGCCGATGCAGAATTCGAGAAGGTTTCTCTGCGTTTAGAGGCTCCAGCAGGCAAGCGCATGATTGTGATTGATGCCACCGATACAGGAGAGTTGGTAGCTTGGGCGAATATGCCCTACCGGGTTGGCTCTGATGCCAAGACGGTGCATGGTGAATGGAATGCCCCCAAACGCGAGAATCCAGAATGTACTCAGGCGTTTACCTTTCCATTTACACTGGCGCTGCGAGACGATCAGGGGGCAGGGCTGCAAGCGCTGGCTGATGTTAAGCCAATCTACAATCTGCACGAGCATATCAGAGAGTTTTCTCTGGATAATCACACAATGTTTGAGGGCAAGAGCCTGTTTCACTACCGTCGTATTATCAGTACAACCTTAAACCATCCCCAGTATGGTGTCCCTGCTTTAGGCGACATTACTATGGTCAACTGGACGAAGGGGAATGACTGGAATTGGATGGACCCACCGTTAATCCTCACGCCGGAAAAACTGGCTGAAACGGGTCAGTATCAGAACTGGATGGGAGGAATTTCACCGCTGTCCCTGGAACATGCGGAAAACCATGCCCTGCTCTTTTCCCGCTGGTTAATTGAGAATCAATCCACACCCAATTACCCCCTGGCTCATTTAGCCGGAGCAGATGGCCCAATGGGAACAGTTTCAGGACTCAGTATGGTGCCTTACATTCGTGAAGGAAGACGGATTCTGGGTCGTCCTGCCTATGGGCAAACCGCTTTTCAAATCCGTGAACCGGATGTGCGGGCAGACATGTCTGGAGGGCGAAATTTCAGCGCGACCGCAGTTGGCTTTACCCACTACGATGTTGATATTCATGGTTGCCGCTATCGCAACTGGAATCCTACTGGAGAAGCACAGGGCGCAGGCACACTAGAATACAAAGTCCGTCCGTTGCAAATTCCTCTGGAGGCTTTAATTCCTCAGGGAGTCAACAACGTGCTCATTGGGGGCAAAGGTATGGCAGTCAGTCATATCGCCAATGCCATGACACGGGTACATTACGGCGAGTGGACTGTTGGGGCAGCCTCAGGGGCGATCGCTGGCTGGCTTGTGACACAGGGCTACTCTGATTTAATGCCACCCGATATCACTGCACTGGGGCTGATGCCTCAATTGCAAGATTATTTGCGAGAACAGGGACTCCGATTGAGTTGGTGACAGTGTGACGTGAGTTCACTAATCGCCGTTTGAGGGTGTGGCGCGTCGCGCCACACCCTCAAACAGCGGTTTTTCGTTGGGGCGGGCTGTGCCCGCCCCAACGAAAAACCGCTCGTCGAACTCACATTAAAATAAGCGCTTGAGCAGAGGGCTTGTAACCGACATGCCGCGCTTCCAACTGGCACATCAAACATTAAAAACGAACCAATCAGATTTTCAGCGAAGGAATTGATCTAACCGCCAATCTTCAAATCGCGCCCATCAGGCGATCGCTCTAGCCTGTAAGGGCACCTCAAACCGCTCTCCGGGTTTTGGCTCTAATACTTGGGTCGAGAGGTTGTTTTGGGTGAGGAGCGATCGCAAGTTTTCCACACCACCCGTAGCCTGCAAGATGGACATTAGCAATCCCTCAAAGGTCACGTCTCCGCCAGCAGCGGTGGGCAAAATCACTTGCGGTTGCAGCAGTTGAGCCGCTTCTAATGCGCTCTGAGTGCCTTTAATGACAGGGCCAAGCAATGGGATTGTTAAATCCATCACGGGAGTAACAACGACATCCACGGGAGTGAATGCTTTTAACACAGGCGAATGGTAGCCGTGTGGTTCGTAGTAGAGACGATGCCCACTGTGAAGTTCTTCTAGAACATAACCATTTTCAGTCAACATTGGCCCAATCGGAGAACCGGGCACGGCTGAGATTTTCACCTGATCCGCCAGGGTATAGTGTCCCCCGTGCGCCAAAGTTGTCACCTGGGTGTAACCCAACTCTGTCGCTACCTTTGCCGCATTGGGAGAAGCAACTACTGGGATGCTGCGCTCCAATGCCTTGAGAGTCGGTGGATGGGCGTGATCTTCCAGCCCTTGAGATAACAGAATCAAATCAATTTTTTCTGGAATAGGGCGGGGAGTAGGGCGATCGCTCTTAAACAACCAGGGCAGGTTACCAAAGACTAACGGCCCAACCAACCAGGGATCAAGCAGAATGCGCTGCCCACCCATCTCGATTAACCAGGAATTACTATCCAGCCAGGTTAGATACATTGTTCACAAAGCCACCTCATTACTTTTATTCTAGAGTTCTTTATCTTTCTTATCTTTATCTTTCTTAACAAACATCACAATGTATCAATGTGAGTCTCCAATGAGGAGGTGGGGGTGTGCCACACCCCCACCTCCTCAGGAAGCAGGAAAGAAAACCGCGTTTGAGGGCTGTGGCGCGCCGCGCCACAGCCCTCAAACGGCAATGATCAAACTCACGTTATGTCAATCTTTGACACTCACAGATATCTTAGCTGTACCGTCCCTACCAAGTGATCAAGCCGTCCGACGGTGAATTTGTGCGGCGGCAGATCACCTCGAACACTTACCAGTAGCCTTTGATTTATCCGCACCAATGCATTACTCGACCGGGCTAAACCTGATATTGACTATAAATAAGACTATATTGATGGTCAATGGTACAGGAACTTGTCTTCACACTAGTAGTTTGTCAAGGAAGTTTTAAGGGATCACAGACCCCTCAAAACTTCCTTTAACAATACTCCGGACAGAATTTGAGCAGGTTTTGAGGCTTAAACCCCTATCCAGTCATAGGCTGGCTCTTTTTTTCAAAGTCAGGGGTAATGCTAACTTTGAAAAAATAACTCAATTCCTGAACTGTAGGCTCCGAAAGCCTTGTAGTCGCGTTCAAAAAAACTGTCAGGAGTACTGATATCAGCCAAAGATGAACCAGTAGATCAAATTTACTGAAACCTTGCGCCCCAACTGCTGCAACGGGCTAAAATGCCAGTAAATTTTCTATCTAATTCCCTGTAGAGGGCAGTTAGGCAGAAGTTTTCTATCTAACACCCCGCATTGGGGAATTAGGCAGAAATAAATCTATCTAATCCTCTTCTATAGGGAAATAGGCAGACGAAATTCTGTCTAATACCCCGGATTAGGTGAGTTAGATAGAATAGTTCTCTCTAATTACTTGTTATACTGCCTTAAGTTATCGGTGGGACGTATTTGAAAGCTTATCTCTACGTTGCGATCGCCAAGTCGGCTCTAGCTAAAGCACAACCGCAAATAAGCTGTTGAATGATTCAGTTATCAGTAATCAGTTTTGTTGGTTCTGCATCATGCAAACCTGGCACAACAAGCCATAGCCACATTCGGCATTTGAATAAGCGCAAGGGCAAGAGTTCTTCGGGAAAGGTTTGCTGACCGTGCCCCTGCCAGTGCCCTAGATTAGCAAGTTGTTTGCTTGGCACAGGGCGGACACAGATCTCCAGGTTTCCCCTTGTCGGGGCTGTAGCCAGGATCGTTTTCATCTAGGGGTGCTAAATCAGGCAAGCGTCCATTCTGAGCATAGGGACAGGGTTTGCCGTTCAGTTCTGCTGAGAGCATCCCGGAGCAAATCAGGGTGTCAGGATAGATTTTGCCATCGGGTGATAGAAAGAGGGCTTTGGGAGGAAGATTGACACCGCTCATACAGAATACCGATAAGAGATTTCCTGTCAGGAGTACACCTGATCGCTTATAGTATTCTGTACGCCAACCGCACAAAAAGTCAATATCGGTTCATGAATCTGTTGGTGGTTCTGCGAAATTGGCTTGTTTGGCAATCATGTTGAGGAGTTTGCATTTGGAGCGATCGGGTTCGTATTTGCTGTTTTCCCATTCGCTCACGGTTTCTCGGCGAACGCCTAGCTCACTAGCAAATTGCTCCTGATTAAGACCTTTAGCAATTCTCAGTGCCTTGATCGCGTCAGCATTCCAGATGATTTCACCGTCCTGTTGTTGAATGTGATAAGTTGTTTGAAAAGTTTTGAAGGTAACGATTTGCTGAGCCAAATCTACAAACTCAACTTGATAGCCTGCACTGATCCAGGCGATCGCTTGTAAGGCACTAGGACTATCACGATTGCTCCACCAGTTTTTCTTCCTCCGTGCTGATTCAGGCAGTGAGTAACCCATTAAAGTCTCGATTTCGGCGAAGGTTAGCGTCACTACCTCTTGATTACAGTGTTGCAAGTGTTCAAAGAGTGGATAGTATTTGCTTCCGGGTTTGATGCTCATAAGAAGGATTGATCAAAACCTATGGAGCAGGCGGAATCGTAAAGTCTGTGAAAAATCGAACATCAAAGCTAGTATCTCTCAAGGTGTTGATTAGCCAACACTTGCATCTACCACACATTTCAGGAAATCAGTCATGGGGCGCGATCGTCCTGAAGCAAGGTAAGAGTGTCAGGTAGGTCGTGTTGGGATGGGGAGAAGGTTCTGCGTTGCTCAATTCGCTGGAGAATTACTGCCTGAGTGGGTTGTGTTTGCACCTGAGCTAAACCATTTGCCTCCAGGGTTCTGAGGTCTTGTCGGAAGTCTTCAACGCCGTAATGAATGGGGATTTTACGACTACCTAAGATGCGTTGAAACTCCAGTTGATTCATCTCTGCAAACTGGCTGGCTGTACCTAGAGTAATCTTTTCTTGCCGAAATAGCAAAATGGCAATTTCCAGCTTGAGATCGGCTTCAGTGATATGTGCCGTTTGCAGAAACTCATCGGGAATGATTAAACTCATAATTCCAAGTCTCCTTTAAGTTTGTGGTTCATCAGGCAAGGGGGGAAGTATTGACTCTAGCTGAACCAAGAGAGGGGCTAGCTCTGAGTGGATAATTGTCCACAAAATATCTTGTCTGACTTCATCGTAGCGATGGGCAACGATGTTGCGTAACCTAACAATACGTTGCCAGTCTATAGTTGGATGGGCTTGTCGAAATTCATTGGAGATTCTACGAGCCGCTTCGCCCAGAACTTCAAATTGTCGCTCAACAGCACTGATCGTGCGGATGTCATTGAGATACTCGTCAAAGGTCATCCCATGCGTAAATGTTTGAATATGTCGAATGGCTTGTGTCATATCCCAAACAGAAGCAATATCACGATTGTTCGACTGCATAAATAACCTGACGAGTATTCAAGATTTCATGTCGTCTATAGGGATTTTTTAGATATTTCTTACTCACCAGATCAACATTTCGCTTAAATAAGGTTTCGATTTCTGTTTGCATGGCTTGCCAGTCATCCCAGGTTAACCATTGCTCTGGCGAAAAGGTGAGGAGCACGTCAATATCACTATCAGGGCGAAAGTCATCCCGCAGGACAGAGCCGAAGAGGGCAAATTCGGTGATATGCCAGCGATCGCAAAACTCAGCAATCTGGGTGGGGGATGCCGGGATGCGTTGATTGACGGGTGGTTCTAGTTGAGAAAACATGAGCCAACATCTCAAATCAGTGGGTTGATAATTCTGAGCCTGCCTTCAATCAATTGATCATGCTGCATATCTTCAGAGTAGAGAATGCTGCAATCGCTTTGCAGGGCAGTAGCAATAATCAAGCTGTCCCAATAGGAGTATCCATATCGAGCATGGATTTCTATTTCTAAGGCATTCAATACCGTTGATGTATCAATTGCTAAAACTGAAAATGTGTTCACTAAATCCAAAACAGCGGCTTGAGTTTCTGACTGGGAAAAGGTGGTTTTTCGGATGAGAACATTGCAGAGTTCTCCTAGAACTTGGATGCTAACGATGATTGATAATGCCTGAGACTCAACCAATTCTCTAATTTTTTCTTCTTTCTCAGGGCAATACTCCGGACAGAATTTGAGCAGATTTTGAGGCTTAAACTCCTATCCAGTCGTAGGCTGGCTCTTTTTTTCAAAGTCAGGGGTAATGCTAACTTTGAAAAAATAACTCTATTCCTGAACTGTAT
>Ga0224723_1000326_pt1 | contig 33664 bp, 30 predicted proteins | sample Balambano_FR2_Me_FD_161647 | JGI IMG/M metagenome (GOLD analysis project Ga0224723, IMG submission 161647) | Freshwater sediment microbial communities from Lake Towuti, South Sulawesi, Indonesia - Balambano_FR2_MetaG | ecosystem: Environmental > Aquatic > Freshwater > Lake > Sediment | place... | reverse complement strand
GGGGAGGAAGGATGAGGGAGGAGGGAGGAGGGAGGAAGGAAAGGAAGACCGAGAAGACCGATAGGATAGAAGAAGAAAGATTAGGGAGAGAAGAAAGCATGGATTTGGTTTCGCTTCAGGGCTGGCTGGATAACGCCTCGTTTGCCGTTCTGTTTGTCACCATGCTGCTTTACTGGGGCGGCACGGCGTTTCCTCGCGTTCCCTATCTGGCGATTTTGGGCACGGGGGGAATGGCGATCGCCAACCTCTGCATGGCGACTCTTCTTGCCTCTCGCTGGATTGAGGCAGGCTACTTTCCCCTCAGCAACCTGTATGAATCGCTGTTTTTCCTGGCGTGGAGCATTACCGCTGTGCATCTGGTGGTCGAGAATATGAGCCGCAGCCGTCTTGTGGGCGCAGTTACATCACCTGTAGCGATGAGCATCACCGCCTTTGCAGCGCTATCTCTACCGTCTAAAATGCAGTCTGCTGAACCACTGGTGCCTGCTCTAAAGTCAAACTGGCTGATGATGCACGTCAGCGTTATGCTGCTCAGCTATGCTGCATTGCTGGTTGGGGCACTGTTGGCGATCGCTTTCCTGGTTGTTACTCGCGGTCAGAATATTGAACTGCGAGGTAGCTCTGTCGGCACTGGAGCCTATCGCGATTCGCGCCGTCAACTCCGCAGATCTAGCGAAACCGAGCCAGTCTTAGCAATGGTTACTGACAACTCATCCATTGAAAAACAGAGCGCAGGCAGCACCGCTGTTTTGGATGCTGTAGCGACCTCTATCCCTGCCCCTGTTAAACCCTTATCCCCCCAGCGTTTGAGTCTAGCAGACACCCTGGATAACATTAGCTACCGCACCATCGGGTTAGGGTTTCCGCTACTCACAATTGGGATTATTGCTGGGGCAGTCTGGGCTAATGAAGCCTGGGGTTCCTACTGGAGTTGGGACCCAAAGGAAACCTGGGCACTCATTACCTGGCTAGTTTTTGCAGCTTACCTCCACGCCCGAATCACTCGCGGCTGGCAGGGTCGCCGTCCGGCAATTCTTGCAGCATCGGGCTTTATCGTAGTTTGGGTGTGTTACCTGGGAGTCAATATCTTGGGTAAAGGGTTGCATAGTTATGGTTGGTTTTTCTAGGCTTGATCAGGGGTGACGGTAATTGCTAATGCCCTGGACACCAATCCATGCCTCCGTGCATCGAACAATTCGCGCCAGAAATTTGTTGCAGAAAAGTCAGCGTTTGCTAGTAGCGGTTTCTGGTGGGCAAGATTCTTTGTGCTTGGTGCGGCTGCTGCTTGATTTGCAGCCCAAATGGAATTGGACTTTGGCGATCGCCCACTGCAACCATCGCTGGCGAGTGGATTCTTTGGCTAACGCAGATTATGTTGAGCAACTGGCTCAGAGCTGGAAGATTCCCTATTTTGGCGTAACGGCGGTTGATTTACCTACAAGCGAAGCGTTCGCCAGAGAATGGCGCTACGGTGCGCTAGCTGAAGTTGCCCAAAAGCAGGGCTATGCCGCTGTTGTAACCGGACACACGGCTAGCGATCGCGCCGAAACACTGCTCTATAACCTGGTTCGAGGCAGCGGCGCTGATGGACTGCAAGCGCTAACCTGGCAGCGAGAGCTAAATCCTAGTTTGCATCTTGTCCGACCGCTGCTCGAAATCACTCGTGCTGAAACGGCCCAGTTTTGCCAGATGGCTCAGCTTCAGGTTTGGCAAGATTCAACCAACCAGGATTTGCACTATGCCCGCAACCGCATTCGCCAAGAACTGCTGCCCTACCTAAAAACTCACTTTAATCCGCAGGTTGAGCAAGCTCTATCTCAAACAGCAGAACTCCTGCGAGGCGACATTGACTACCTGGAAACAGCCGCTACTGCCCTGAGACAACAAGCAACCACAGCAGAACTTTTTGCTTCAGCCCAAACTTCTCCGCAGCAAGGCGCTGAATATCGGTTAAACCGTCTCGTGCTAAAGTCTGCCCATTCAGCCCTCCAGCGGCGGGTCATGAGGCAATGGCTGCAACAGGCTCTACCCGAAGCTCCCAATTTTGACCAGATCGAAAAGCTAACCGCCCTCATTTCTGCCCCAAACCGCACTCAAACCGATCCTTTCCCAGGTGGAGCGATCGCCACCGTTCAGGGAGATTGGATTTGTCTAAAGACCCATGACACAACGCACAACTCTCCCAAACTGCCCTCATCCTAAATCCCTCTTCCACTGGAACACTTCCAGGCAAAACCTGGAAACGAGGCATAATTCCAAGCCGCTCGAATGTAGCCCAATTTAGTGAAGAAACAGTGCAGATCAACCAGATAATGCTTTCTAGCAGGCTTTATTGATATCTTTGCTCCTTACGAAAATTAACCTTTAAAGACATGGCGACAGGTAACTTTTCAGATGAGCAACTTGCTCAACCCACAGCAGACAAGGCGATTCCTCAAATCAATTTGTTTACGATGTTCCGCCTGGGACTGTTTCAAATGGGGCTAGGATTGCTGTCCCTGTTGACGCTGGGTGTGCTTAATCAGGTTCTGATCTCAGAGTTGAGAATTCCAGGAACGATCGCAGCGGGGGCGATCGCCATGTATCAGTTTGTTGCGCCTGCCCGCATTTGGTTTGGGCATATGTCTGACTCTAGACCGATTTTGGGCTATCACCGCACGGGCTACATCTGGTTAGGCTTGGCGCTTCAGGCGGTTTGCTTATTTTTGGCGGTGCAGGTGGTTTGGCAATTGGGAGCCAGTACCGTTGAAGGCTGGACGGCTACAAGTACAGGTTGGGCGGCGCTGCTGGCGTTGATGTTTGCGGTGTATGGGCTATGCATTAGCTCTAGTGCAACCCCGTTTACAGCGCTGCTGGTGGATGTATCGGATGAGGAAAATCGCTCAAAGCTGGTTGGCATTGTCTGGGCGATGCTGATGGTCGGTATTGTAGTGGGGGCGATCGTTAGTGAAACAATGTTAGAGGAACTGACCCCAGAAACATTACAGCCTGCGATCACTCGTCTTTTCATCATTTTCCCGATCGTCGTCATCGGATTAGGCATCGTGGCAACCTTTGGAATTGAGCAGAAATATTCTCGCTATCGACTCCGCTCCACCGTTGCAGAGAGAGAAGATCAAATTCCCCTTGGTGCAGCCCTCAAGGTTTTAACCGCTTCCCGACAAACAGCAATTTTCTTCACCTTCCTGCTGGTAATGACCATCAGCCTGTTCCTTCAGCAGCCTGTGCTAGAACCTTACGCTCGTGAGGTGTTTGGCATGACGATTGGCGAAAGCGCCGGATTAAATCAGTACTGGGGCTACGGCATTCTGGTAGGAATGGCAGTTTCAGGCTTTGTCGTCGTGCCGCGATTGGGCAAGCAGCGTACTGCTCAACTGGGTTGTCTCTTCACGGCGGGCTGTTTTGTACTGGTGATTTTCTCAGGTTTAACCGAGACGCAAATTTTGCTCAAAAGTGCGGTAATGCTGTTTGGACTAGCCTCTGGCATTTTGACCAACGGCGCGGTGAGTCTGATGCTAGACCTGACCGCAGCAGAAACCGCAGGTACGTTTGTAGGTGCCTGGGGACTGGCACAGGCGCTATCGCAGGCAACTGCAACGGTTGCAGGAGGCGCTTTACTAGACTTGGGACGAAATGTGTTTCAACGACCGCTTCCTGCCTTTAGTCTAGTGTTTGGGTGTCAGGCGATCGGAATGCTTGTCGCAATTTGGTTACTCGGTCGGGTGGATGTGCAGGAATTTCGCACTAAGGCATCAAAGGCGATCGCCGCTGTCCTGGAAATCGACCTGGATTGAGCGAAAGAATGAGGGACGAGGGATGAAAATCTGCTTCTTCTACTAATATGCAGCGTAATTGCTGTAATTTTCCCCAGTCTCTACCGAAAGGGCAAGTTACTTACCATACCAACGGAACAGGAGTGCTGGGCAATGCTAGAGCAAACGGTAGCTGGAGTGACTCGCTGCAAGATTTGCTTTAGCACTAGGGCTGTCCAGTCGATGTCTTCAATGGTGGTGTGTCTTCCCAGGGTGAGGCGAATGCCGCTTTTGGCGGTGCGATCGCCATATCCCATTGCCACCAAAATCGGACTGGGAACTAGCTTACCGCTGTGACAGGCAGATCCGGCGCTGATGCCGATTCCCGCTAAATTCATCTGCCGCACCAGCGTTTTGCCGCTGAGCTTTTCGCCATCGGCATTGAGCAAACAAAAGCTAACGTGATGGGGCAAGCGATGCAGGCGATCGCCCGTGGGCATCAGTTCGGGTACGTCTGCCAATTGGTCAAATAGGCGATCGCGCAGTTGAATCAGTCGGGGGGTTTCTGCTGCCATCTCTTCGGCTGCAAGTTTAGCCGCGATCCCAAATCCGGCGATCGCTGGCACTGCCTGCGTTCCAGAGCGCAGCTTAAATTCTTGCCCGCCGCCATTCAGCAGCGGCACTAGCTCAACGCCAGAACGCACGTACAGCGCTCCTACTCCCTGCGGCCCGTAGATTTTATGGCTTGACAAAGAAAGCAAATCTACAGGAAGCCGCTGTACATCAATCGGCAAACGTCCTGCCACCTGCACTGCATCTGTGTGAAACAGCGCTCCGTGTGCCTGAGCAATCTGTCCCAGTACTTCAATCGGCTGAAGCGTGCCAACTTCGCTCTGCCCACAAATAATCGAAACCAGAACAGTATTAGCCCGCAGTGCTGCCTGCAAGTCTTGCGGGTTTACCCGCCCCTGAGCATTCACAGGTAGGCGCGTCACCGCCCAACCCCATTGCTCTAGCAGTCGAGCGGGTTCTGAAATGGCAGAATGCTCCACGCTGGAAATAATCAAATGCTGCGGCACAGAATACCGCTGGACAACCCCCATAATTGCCAGGTTATCTGCCTCGGTGCCCCCCGCCGTAAACACAACAGAATCCGGTACCGCGTTCAGCAAATCTGCCACCTGGACTCTGGCTCGTTCTACAACAGTCGCAGCCCGTTGCCCCCATTCGTGCAGGCTAGAAGGATTGCCCCACTGCTCGGTGAGAACTTGATGCATTTGGGCGATCGCCTCTGAGCGAGTTGGCGTAGTTGCACTATAGTCCAGGTAAATTTGCATAGATCATTGCTCATCGGCTCCTTCATTCAGCATATAGCGCCTCAGGGGATAAAGGGCACATTCGGCCCTCTGTAGAGGCGAACGGCCGTTCGCCCCTATAGCAGTTGAAGCGATGACTAGGACAACGTTGACTTGCCAATGCTGCTGATAGCCAGGGTTTCGATTCATCCCTCATCCTTCATCCCTCATCCTTCATCCTTCATCCTTCATCCTTTGCCAAGCTCCAACTTGGCAATGCCATCGGGGAAGCTCCTGCTTCCCTTGACGAATGAGACGAGTTTCACCCCCCCAATTGGGGCTATCGGAAGCAGGAGCTTCCGGTATGCCGTTACCAAGCTAGAGCTTGGTAACGAGGCTACTGCTGCTTTGTGATTCCGCATAGCTCCTCAGTCATTCCGCACTGCTGCTTTGTGATTCCACACTGCTGCTTTGTGATTCCGCATAGCTCCTCAGTCATTCCGCACTGCTGCTTTGTGATTCCGCACTGCTGCTCGACGATTCCGCACTGCTCCTCAGCGCCTATCTTGCAGTGGCTTCCCTGATCGCAACCATGAAGGAAGTCTAGATCTTGGCAACGAGTTTGCAGATTCCACATCTAGGCGACACCGATCCAATCAAGGTGACAAGGTTCCCCCTTCGGGCAGCAGCGGTTCCGCATCGGGCGATAGGAGTTCGTCTTCTACCGGACGCACGATCGCAGGCGAATCGCTATCAGGCTGAAAGATTCCTTCTAAAGCCTGTTCTAGGGTTTCTGCCATTGCAATCCGATTTTCGTAAGCAACAATGACTCTAACCAGAGTGGGCAATTGATTTTGCTCTGCTTCTAAATACAGCGGCTCAATGTAGAGCAAAGATTGCTCAATTGGAATCACCAGTAGATTTCCCTGAATTGCCCTAGAGCCACGCCGATTCCACAGGGAGATTTGCTGAGAAATGACCGGATCTTGGTTGATTCGCGCTTCGATTTGCTCTGGCCCATAGACTAGATCTTGCTTGGGAAAACGGTAGAGCAGCATTCTGCCGTAGCGGTTTTCGGGTGAAGGTTCACCCGCCCCATCAGAACGGGCAGCTAGCCACGCAATCAGGTTGTTGCGCTGCACAGGGGTAAAGGGACGCAGCAGGATGAATTCTTCGCTGTCCTCGGCAGGCAGTTTCATAATCAGATAGTAAGGCTCTACTAACTGCTGTTCTTCTCCATAAATTTCGTTGGGGGCACGCCACTGATCCTCCCGGTTGTAAAACACCTGCGGGTCGGTCATGTGATAGGTCATCAACTGGTCAGACTGGACGCGGTAAAAATCCTGCGGATAGCGAACGTGGCTTCGCAGCGTGGTGGGCAACTGGTCGAGCGGTTGAAACATACCAGGAAAGATTTTGCCCCAGGTATTGATGATGGGATCTTGGGCATCTGCAACGTAGAAATGAATCTTGCCGTTGTAAGCATCTACGATGACTTTGACCGAGTTGCGAATGTAGTTAAAGTCGTTGTTTGCTGGGTCAGAGTAGGGGTAGCGATCGCTCGTCGTATAAGCATCAATCACCCAATACAGGTAGTTAGGCGTTGGGGCTGCGGCTGAATCGCTCATCCCTAGCCCATTCCCTGCATCTGCTACCACCAGGTAAGGTTCACGGTCGTAGCGCAAGAAGGGGGCGATCGCCCTCACCCGACTCATGATGTTGCGCCGAAACAAGAGCCGTGTCTGAGGCGTAAAGTCTTCGGTCAGCAGCATTCGCCAATCGCGCAGGTGCTTGGCAAAGATTAGCCGTCGCCAAAAGCTGCCGATGTTGATGCCGCCCAGACCGTTATAGCTGTTGTAGACATTCTCACTGCCGCTGGGAAAGTCCAGCTCACTGACCCGCGTTCGCGTCATCACATAGGTGTTGGTCAGTTCGCCGTAGTAAATTCGAGGGTTGTCTAAGGGAATGCTGTCCCGAATGCGATCGCTACTGGGAATTTGCTCAATCCCTCGGACAAAATAGTCAGGCAAACCCCCCGGCCCTGCCGTGTTCACCGGACTGAGCGTAAAGCCATAGCCGTGAGTATAAATCAAATGCTTATTCACCCAGGTTTGAGCTTCGGCTGGAACCGAGTTGTAGTCTAGCTCTCGCGCCGCAATAAGAACCTGTCGTCGTTCAATTCCGCCTTCCTCGTTGAGCAGCGTGTAGCGGTCAATGTCAGCTCCAGGAAACTCGTAATACAGCCGAATCCGCTGAAGCTGCCGATTAGTCTGAAGCAGTGGACGAGTATCCCACAGGCGAACATTGCTAATCGTCAGGTCATTTTGCTGGAGGTCTTCGTAAGATAAATCGTTTTCTGGCTCAAACGTCTCAACTTCAATCTGATCCAGATCAAAGGCGGCTCGCGTCAGAGCAATCGTGCGCTGAATGAAGGGACGCTCTAGCTCTAGCTCATTGGGCTGTACGACTAATCGCTGGACGGCGAGGGGAAGGGGAAGGGCGACGAGAGCCACGAGTAGCAGGTAGCCAATGAAAATGAAGGATGCGGGATGAGGGATGAAGGATGAGGGATGAAGGATGAAGGATGAAGGTGGATTTTGGGTGGATGACCTGCGGTTATTTGGCACTTGATGGGAAGTTTTGCTGTTTTCCTTTGCTCCAAAAAGGCTACGGAATAGCAAAAATGCCCCAATCACAGCAGACAGAATGCTCAGAATGGTGTAGCCCGGAAGCTGGGCGGCGATGTCGGTGTAGCTTGCGCCGTAAGTAATGCCCTGCCTGGAGTAGAGCAGTTTATAGCGATCAAGCCAATAGCTGAGGGCGATCGCTAGCATCAAGCCACCCCCCAGCCCAAACAGGTGTCGCCGCTGAGTTACCGAAAACCCAGGAAACCTTCCCTGGCTGAGGCTATCTCCCGACAGCAGGTAAATCAGCAAAACAGAGATAAACGCCAGGGTAAACAGCCCAACTAGCCAAAACTCCAGCAGTTCCCAGACAGGCAAATTGAAGACGTAAAATCCAATGTCCTGTCCAAACTGAGGCTCTGTTTGCCCAAAGGGTGTGGGGTTGAAGTAGGGCAAAACTTTCGCCCAATGCTCTGAAATTACCAGCCCAAACGCCAAACTCATGAGAACGGCGACCCCAGACAGGAGAAGCTGAGGGTAAATGAGTAGGGCGATCGCCACCCCCACCATCAGCCCAATTTGCCAGAGTTGAGTACTTAACTCCTGCCCAATCTGCCAAACCAGTTCTGGCTGAAACTTCAGCGGAATTTGAGAATTATCTCCATAGAGGCTGAGCCGAGGATGCCAGTGACTGACCGCCACCTGACCGTGATAGATCAGCATCACGCCAACAACCAGACTCAAGCTCAGCGTCAACGGCAACAGTTGCAGTAGCCCCATCCTGGCTGGGGCTGGTGAGTCAGCGTCATCAGGGGGTTTTGTCCAGGCGTGCTGGTGGGCGATCGCCAAATTACTCAACAGCAGCCCTGCACTTAGCCCAAACGCAAACAGCCCCAGCAGACCTTGCGCCTGTACCCGCACCCAAAATACCTGAAGAAAATCAACCGTCTGAAACCACAGCCTCTCAGCAATCAAAAAACTGCCTAGATCCAGCAAAAACAGAATGCCAGCCAGCCCCACCACCCAGCGCCAATAGCCTGCTCTTTTCCGGGGGAAACGCTTGCTGCCAAACATAGTTTTTGCTCTCAGATCGCTTTAAGGCAAGATTGCCTAACCTCATCCTAATGCGAAGGGGTGAATTCTTGGGGTGGCTCCAAAATAGCAGCCATCCCAAGAATTCACCCCCATAGAAAGGCTAAAAATATCCCTAGCCCCTAGCCCCTAGTCCCTAGCCCCTACCCATACAGCTCATTCGACGCAGCTTCCAAATTAAACAAAACTTGCAGCGTCTGCATCGCCTTGCGTCGTGCCTCAATGTCCTGCTGGGCACGAAGCTGCACCATTGGGTCGTGCAAAATTTTGTTGACGATGCCTCTGGTCAAAGCTTCGATGATGTCTTGGTGCTTTTCAGCAAACTCTGTACCCAGACGGGACAGCGCCTTCTCTAACTCTTGCTCTCGAATCGTCTCCACCTTATCGCGCAGGCTGCTGATTGTGGAAACGGTTTCTAGCGATCGCCACCACACCTCAAACGCCTCAACCTCATCCTCTAGCAGCGCTTCCGCTTCCATTGCCATTTGCCTGCGGCTTTCCTGGTTTTGAGCGACGACTGCCTTCAGGTCATCCACGTTAAACGCCTGCACGTGAGACAAATCGTTTACATCTGCATCCACATTGCGCGGCACCGAGATGTCAAACAGCATCAACGGCTGCCCAGGTTCCAGAATCATCTCTAGCTTGGCCCGGTCTAGCAGCGGCTCAGTCGCAGCCGTGCAGGTAAACACAACATCTGAATCAGCCAGCACCATCTGCATCTCTGCCAGCGTATGCAGCCGCAAGTCTGCCTCCTTAAACTGGTTGGCTAGCTCTTGAGCGCCATTGGTCGAACGGTTGAGAATACAGATTTGAGCAGGCGTTCTGGGCAAAAGATGCTGCACCAGCAACCGTGCCATTTTGCCAGCCCCGACGATTGCCACCCGACAGGCTGCCAGGTTTTGCGTCTTAAGCTGAGCCAATTCCACCGCTGCGGAACTGATCGAAACGGCGCCCGTACCAATGCTGGTTTCCGTGCGAACGCGCTTGCCTGCCTCGATCGCCTTCTTAAACAGGTGATTGAGAATTCGTCCAATGCCCTTGTACTGCTGCCCGACCTTGTGAGTGTGCTTCACCTGAGACAAAATTTGCCCTTCGCCCAGCACCAGACTGTCCAGTCCTGCCGCCACCCGCATCAGGTGCATCACCGCATCCTGGTGCAGCAGCGTAAACAAATAGGGGCGCAACTGGTAAATTGGTAGTTTACTGTGTTCCGACAAAAACTGAGCCACTTCTCGCATCCCATGCTCAGTTTCACTGGTGACTAAGTAAATTTCCAGACGGTTGCACGTGCTGAGAATCGTGGCTTCCTGAATATGGGGGTAGCTACAGAGATGGGCGATCGCCGCTTCCATTTGCGGAGTCGGAATACTTAGCTTTTCTCGCACTTCTACCGGGGCTGTTTTGTGGCTCAGTCCCACAACGGCAATATTCATCGTTCCTCCCAAAGTTTTTGAACGGGTCTGCTGATGAGTAGGTTGCCCTTTCGCATAAAGGGATCTTTAGCTGAGGTAAACAAGGCGCTTTAACAGCCGACTCTTTCTAACCCTAACAACTGCACTCAGCCATCAGCCAGACTGGAGATTAATCAAGTTTTCGTAATATAAACAACTAACCCATAAGAGTCAGCAATCTAAAGGAAGTTTATCAACTTAGGGCAGACGACTAAAGCGCTGAAGCCGCCTCTAGCGCACTTTTCTACATGAATTTTTATGAATTGCCCTGGAGATATAATCCTTCGAGAGCCTTAAAGATTAATCTCCAGGCTCAAAGCTAAAACCCCGTTAAAACGATTTGGAGCGGTCTTCTGGCAGGCATTTGAGTCAGTTTTGACTGGCTTAAGCTTTTAGCCCGAATTAAGCTTTTAGCCCGAATAAGCTTTTAGCCCGAAACTGATTCCAGAGTGGGTCATTGGGTAACTTACGTATTCTCCTGTGAGACAAGGGACTTAAGCCCCTTGTTCTCGTGGCGATCGCCTGACTTTACGTTCTATCTGCGTAAGTCCTGTGTGTTTTACAGGTAAAAACTGCTGTATGAAGATTCAACTCATCCGAGAAGGGCAAGATGAATCACATCCGAATCACATCCTCAGATAAGTCACATCCCTACGCGATGTGCAGCTAAAGGTTTGGAAACTCTAGTTTCCTGTGGAGCAGGTATCTTGCCTGCTTAATCCAGACGGGCAAGATGCCTATCCCACTAGAGGCTTGAGAAAGCTGCACATCGCGTATCCCTAATATGAAGGAACTAGCTCTGATCTATCTCAACTGCAAAGCTGGGATGTCTTCAGACAGCATATGAATCGTATCGACAAAGCGCACCGTGCGAGATTGGTTAGAAATCACCAGACTTTGCGTCCGGGCACCGCCATGAAAGAAGCGAACCCCTTCCATCAGCGTTCCGGGGGTGATGCCGCAGGCGGCAAACAAAACGGTTTTGCCAGAAGCCAATTCATCCGCATCGTAGACCTTGTCGGGGTCAGTAATGCCCATTGAGGTTAGGCGCTCGATGTTGCTCTCTTTGCTTTCACCAATGAGACCTGTTTTAACAATTGCTGGGTCGTAAACCAACTGCCCCTGGAAGTGCCCCCCCAAGCAGCGCATTGCCGCAGCCGAAATCACCCCTTCAGGAGCCGCACCGATGCCCATCAGCGCATGAATGTTGGTGCCCATAAAGCCACAGGAGATCGCAGCGGATACGTCACCGTCACTAATTAACCGGACTCGTGCGCCCGCTTCCCGAATTTCTTTGATTAGCTCGTTGTGGCGATCGCGCTTCATCACCACTACTACCAATTCCTCGATCGCCCGGTCGAGACACTCCGCCAAGATTTTTAAGTTTTCGGTAGCTGACTTATCAATATCCACCTTGCCCTTAGCCGCAGGCGGAGCAGCCAGCTTTTTCATATAAAAGTCGGGTGCTGCAAACAGTCCGCCCTTTTCAGAAATAGCCAGCACTGCCATTGAGCCATTCTGACCATAGGCAACCAGGTTGGTGCCTTCACAGGGGTCAACGGCAATGTCAATTTCGATCAGCTCATCAGGGTTACAGAAATTTTTAGCGTCGGGCTGCGTGCAAATTCCGACCTCTTCGCCGATGTAGAGCATGGGTGCGTCATCCCGCTCTCCTTCTCCAATTACAATGCGACCGCGCATATAAATTTTGTTCATGCGCTCTCGCATCGCCTCCACTGCCACCTGGTCAGCAGTGTTCTTTTCGCCTTTACCCATCCAGCGGGCAGAGGCGATCGCCGCCTGCTCTACCACCTCAATAATCTCTAAACCGAGTGTATTTTCCACCAGGTATGCCTCCCAACTACTGATTTTGCGTCGTTTTGCGGACTGAGCCTCAGTCTAAAAGTCTATCAGAATGGGGAGAGCGCAATAAAGATAATTTCCAAAGATGGATTTGCTCAAAGACAGTTGTTCAAACAGCAAAGGCGCGTCGGAGTCGCTGCATAACGATAGGCAAACGGCAGGGATTGGTGATGTAGTCAAACGCACCCAGATTTAGAGCCTTTTCAGCTTCGCCAGGTAGAAGAGACAGCAGAATTAGCTTTGAGCATTGGGTTACTTTGTCCTGCGACAGATGCTTGAGCAACTCAAAACCATCGGGTCCAGGCAAGTTTCTCTCGATCAGAATGATCTGCGATCGCACCTCAGGATTACTTCCCGCCAAAAGCTCAAGCGCCATCTCGCTATCCTGAAGCCAATAGCTGTGATAGCCTCTAGTTTCTAGTGCATACAGCAGCGGTTGGGCAAAAGCGGAATCGGGATGCACCAACACCACATCGGTTTTGAGTGATGCCTCTTGGAGAGGTTGCCAACCCACAGCTAAGACGCGATCGCCCCCTGCTCCCTCCGCTAGTTCTAACGCTGCACTCGCTGACTGATACAGACCCCGCAGCAGCATTCCATCTTCGGGATACTGGGCGACTCCAGCACTAAATGTTCCGGTTGAAGCGGCTTTCCCTTCCACTGTGATTTCTATTTGCCGCAGGGCTTCCAAGATTTCTGCTAGCCACTCCACGCTGTTGATGCGGTTCATGCCATACATTCCAATGACGAACTCTGCGCCACTCCAGCGAGACACCACGTCTTCGGGGCGCAGCTTGTGTTGCAGCAATTGCGCTACTTGCTGTAAAACGCGATCGCCAAATCCATGCCCATACTGGTCGTTTGCCCGCTTCAAATGGTCTAGCCGGAGTGCAGACAGACAGAACGGTTGCTGAGAACGCTGAGCCAATTGCAGTAATTTGTTTAACTCGCGGGTAGATTGCTGTCGATTTGCCGTACCCGTGAGCGAATCTGTTTCAGTGCGGTTTCGTAGCAGTCGAGTCCGTTCGATTCGATTTAGAATTCGGGTGATTAGCTCTGGCGCAATGACAGGCTTGCTCACGTAATCATCTGCCCCCACTGCAAATACTTGTTGAATCGTGCTGGCATCGGTGCGAGCCGTCAGAAACAGTACAGGCAGCCAGTTCCAGTGGGGGTCGTTGCGTAGAGTTTGACAAAGTTCGATACCGTCTAAGTCTGGCATTTCAATATCCAGAACGAGCAGGTCTGGTTTGGTAGCCTCTAGTTCGTCCCAAAAATTTAGCGAGTTGTCTAGTGTCGCGACTCGCAATCCCCAGGGTTCTAACAGAGTCCGGAGGGCATGGAGAATCAGCGGATCGTCATCCACAACCAGAATGCTAGATTCTACTTTTCGATCCTGAGCCAAAACCTCGATAACAGCTTCTAAAACGCAGGCAGGAGTAATCGGTTTTTGTAAGAATCGCCTTCCCTTTAAACGAGCTACGGTGACTCGATCGACCGCTTGCCCCCGTCCGGTAAACACGAGGACAGGAAGGTGAGGCGTTTGCTGACTCAATTCTGCTAAAAAGTTTAGTCCCGCTTCAGCTAATTCCGAATCTTGTACTGAGCGATTTGGCCCTGCCTCATCGGATTCTGCAAAGGATAGGTCTAGCAGCACTATGTCAGGGCGATCGCCTTGAATTATCTCTCTAGCCACTTGAGGAGTAGGAGCGATCGCTGTTCTCAACCCCCATTGCTTAGCCTCCTGCCCCACGCGCTCTGCTAATAGCTGATCATCATCCACAATTAGCAGAAGTTCCTGAGCAGTCGAAGACTTGAGTGGCTTCACTTCCGGTAAAGGTTCGGTCTGCTTGTGTAAGGAAGGACAAATCGCTTCCTCTAGTACTTGACGCAGACTGGCGACCTGTTGCTGAAGCTGCTGTTGATGATCGGAGCTGAGTGCTGTTTCAATCTGTAAAATTTGCTCAATCTGCCGTGCCAATTGGGAGCCTTCTGCCAGTCCAAAGGTGCCCAGAGAACCCGCTAGCTTGTGCGCTTCTTGTCTAGCTCGCCGCCAGAGGCGATCGCCCCCTTCTGAAGCTGAGCCTGGGTTGACTGCTGCCTCCAGTATTTCAATTTGCTGGAGTGTTTTGGTTTTAGCCCGTTCCCAAATCTTGGCAACGAGCGATCGCGTTTGCTGCTCCGAATTCTTAGAAGTCTGAGACAGATCTAGAGCAGGGTTCCTCACCACAGACGGAGTTATGGTATTGCTAGTGTTCAGGCGGTAGCCCAAGCCATAGACCGTCTCAATTACATCAGCGGCTCCAGCCGCTTTCAGCTTTTGCCGCAGTCCTTTGATGTGAGCTTTGACCGTATCTTCTCCTGGCAAATCTTCAAATCCCCAGAGTTGATCCAGAATGGCGCTACGGCTATAGACTCGCTGAGTATTTCGCAGAAGAAGCTCCAGAATGGCATACTCCTTGGGAGTCAAATGCACCGATGTGCCGCTGTAAGTAACTTCACAAGCACTGGGGTCAAAGCGTAGCTCTCCGCATTCTAAGATAGGCGACTTAGCAACTGTTCCTCGTCGCCATAGCGCTCTCATTCGAGCTAGCAGTTCTTGAGGTGAAAACGGTTTAACCAGGTAGTCATCTGCACCTGCATCCAGCCCGATCACTTTGTCAGTACTGGCATCTCTAGCCGTCATTAACAGAATCGGTGTTTGACTACCTTTTGCCCGAAGTTGACGACAAAAGCTGATGCCATCCAGTTTGGGCAGCATCACGTCTAGCAAAATCAGGTCATAGGTTCGTTCTTCTGCTAGCGTCAAGCCTGTTAGCCCGTCGGCAGACCGATCGACCGTGTGATGCTGCTCGACTAAAGCGTGGGTGAGCAGTTCGGCTAAATACTCATCATCCTCAACCAGTAGGATTCTCATTGCTAACAATCAGTAACAGTCAGAGATAGACTCTCAATCCGCAATTTAAGAGTTCCCTAAAAATCAGCAATGCCGACAATCTAAAGCTTCCTGCTGATTTCGGGAACGCTAGATCGAGAGCATCCCAATCAACAAAGTTTTGACCCCTATGGTTGATGCACCTTTACCAGCTAATGAGTCGGACAGGCTGCAAGCGCTTCATCAATGCAAAATTTTGGATACTGCGGGCGATTACCGCTTTGACGATATCGTTCGCCTGGCTGCTCAAATCTGTGACGTACCGATCGCCCTGGTTGGTCTAATGGATAGCGATCGCCAATGGTTTAAAGCCAACGTTGGTCTAGATCTAACCGAAGTTGCCCGAAACATCGCTTTTTGTAGCCATACCATTGGACAATCCTTACTGATTGTTCCTGATACCCTGGACGACTCAAGATTTGCAGACAACCCCCTGGTAATTGGCGAACCCTACATTCGATTTTATGCTGGGGTATCGCTGCTGACTTCTGAAGGATACGCATTGGGAACGCTGTGTGTGCTTGATCACGTACCACGAAAGCTAAGTTCTGAGCAAACGGAAGCGCTTCAGATTTTGTCTCAACAGGCTACCAGACAACTCGATTTACATCGAAGTTTGACGGATTTAGAACGAACAGCGATCGAGTTCAAACCAGTAAAACGCCCCCAACCCTTCTGGCAAAGAATCCTATTTGGGCTTGGCGCGATTTCAGCCCTAATCATAGGAATAGATGCGATCGCCCACCAGAGCAAATTTTTGCTGCTGGCTGCCGTGAATATAGGAGTTTTGTTCTCCATCTTTTACCTGTTTCGTCAGGAAATGGTTAAACATCGCCAAATGGAGAACAAACTAGAGCAGGAGCGTGACTTTAGTACAGCAGTTCTCGATACGGTTGGGGCATTAGTAATTGTTCTCAATCGATACGGCGAAGTTATTCGGTTTAACAATCGCTGTGTCCAGACAACGGGCTACACCTTTGAAGCAGTCCGGCTCAGGCCCTTTTGGGACATTTTTCTGCCCCGTGAAGAGATAGAACCCGTTAAAGCGGTGTTTTCTGACTTGCGGGCAGGACAGTTTCCAAACGCTTACGAAAGCAACTGGTTAACCAAAACCGGAGAGCGGCGACTAATTGCCTGGTCAAATACGGCACTGCTCGATGCCGAAGGAGCCGTAGAGTACATTATTGGAACTGGAATTGACATCACGGCACGTCGTCAGGCCGAATTGGCGCTACAGAAGAGCGAAACCACCAACCGCGCCCTGCTGGAGTTGATTCCTGATTTGCTGATTCGGCTCAATCGAGACGGCACCTATTTAGATTTTCTCTCTGCTACAGATAAAGCAAAGTTTATCTCTTTCGATAAAACGCAGGGCAAAACAGTATACGAATGTACGCCGCCTGAATTTGCCCACCAGCGAATGCATTACGTTGAACAAGCCCTGAAAACAGGCGAAATGCAGGTTTATGAGTTTCAGCTTCAGGTTGCTGGCAAGCTGCGCACTCAAGAAGCTCGAATTGTGGTGAGCGGTGAAGACGAAGTATTGGTAATCGTGCGAGATATTAGCGATCGCATTGCCATTGAGCGGGCAAAAGATGAATTCATTTCCACCGTTAGTCACGAACTTCGCACCCCTCTGACCTCCCTGCGCGGTTCATTGGGACTACTGCTAACAGGCAGACTAGGCAACCTGGCAAGCAAAGGGCATCGTATGTTAGAAATTGCCGTGAATAATACCGATCGCCTGATTCGTCTAATCAACGACATTCTTGACCTGGAGCGTCTAGAGTCCAACCAATTCACCCTCTATCCGCAGTCCTGCAACATTGCCGACCTTCTGCGACAGGCAACTGAAGTCATGCAGCCTATGGCTGAAAAAGCAGGAGTTACTCTCTCAAACTCTAGTTTATCGGTCAACCTTCACGCCGACCCCGATCGCCTGCTGCAAGTTCTCACTAATCTACTCAGCAATGCCATCAAATTCTCCCCTCCAGGCAGCACCGTTCAACTTACCACAGAAATTCAACTCCCTCCGCCTCGCTGCGCTCCCTTCTCCTCAGATCCTCCCAGTCTCCTGATTCACATTCAGGATCAGGGCCGAGGCATTCCAGCCAGCAAGTTAGAGACTATTTTCGAGCGTTTTCAGCAGGTTGATGCGTCTGATGCGCGGCAAAAGGGAGGAACGGGGCTAGGGCTGGCAATTTGCCGTAGTATTGTCAAGCAGCACGGTGGCAAAATTTGGGTAGAAAGTGAGTTGGGCCGAGGCAGTTCTTTCTATCTGTCGCTGCCTGCCGCTGAGGCAAAGGATGGGAAAACTTCCTTCGTCAGTTGCTCTGCTGACTGTAGTAGCCCTGCTTTGCTAGATGGGGAGCAATCTGTTAACGGTCGGCAATTTATTTTGATGTGTGATCGCAGTTCTACTCACTTTGACACTCTGCAAGCTTTGCTGGAGAAACAGAACTGTCAGGTCACGATGGTTGCTTCGGTGAAAGAGGCGATCGCCAGGGCGGCAGTTTCACAGCCAACGGCAATTTTGTTAGACCTGGGCAATCCTGAAACTGATGATTGGGAATTGCTAACCCTGCTCAAACAGCGTCAAAGCATTGAAAATATTCCTCTAATCATCTTCAACAGTCCGTCTTCGCAACTTCAGCCTGAAGTATTGGGCACAATGGGTTGGGTTTACGAATCTGCTGACTACGCTTCCCTATTTCAGGTGCTAAAGCAGGCTGCAATTCAGCAAGGTCAGATTGGACGAGTGCTAATCGTGGAAGATGATCTGGATTTGACCAAAGTTCTCGCGGCAATGCTGAACTGCCATCAAGTTCAAACCGCATCCGCGCAAACTCAGCAAGAGGCAATCGAACTCTGCCAGTATTTCATTCCCGATGTGCTGGTGTTAGACCTAACTCTGTTTGAAGGGAATGGATTTGCCGTCGTAGATTGGCTGCGTCAGCAAGAACACCTCTGTCAAATGCCCCTGGTGGTTTACACTGCTCAGGAACTAACAGAGAAGGAGCGATCGCGCCTGCGACTGGGGCAAACAGAATTTGTTACTAAAAGTCGAGGGGTTCCAGAGTCCCTGGAAGAGCAAATCATGCATCTACTTCACCTGGAAACGGGTAAGTAGCAAGGGGTTGAAATCTTATTGGGTTGGGGGTTTACCTAATGTCAAAGCGAGTTTTAATTATTGACGACGAAGATGATATTCGGGAAGTCGCTCAGGCAAGCCTGGAAATGATGGGAGGATGGGAGGTGATGACTGCCAGTTCGAGCAGTGAAGGGTTGGAGATAGCTGAGACTAAACAGCCTGACGCAATTTTGCTGGATGTCATGCTGCCTGACATAGATGGGCCAACGACGTTTCAAAAGCTTCAGGCAATGCCAGCTACCCGTGAAATTCCAGTTGTGCTGCTTACTGCCAAAGTGCAAGCGGCCGATCGGCGGCGATTTGCAGACTTGGGTGTGACGGCTGTTTTGTCTAAACCGTTTGATCCGGTTGCGCTGGCTGGTCAGGTTGCAGCAGCGCTGGGCTGGAGTTTGTAAACGACTATGGTTAACTCAAATGATAAGCCGGAAATTCCTCCGTTGACTGAAGTGCCGGACTTATCAGCAGAATCATCGCCCAAGTTAAACGACATTGCTTCGGTAGTGAGCTATGAGTTACGAACCCCTCTGACTTCGATTCGGGCTGCGCTGGGCTTGCTGTTAACGGGAATGCTGGGCACTCTGCCCGAAAAGGGACAGCGAATGTTGGAGATTGCGCTCAGTAATACGGAACGGCTGATGCGTCTGGTTGATCTGCTTGAGTCAGATTCGGACATTGGTGCAGAGATTGATCCAGAAAATGATTTAAGTACTTGTTCAGAGATTGGCTCGAATATCAGTACGGGCATTGGTAATGACTTTGCAATTCTGCGGCAGTCGTCAGAAAACTCAGAATCGCTGTTGCACAAGTTGGCGGCAGCTAACTGGCAGCAACGGTTCTACAACGAGCTAACGGCTTTGCCAACGCTAACCCTATTTATGAGGTGGCTCAGGCAGGCGATCGCCACTGCCCAACCGGAGCAAACTTTAGTAATTTTGCTAGTTGACATAGACCGCTTTAACGTCATCAATGACAGTTTTGGACGAGAGTTAGGCGATCAACTGCTGCGGTCGGTCGCTCAGCGGTTAGTGTTAAATCTGCCCTTAGTACAGGCGATCGCTCATTTACGAGAAGATGAGTTTGGCATTCTCCTAGAACGGGTTCAAACTGTGGGAGAGGCGATCGCCATTGCCGAAAAAGTTCAGCAAGTCTTTGCAACTCCTTTTAACCTCAACGGACAAGACCTATTCCTTACTGTAAGCATTGGCATCGCAGCGGGTACAGCCCACGACCAGCCCGACGACCTACTGCACAACGCCTACTCCGCCATGCATCAGGCTAAAGCGCTGGGCAAAGCTCGCTGTGAATTGTTTGATGCTGAACTGCGAGTCAAGGCGACTTCGCGTCTGAGGCTGGAAACCGACCTGCGGATGGCCTTGGCGAGGCAGGAATTTCAGCTTTACTATCAGCCCATTGTATTTCTTGCGACGGGTAGAATTAGTGGCTTTGAAGCGTTGATTCGATGGCGACACCCACAGCGAGGGTTAGTTTTACCCACCAAATTCATTCCCCTTGCAGAAGAAATGGGGTTGGTCAGCCGGATCAGTCAATGGGTTCTCTATCAAGCCTGTTCTCAACTGCGACAGTGGCAACAGCAGTTTCCGACAAAACCGCCTCTGACTGTTAGCGTCAATCTTTCTGCCCAGCAATTCACAAAATCTGACTTACCTCAGCAGATCCAGCAAATTCTTCAACAGACGGAAATCGATCCAGGCAGTTTGAGGATAGAAATCACCGAGAGCGCTATCATGCATAGTCTTGAAACGGCGACAGCCGTGCTGAAGCAACTCAAGACACTCGGTGTACAACTCTATGTGGACGACTTTGGTACAGGATATTCGTCTTTGTCTTATTTGCATCGGTTGCCGATCGATAAGCTGAAGATCGATCGGTCTTTCATCACCCGGATTGATTCTGAAGCCGAGCAGTTAGAAATTGTCAGGGCAATCGTCAAGCTAGCCTGGAATTTGGGCATGGATGTGATCGCTGAAGGAGTCGAAACTGCACCGCAACTGGCTCAATTAAAAGCACTACGCTGTGAATACGTACAGGGTTATTTTTTCTCGAAGCCAGTTGACCATGCGATGGCAGAAATGCTGCTGCGTCAAGAGTTCATAGCACACCCCTAAATCGAATGTTTGAAAGCTGCCGATGCAAGCTGTTACTGACATTGGTACGTTAATTACTCGTAGAGAAGGCGTTTCGGGCGATCGCCCCTATTTCCCAATTCGAGCAAAGAGCGATCGCCCTTCATCACCAGCAGCCATGTAAAGACTGCACTGTTATCCTGGTGGCGATGCCTAAAATGTCAGCAAGGCTTTCCACAGGTGATTCTGATGGTACTCACAGCAACGGAGTATAAATACATTGAACTGGACGAGCAGCAGGTTCCATACATTGCTGGAACCACACTGAAGGTGGTTGAACTTGCCGAATTTTGAATTAAGGGCTACAACTCTTCGAGCATCACCAACCTACCTTCCGTGAACTGAATTATAAGTTCCTGCTCGTTCAGCAAAGCAGTTCCAATTAGAGGTCGTCCTGTAGCGAAAGCCAATATTATCTTCTGTCTCCACTTTTTGACAAATACCGCTTTCATACAATTGCTTTGCACGTCGAGCGACCTCTTTGCGGCTCAGAAGGATTGCTTGCATGGGCTAATTCTCGATTGTTGAGCAGGTGTTTAATAACTTATCCATTATATTTTAGGAATAAAACGTGTGAACTGTTTCTATTGAGGAAGCTCGAAAAAGATTGAATATCTTACAGGATGAAAAGCCGACTCACGCCTCTGTAGCTGTCAATATCAAGCACGATTTCAATCAGACGATCGTACACCGCTCTCTGTATTCGGGGTCGTTCAACAATCGATCAGCATTACCAATGGTAATCACAGGTAATGAAACAGGAGTAATTCTCTCGCGCATCACCTGCTCTAGAGAGTTCTTGCCCTTCATACTCCGATTGGCTGTCAGCAGAATCATCTGGTTTGATTGAGTCAACTGCCAGACTACTCGATCGTCACTATTGGCTGGCAATCTCATCTCGTCGAATGTGATAAATCGAATGAGAACCCAATCTAGCCAGCCGCCACTCAAGATACTACCTGAGAGAAGCACAGCATTCCTCTCAAGTTATGGTCAACTAAGAAATTCACAACCGAGATTTAAACTCGGCTTTTGCAGCTTGAAGTTTCGCTCGAACAGCTTCTTGACCAGGTTTCGGTAGTTGGGCTGCAAGTCGGGCAATGAGATCACGATTTTTTTCTTCGTAGTACTGCTGAAGCTCTTCAGCTTCCTTGAGAACCATTTGATACTCGGCTTCAACGGCGGCACGATTTGCCTCAATGTAAGCTAAAGCAGCGTTAATTTGTTCCTCTGTAAGTTCAAACAATCCTTGGATAAATTTAGGCGGATAATGGGCAGTCACATAATCCATTACATCGTAGAGAGTAATGCGCGTTCCTGTGATCGTGAGTCCGCGTTCTGTACGAATGATTGCTACTTGTCCATTCGATGCTAAAGCCATGCTCTTCACCTTCGAGAAGATATTTCCATAGTACCTCAACATCAAAAGCAGGGTAAGTAGCACTCACCCTAATTGTTATTAAACTAGAATCTAGCTGCTCAGCACCTGTCTACTAGATAAACCTGAGTACAGGACAAAGATTGTAGAACCTTCAGGAACTCATCCATCTTTTGCTTCAGATTGAGGATGATGACTTTAATAAAGCCATACAAGTCACTATTTTTGAAGGATGTTGTGTTTCTGTGCCTTGATTCAATTGAGAAGCGATCGCTCTCAACAGACGCTCAACTCTCCAGCTACTTGGAAAAAATTGGATATTTAAAGCAGCGGTGGGCAGACCAGTTGGTTGAGTGATTGCGATCGCTGGTAGATCGATTCAGATGCAATTAGCGAACAGTGGACGGTGACGCATTTGCCAGTTAGCGTTGCACCCTACGAGGTGGTTAAGCGATCGCCCCTTTTGTTCAAATCTGTGAGTAAAGGGCGATCGCCTCACTCACCTCGAAGCAGCCATTGCACTATTAAGTTCAGTATTTCAGGTTTTGAAATCAATATTCTGAGTCTTGAGACTGGAGGATGGCAATCGCCCAGTTCCTCTAAAATAAGAAGGAGCGATCGCCCTTCATTAACCAACAGCAATGCAAAGGCTACGTTATTGTTCTGGTGGCAATCGCCTCTCAACATCTAGAGGCGCAGCAATCAGCGATCGCCCCTTCTACTCTAATTTAATCAAAGGGCGATTGCCTCCATATCCTAAGACAATCAAAGGCGATCGCTCCTCTGCCCCGACTCAAAAGGGCGATCGCTCTCAACAGACGCTCAGATCTCCGACTTCTTGAAGAAAGTTGAGAGCGAGTAGTGTACAACAAGAATTCTTTCAGCAATAATCTTACGGAGAAGCAATAACATCATCAAGAATCGTAGCAGATAGCTTTGAGACATTGCGGAATGCGCGATCGTTAGTTAAGAAAAAGGTACAGTTTGCGCTAAGGGCAGTTGCTGCATGGATAGCATCCGGTGTTTTTAGATTGACAGTTGCTCTTAGGATTGCAGCATCTCTGAGTATCTTTTGTGAGATGGGAATGAGTTGAATATCTGTCTCCAAGAGGAGTTGTTCATAGGTTTGAACCAGCTTCACATCAGCTTGCCTAAGTGGCATCACTAAAGTCTCAAGCAGTGCCAGTTCACTAGTTACCAACTTAATTTCACTAGCCTTTAGTTTAAACCACATCGATTCTAGTGCTGGGAAGTAGTTTGGAAATTTCTCAACGCTATAAATGATGATCTGAGCGTCTACATAAACGAGACTAGACGGTTGAAAGTTTAACTCTCCCATGAATCTCTTTCTGCCCGAAGATATTGATCAACTTCTCCAGACGTCTTGAAGAGCTTTTGGTGTTCACGTGGTTGGTTAATAATATCTATTGCAGAGAGGGGCGGAACACTAGCTTTCTCTGGCAAAACAACGAAAACTTCAACTTCATCACCTACTGACTCAGGTGGTAATTGAACTTCGATCTTGCCGTTTGGCAGCACTCTAGTCGTGATTCGTATAGCTGATTGCATAATTTCCTCTTGAGATTGATCCACATTGGGTAAAACAACAACTGTTGTGACCTGCGATCGCAAAGGAAGGGAGAGAGAAGAGGAAGGGAGGGGCGATCGCCTTCTTCATTATCCCACTACAAACTTAGCGAATTATCGTTTAGAGGAATTTTAGAGCGATCGCCCCTTTTGTTCAAATCCGTGAGTAAAGGGCGATCGCCTCATTTACCTTAAAGCAGCTATTGCGCTATCAAGGTCAGTATTTCAGGTTTTGAAATCAACATTCTGAGTTTTGAGGCTGGAGGATGGCGATCGCCCAGTTCCTCTAAAATAAGAAGGAGCGATCGCCCTTCATCTCTAGCAGCCCTGCAAAGAGACTGCACTGTTGTCCTGGTAGCGATCGCCCTCCATCAAAGTAACAGTAGCTTTTTAGCTATTGGCAAGACCGCCCCTCCAACAAACCAATGCTAAACTACAGGCAAGTTGCACAATTGCCAAAGTTATGGACCGAGAAGATGTTCTATCGCTTGTTGCAGCACACCGTGAAGAGCTGGAGCATCTAGGTGTAAAAGCACTAAATTTGTTTGGCTCTGTTGCGCGAGATCAAGCGCACTCCAAAAGTGATGTAGATTTTCTGGTAGAGTTCTCCATTGAGGCAGGGCTATTCGACTTGTTTCGGGTTCAACACTACCTGGAAGACTTATTGGGATGCAAGGTAGATTTAGGAACTGAAGATGCTTTAAGGGAACACCTGCGAGAGCCTGTGATGAGAGATATTGTTCGTGTCTTCTAGAGAATGGCAACTGCGAGTGCAAGATATTTTGGATGCGATCGCCAGCACTCAGCGATTAGTAGCCGGAATGACATTTGATGAGTTTGCAATTAATGAGGCAATCGTAAAGGCAGTCCTTTACAACTTCATTATTATTGGTGAAGCATCTGCTAGTATTTCGCCAAATATTCAGTCTCGCTATCCCAACATCCCTTGGCGCTTGATGAGCGACATGAGAAATGTAATGGCTCACGAATATTTTCAGATCAATCTTCGTCTCACTTGGGGTACTATTCAAAACAACTTACCGCCGTTAGTCATTCAATTGCAGAATCTGCTTGAGTAAAAGATAACGTTGAGAAGCAGGAATCATAGCTACAGTCAGTAACTCTGGCTAACAAAGTATAGTTTTTGCCAGTGTAAGTCTGAGAGCGATCGCTCCCTCTATTCCAATTCAATCAAAGAACGATCGCCCCCTTTGTTCAAATCTGTGAGTAAAGGGCGATCGCCTCATTTATCTTAAAGCAGCTATTGCGCTATCAAGGTCAGTATTTCAGGTTTTGAAATCAACATTCTGAGTTTTGAGGCTGGAGGATGGCGATCGCTCAGTTTTCTCAGAATAAGAAGGAGCGATCGCCCTTCCATCCCTAGCAGCCCTGCAAAGGTTACATCATTATCCTGATGGCGATCGCCTAAAATGTCAGAAAGGCTTTGCACAGGTGATTCTGATGGCACTCACAGCGACAGAGTATAAGTACATTCAACTGGACGAGCAGCAGATTCCCTATATTGCTGGAACCACAATGAAGGTGGTTGAACTGGTCGAAGCTCAACGTGCCTATGGCTGGAGTCCTGAAGAGATTCACATCCAGCACCGTTACCTGAGCATGAGTCAAATTCATTCAGCCCTAGCGTATTACTGGGATCATCAACAGGAACTAGATGCTGACCTGGAACACCGTTTTCAATATGCTGAAACGCAACGTCGAGAGGCAGGAGAATCTGCTCTTGCCAGAAGACTACGTGCCCAGGGATTAATTCAATGACCGTTGCCTTTTACATGGATGAACATATTCATTATGCAATTACTGTAGGTTTGCGCCTTCGTGATGTAGATGTATTAACCGTTCAGGAAGACGGGCGTTCGGGAGTTTTAGATATACTGCTGCTTGAGCGGGCAACTGAGCTACAACGGGTTGTTTTTTCTCAGCTTAAGTTAATGTCATTGAGCTAAAATTCAGTTTCAAAAATTTGCTCTGCGACTAGCTCCAGCCCCACTAATTCGACTGAAGCAATTGCCTTCTGATTGGCAAACACGCCAACTTCTCGGTAAACCTCGCCCTCTAGCGATAGCACCATTACCGTTTGAGCCATTGGATCGACCAACCAATATTCAGGAACAGCGATCGCAGCATATTGTGCGCGTTTGTAGATCACATCTCTGTCCCGATTGGTTTTACCAGGGCTAATTACCTCAACAATCAATCGGGGTGGGGGCATATCAAGAGTAATAGTTAGCCGCCGCTTCATCAGTTCTAAGTGTTCTGGTCTGAGAATAACCAGGTCAGGATAGCGATTTGCAGCATCATTGGGGCGCAGAACAGGAACTTGCAGTTCTAGTGCATGGATTCTAATCAAACGAAGCGGAGAAACTTTAGCCGCTGCAAGCAAAAATTGCAGGTGGTTTGCAATCCAGTTATTTGGCTCTGACTCTGGTGGCAACTCAACTAGCTCTCCATTAATTAATTCGTAACGTCCTTCCATCGGCGTTTCGTCACTGTAGGAGAGATAGTCCTCAAAGGTGGTGAATTTTACCCTAGCTTGAGTCATGGCACGTTCCCCATCGACGTTGTTCCGATTTTAACGTGCTGAGGGCGATCGCTTGTGCTTACAGAAGAAATAGAAATAACTTGAGCGATCGCCACTATTCAAAGATAAAGTGTAGGAATAACGTTCGCAGTGGGGGAAGCGATCGCCTCTACTCCAACTCGATCAAATGGCGATCGCCCTTCATTCCCAACAGCAATGCAAAGGCTACATCATTATCCTGGTGGCGATCGCTTTCTCCAAAGCAACGGTAGTAGAATGACTATAGATTAAAGAATAACCATAATGACTCAATCATCTGTGCAACTTCGGATTTCATTTGAGTCTCTGGTGGAGGCAATCGTTTCTCTTTCTCCAGAAGACAAATCTCGGCTGCGCCAGATTCTTGATCAAGAAATTGCTCAATTTCAAGAAAACGACCCAATAACGTTTCTAAAAGAGCGGGGCTGTTCCCCTCTAGTTAAAGTTGGGCTACAACCAACCTTAGAAACTTTTAGTAGTGGACGAACTGATATCTCGGTAATTCATGATCAATTTATTGTTCAACACAATCAGACTGAATCTTGAAAGCAGTAATTGCAGATACAGGACCGCTTTATGCTGAAGTTGATCGCAGCGATCAGTATCATCAGCGATCGCGCTCTGAGTTGCTGAAAATCAATCAGGAAAAGCTGGCGGTAATTGTTCCGTATCCGATTTATCTAGAAGCGCATAAACTAGTTCTGTATACCAGCGGTGTTCGGGCTGCGATCGCTTTTGCTGATAGATTGACACTACAGACTAATTTGATAAATCCCACTCCAGAGGACTATCAAGCAGCATTGCAACTGATGAGCCGTTTTACTGATTAACGCATCACGATCTTTGATGCAGTAACGGCAGTGTTGGCGTTGCAGGTAAAATCGCCTGTATGGACGTATGATTTTCATTTTGAGGTAATGGGCATACCGATTTGGCGTTAAGGAGAAGCAGCAGTTGCTCTCTTGCTAATTGCGATCGCCCTTCATCACCAGCAGCTATGTAAAGACTGCACTGTTGTCCTGGTGGCGATCGCCTTCTTCATTATCCCAATACAAACTTAGCGAATTGTTGTTTAAGGAGATTCTAGAGCGATCGCCCCTTTTGTTCAAATCTGTGAGTAAAGGGCGATCGCCTCACTGACTTTGAAGTAGCCACTGCACTATCAAAGCCAGTATTTCAGGTTTTGATTTCAACATTCTGAGTCTTGAGGCTGGAGAAGGGCGATCGCCCAGTTCTCTCAGAATAAGAAGGAGCGATCGCCCGCTTCATCCCCAACGGCAATGCAAAGGCTACATCATTATCCTGGTAGCGATCGCCTTCTTCAAGGTGACATCGGTTGCGCGGAATCAGCGCGTAATATTTAACATTGACCGTTATACTGAAGACAAAATTAATCTGTTTTACAAGCTATGAGTCTCCTCATCCCTGATGAAATTGTCCAAGCCTCTGGGCTTTCCGAAGCTGAGCTTTTCCAGGAGCTAGTACTTCTGTTGTTTCAGCGTGAGCAAATTACGTTAGGTAGTGCCAGTCATTTCTTGGGGATGACGCAGCTAGAATTTCAGGCGCTTCTGGCTAAGAAAAATATTTGCATTCACTATGACGTGGATGACTTGCATGAGGACGTGAAAAACTTGCAAGAGTTAGGTTTGCTGTGATTGTTGTGAGTAATACTTCACCCATTTCTAATTTGATTGTTGTGGGTCATATTAATCTTTTACACCAACTATTCAAGACGGTTGTGATTCCAGAGGTGGTTTATCAAGAACTACTGGCAAATGGAGAAAATCATGTTGTAACTCAAACCGTGAAGAAGCTGAACTGGTTAGAAGTTCGAGCCGTGAATGAGCAATCGCAGGTAGTTGCTTTAGAGCGCGATCGCAGACTTGATGTAGGTGAGGCGAACGCAATTGTGTTGGCGGTTGAGTCAAAGGCAACACAGCTTTTGATCGATGAGCGTTTAGGGCGGACAGAAGCAAAACGACAGGGATGAAGAATTACTGGCATTTTGGGTGTACTGCTTGCTGCAAAAGGTCAGGAACTGATTTCTACAGTTCGTCCAATTTTGGATCGATTAATCAGTGAGGCAAATTTTCGGATCAGTAGTCGGCTGTATGATGAAACGCTTGCGCTTGCAGGAGAGACAGATTCAACTTAAGCGATCGCCTCTACTCCAATTCATCAAAGGGCGATCGCCCTTCATCCTCAGCAGCCATGCAAAGACTGCCCTGTTGCCCTGGTGGCGATCGCCTTCTTCATTATCTCCCACTATAAACTCAGCGAATTGACGTTTAAGGAGATTCTAGAGCCGATCGCTCCTTCTGTTCAAATCTGTAGATAAAGGGCGATCTCCTCACTCATCTCGAAGCAACCATTGCATCATCAAGTTCAGCATTTCAGGTTTTGAAATCAACATCTTGAGTTTTGAAGTTGGAGAATGGCGATCGCCCAGTTCTCTCAAAATATAAAGACGAAAAGCAGCAGTCCAATCAAAAAAGCTGCTTCGTAGTGAGTTCTAATTTTGCAAATTCAACTGAGACAATAGATTTTTTTTGATTAAACACACCAAGCTCCCGGTAATCTTTCCCTTCAAGGGATAGCACCATCACCGTTTGAGCGATTGGATCAACCAACCAATATTCGGGAACTCCAATTGCAGCATACTGCGCCCGTTTGCGGATATAGTCTCTGTCTCGATTAGTCTTGCCAGGGCTAACGACTTCAACAATGAGTTGAGGTGGAGCCATGTCTAGAGTAATGGTTAATCGTCGCTGGGTGAGTTCTAGATGTTCTGGTCGCAGAACAACCAAATCAGGAAAGCGATTTGCAGCATCACTGGGTTGCAGAACAGGAACCTGAATTTCACATTTGCCAGGATGGATAAGTTCAACAGAGATACCTGTCGCTAGAAGGGCTAGCAGGATACGAACAGCAATAGTACTGTTCACTCTAGATTCTGGTGGCAACTCAGTTAACTCTCCATCAATCAATTCGTAACGTCCTTCTATTGGCGTTTCGTCACTGTAGGAGAGATACTCCTCAAAGGTAGTGAATCTTACCCTGGCTTGAGTCATGCCACGTTCCCTATTGACGCTGTTCTGATCTTAGCTGATTTACGGAAGCGATCGCCCTTCCTTCCCAACAGCAATGCAAAGGCTACATCATTATCCTGATGGCGATCGCCTTCTTCATTCTCCCACTACAAACTCAGTGAATTGTCGTTTAGAGGAATCTTAGAGCGATCGCCCCTTTTGTCCAAATTCCTAGGTAAAGGATGATTATCCTGTTCGCCCTAAAGCAGCGATCGCTCCTCAACATGAAGACTTGGGCGATCGCGGTTGTTTTTTGTATTACCAGCAACACAAAGAATTTAAGAGACATCACAGTGGAATGTAGACGATGCGATCGCAAAATTCACTCAATGTATCCACTTCAGCAATCAAAATTAGATCATCTAGAATTGCCCTTAAAGATGCCTTTGGTTTTAGGGCTAAGATACCGGGAATATGTTGCCCATTGTTGAGATGATCGAGCAAATGGACAGGCATTGAGCTGCGATTGTTGGTAATCAGCATAAAGTAGTGATGTTCACACCACTTAAGAATCTCTGGATCGAGAGTTCCTTTGGATGGGGCACCTGGTTCACCAATTGCCCAAACGGTGAGATCTGATTTACGCCGCAGCAGTTGCGTCTGATAGACGGGCGGCAGGTTTTCGTCAATCAGATATCTAACCATAGGCTGTGGCACTACGATCGGCTTTAATTTGTTTCAGTCGGGTAACGATCGCAGGTGGATTTTCATCTTGTTCACGCTCGACTTGGGCACAGTGATTTAGCCAATTTGTGAGATATTGAGCGATCTGAATTTGGTTATGCAGGTAGTAGAGGATGGTGGCGTAGATTTGTTCGAGGGTGAGTTGAGGATAGATTTGGGCAATTTCTTCAGCGGTGCGCTGCTGATGGATATAGGCATACAGGACGGTTTCAATGCCCATGCGCGTACCTTTGAGCCGGATGTCGTCGGCACGGAGAAAGTCGAAATAGTGTTCTAATTCCACGGTGCGCTCACTCCTGTGGTTAGTTCTTCTATTTTGACATATCCTTGAAAGGCGATCGCCCCTCCAGCTATCTCAGCGATCGCTCCCTCTACTTCAATTTAATCAAATGGCGATCGCCTCTATATCCCAAGATAATCAAAGGCGATCGCCCTCAACAGACACTCAGTTCTCCAGCCACCTGGAAAAAGTTGGAGGTTTAAAGCAGCGGTGGGTAGACCAGTTGGTTGAGTGATTGCGATCGCTCAGTTCTCTTAAAACAAGAAGGAGCGTTTTGGCTTCTTGCTAGGAACGAGAGAAAGAATGGTAATTGTTCAGCATGGTTACTCTTGGACTTAGGGTGTCTTAGCTGCACCACCGACTACTTCGACAAGGACTTGGGCTTTGTTGCAATTGCTAAAGCTAGCAAAGAATACCAATAACTTACCTGTCTTCTGACGTTGAGGAACACAATGTCTTCCTCAATTAATCCAAACTATTTTGACAGGTTGAAAACTCATCTAAGACTTCGGGGTGAGTAGTGAAGTAATCTTTCAACCAGCTACAGCCTTGTGACAATAATTGCTCCAAGTTATTCTGCTCTCCGAGTTGCCACACTCTAACAGTGCCATCACTTCCTGCGGTAACGATTTTCCCATCGGGTGTAAAACTTATCTGCTGAATTTCTCCTTGATGAGTATCAAAACGAGTTAATTGTTGACCTAAAAGATTCCATACTCGAATAATACCGTCCACCCCTCCAGACACCAAAGTTTGTCCATCTGAACTGAAGCTGAGACTAGAGATTGCCCCTTGATGACCTTCTGATTGGGCTACTTCTTGCCCTTGGGTATTTAGAATACGGATCGTACCATCTGCCCATCCCGTAGCAAGGAGCTTTTCATCCGGGCTGAATCTAACGATTGAAACTGCTTCTTGATGTTTGACTTCACCAATTTGTTGCCCATTAACGTTCCACATCAGAACTTTGCCATCTAATCCCCCTGTTGCAACAAACTTTCCATCTGGGCTGAATTCTATACTTAAAACTCCACCTTCATGTCCATCTAGTGAAGCCATCATACCATTCGATGGAACTACCGGAACTTCGTAACAGTTGTCTGCTTGAATTACCAGTTGAGGATTCCAAATCTTAGCTTGACCATCATTACTTGCTACAGCTAATAACCCACTGGAACTAAAATCCATAGCACTAATGTACTTCTGCTGACCAGTACACCAGGTTCCTACCAAATTTGGAGGTTGACCATTTTCGTTCTCAATTACTGACTCAGTATTCCATAATCGAACTGTGCCCCACCGATCGCTTGCTGTAGCTAGAAGTCGATTATCCTGACTAAAGCTCAAACTGCTGACGAACCAACCGTTGAAATCTACTTGCCAGTCAGCTAACAAATTTCTTTGAATATCCCAAATTTGAACATAAGCATTTAAAGGTGTTGTTGCGAGGTATTTTAGATCGAAACTAGAAGCTAGGTTAACCCCATCACGATTCCCGCCAACATCTAAGGTATTCACCAACTGCTTTGAAAGATCAAGTAATTTAATACCGCCTGACTCCTCAACAATAACTAAATGTTGTCCGTCCGGGCTAAAGCTCGCATCAGAAACACTACCTTGATTATTAAATTGAGCCAATTGTCTCCCCGCAACACTCCAAAAGCGAACTGTTCCCTCTAAACTGGTGGTGACAATACGCTGCCCGTCTGGACTGAATCTCATACTACTAATTGTGCTTAGATTATTTAATACTTTGGCTTGTTGATTGGGCGTTTCAACAGGACTTCCTGAGAGATCCCAGAATCGTATGTCACCACTCGCTGAGGCAGTAACAAACTGCTGATTATCTGGAGTAAAACTTACGCTTGGAACCCAACGTTGCTGAAGCTCAATCTTCCTCAGATTCTTCGATGATAAATCCCAAAGTTGAACAGTTGAGCTAAAGCCTGATGCTAATAAATACTGTCCATTCTGACTAATACTCATACTCAGAACTGCGTTTGAGTCCTGATTATTCCACTCATCAATCTTCCGCCCTGATAGGTTCCATATTGTGAACTTATTACAAGCTGTAATCAGAGATTGCCCGTCAGGAGTGAAAATTAAGCTATGGCAACCAACTCTATCTACTTGCCATTCTTGTACTATATGTCCTGAAAGATTCCACAGCCGAACTATGGCATCTTCTCCAACAGTGGCAAAAAGCTGTCCATTTGGAGCAAACTTCACATCCCAAACTTCTCCTTCGTGTCTCTCCAACAGTGTATTTTTTCCGTTGAACTCCCATATCCGAACAGCACCATCTTCACCAGTTGTTACAAAGTGCTGTCCGTTCGGACTGAAACTTACACCATAAATCTGACCACGATGTCCATTAAACTGATTCCTCTCTTGAATATTGTCAAGAATTGTCTGTAGCGCCAGTACGGGGCTAGTCGTTGGGTAGGATTCTAGTGATGCATGGCTGTTAACTAAAGCTTTTAACTTTTGTCCTGCTTCGATCGCTGACAACAACGATTCAATTTCTCCTCTGCCGGATTCAAAGCCTCTTAGCGCAAGAACTCCAGACTGATCAGCTTCTGCTATCAGGCGTAAACGTTCTGATCTTTGTCCTTGCCACACTGCGACTCCAGCTAAAACTAAAGCGATTATGGAAAAGCTAGCTAACCCAGTAACGGTTCGGCGGCGTTGGCGGTCGCGTCTCTGCAAGCTAGCATCAATAAATTGATTTGCCGCCAAGCTAAATCCGCCAAGTACTTGATTAAAGGTTGAATCTTTTCGCAATTCCTGCATCCGTAACAGCTTTGCTCCGCTCCACAGTTCATCTTCCTTCTTATCTGTTTGCCACTGTGCCACATCATCATTCAACCGATTTCGCAGTGCAATAGCTCGTCGATGTTCTGCAATCCAGTTACTTAGTTTCTCCCATGAGGACAACAATGCTTCATGAGCAATCTCCACTGTAGATTCCTGAGTTTGGGGCTGATGATCACTCACCAATAAATTCTCATCAATTAACTGGATCAGTACTCGCTGCTCTAGCTCATTATCAAACTCTGAGCGTAGCGCCCGCCTTCGTACAGGCTTCCACTCTGTCCCAGATTCCTCATCTCCACCAATTTCCACCAGCTTTAAAAAGATACGCTGAACTGCTAGTCGTTCTTCTTCTATCAATGCCAAATAGATCTGATCCACATGCTTTTGTAAAGCACCTCGCACACTCCCTAACTCACGATAAGTATTAATATTCAACATGCGGTCATTCAAATCGCCACTCTTTTCCTCAGTTTCCCACAACAGATTCAATGTGTACTGCAACAACGGCAGATATCCCGCCTGCCCCTGCACATCCTTAATAATTTCTTCTACCAATCCCACCTCAAACACTACTCCATGATGAGCGGCTGGTTGTTCAATTGCTTGACGCAACTCATCCGGCTCCATCTTTGCAAGTAAAGGACGGTGTTTATTCGTTGCATTTACCAATGTCGGATAGTTACCAAGTTTATCCAGAAAATCTGCCCGCATGGTTACTATAATCTTGACTGGACAATCTTTTGTATGTCCCAGTCGTCTCAAGGTTGTATTGAGTTGCACTAAACTTTCAATAAAGCGATCGCACCTATCTGTCCAGGGTAAGCGCATCTAAAAAGGAGGCTAGATATACAGACGATTTGCACAGTGAGTGGTGCATCAGGTTCAGCCTGTTCAACCTATCGATGCCCGTGGCGTAACCAGAGAACTGAGGGATGATC
>Ga0224723_1000325_pt1 | contig 33678 bp, 27 predicted proteins | sample Balambano_FR2_Me_FD_161647 | JGI IMG/M metagenome (GOLD analysis project Ga0224723, IMG submission 161647) | Freshwater sediment microbial communities from Lake Towuti, South Sulawesi, Indonesia - Balambano_FR2_MetaG | ecosystem: Environmental > Aquatic > Freshwater > Lake > Sediment | place... | reverse complement strand
CCATTACCCCCATCACCTCCATTACCCCCTCACCCCTTGCCACTTCTTCCGTAGTCGATTTAAATCAGGACTGTAGCCACCATAACGCCAACTTACGTACGCTTGACAAATTTCATTTATCACCTCGGCGATCGCAGGTGTATGGTGTCCAAAGGCTGCTGAGCCATATTCCAAAGGCGTTTGTGCTGGATGTTTACCTAAGCCTTTTGTGGCTGTCCATTGCAGCATCTGTTGATACAAACTTTCCATTGGTGGCAATTTACTTAAATGTAGCTGGAAAGCAAACTGTCGCCACTGAACCCAACTTAACCAACCTAAAAAGCTTGTTATAGTTGCCACAGCTAAGGCAGTAATAGCACCTAACCATCCTTGAGTGAATAAGCCCAGAAACCAAGATAAAGCTTTGGTCAACCAGCTAAAGACAGCTCCGAAGACGTTATTTAATAGACCTGTCACTGGAGACGGTAACCACCCAGCTACCCATTTCCATAATTTTTCTACAACTGAAAATGTTCGAGTTTCTTCAATTGAGGGTGGTATGAGAGGATGATTGGGAATAGGGTCAAATGTAAACCAACCATATCTAGGGAAATATACTTCTGTCATTGCATAGGCATCGGTATTCCGAACAACGTACATTCCTGTAAAAGGATTAAACTCCCCTGGAGCAAAACCTGCTACTAACCGGGCTGGAATACCGATAGAACGTAACATCACAGTTAAAACTGTGGAAAAATGGTCTGGATAACCGCCTTTATGCTTGAATAAGAAAGCTTCTACTAAGTCCTCTTTTTCCTCTAAATAAGGTAATGAGAGCGGATCTTCCGGTATTGAGTAGTTTTGCTTGAGATACTGGGCAAGGTATAAGGCTTTTTCATAGGGAGAATCTAGAGATTTTAATGTTTTGCCCACTCGTTCTCGATTGTAGTTAGCTAAAATTTCTTCGGTGCGTTGTCGTACTTTCTCAGCGATTTCTGGAGGAATTTGTAAATAATATTTTTTGATATTTTCCTGATATTTTCTTGAGGCTTTATTTAATAAAGTCTGATCACGGTAAGGTACTTCGGAAATTACTGTATAAGTTAACCCTTCCGATAATCCCACAGGCGATCGCAATCCCCCTTGTTCGTCTACGGCTACCATTGCTGTGGGAAAGTACAATTCCTTGGGATAGGACATTGCTGGGATCAAATTTGGTAACTCTGATACTACAGTGTAGCTTTGGACTATTTGTTGAGTTTTGGTAGAGATCGGCGGTAAATTCAGAAAAATTTGGTAAGACCAAGGCGATCGCCGGAAGCGTTGGAGACGATCACTGCGAGAAATTTCCCATCCTTTACCAGTGTATTTGTCGAAAGATAACACTCGCCAAAAACCCTCAGCCTGCGATCGCACACGCATAACAACCTTAGGCGTCATTTCACCCCGTAGGTTTTGATTAATCTGAGTATTAAAACCGTAGTAAAAGCTTTTATCTAATTTTCCTTTTGATCCGGTATCATCCCCACTGCCACTATTACCAGAACCTTGACCGTTATTGTTACCTTGACGGACGTAGCCAGGGTTAATAATACCACGCTGTGTTAAATTGTTCTTAACCTCAATTGGCGAACTTACAGGAAAACTCCGTAGTTGATAGCCAGGGAACCGGGGCAAAAAAGCGAAAATCGCTAGCCCCAGTACCACAATTAAACTAAAAAGTAAAAAGTAAAAAGGTAAAACAGTAGATAATTTCTTTGCTTTTAACTTTTGCCTTTTAACTTCTACCTTCTCTAAGCCCAACCGGGAGCGGTAATCTGTAACCAAAGTTGGTAAGGCGATCGCTAAAAACAACAACAGCACTGGCGCAAAAGCCAAGGTTTGACTGAGTGTGGCTGCAACCCCAAGCAAAATTAACCCAATTACAATTGAATATCCCAAATCTTTGCGACGGGGCATATCAAAGCTGTGTAGTACTTGTAGTTGAATTAATAACTCAGCTAGCCCTAACCGAGTATCATTCAACTCACCAAGCAATCGCCCAAAGAAAGCACCCAGTGCCACTAACATTCCAATGGCGATACAAAATTTAATGGGAACATTACGTTCGCGGCGACGGCAATAACTCCAAATTGCACCCGCAATACTTAATGGAATTGCCCAGAAACTGTATCTAGTCTCAGCAGCAATATCCGTCGCCATAATTCCGACAATAACTACAGCGTTAACTAGCACCCGTAACGCTATTGAATCTTCGACTATCTGCAACGGAGATAACGGGGTATGCCATGAAAACCACATAGCTAGACGCAAACGCCAACTTATCCTGGAATTAAACATTTTGACTTTTAAGCAGCAAACTTTGTGTATAAAAGCACGATGATTTAGACGTCAAGGAAAGTAAACAGAGAAACCCCTTATTAATAATTCCTCACTGTTTGCGACTTTGGTGTAGACGCCATGAACACTGTACTTAAAGTAAGTGTTCCCCTAATGACCGCTTTTATATAAATAGGATAAGTTTCAAACCCAGGATATTTTATTTATAAAGCGCGTTTTTTGACCTAACTGTGGATAGCAATTGTCCCCTAAACAATGGGAGCAATGGCAAACACCAAAGGTTGTTGGTCTATTCCTTTTAAATCAACTTCCAAGGTGTAAGTTTGCGACGGCTGAGTACAGCATAGCTCTACACTGACACATCCTCCGACTGAAGTTTGTGACGTAGTTTGGGAATTATTTCCCTGTAACTTCAGTACCCCTTGAGTTGGTAGCTGAGCTTCAACTCGTAAATTACTGTGGTTACCCCAAGTCAAAAATTCTATTTTCAAATTGACAAGACCAGCACTAGTCTGCCATTCCTTTAGTGCCAAAGGATTTTCAGCAGAAACAGTGACACTAAGATTCTCTAGTAGCTGCTTAGCGGCTAATAGTGACAAAGCTATTTTTTGCCTAATCTGTAAATCTGAGTAACCACTTTCTAAACTGGGCATTTTCTCCAGTGCGGCCACTGAACGATAAGGACTTCTTAGCACCAAACCAGCTAAATCGTTAAGTGCTTGAGAATCATCAGGAAATAGACTTTCCACTGCTTGAACCAATTTAGCCCCTAAAGGTAGGGAAGATGCCACCAGTGCTTGACAGCGCTCAAGCAAATGTTGGAAAACTTTTTCCGGTAGGGAAATTGGCAAGTTCAGCTTAGATTGTTGTCCTGCCCACCCCCAACCAGGAACTATTCCTAACGATGGATTGTCAACGTAGTCAGGATAGTCTATCAACTGAGTTTCCCAAGGGAATAAAGGTGGATTTTTTTGGATTTGGGTTTGCAACCGACGCTTAAGGACGGTTTGGAAACGTTCTTGCACAGTAGGAATTTCTCCCAATTTAAAGGATTGGGGAGTCCATACCGACTCAAAATCGCCACCATTTTGACTGGCGGCGGCTTCGATAGTATTTTCTACCCCGTTAATTTCCTCACAATTTTCCGAGGATAGCCCGTTAGTTAGAGCATTATCACCTGCTATTAGCCAAGCGAGCAACTGGTTTTGTAAGGATTCTGAGTCACTATTCATGAGTAGATGCACCTGATCCGGACATTAACGAGTTACGAATTTCCCAAGCTTGTTCAAGAATTTTAAACCATCGTTTCTGAAGTTGTGCGATCGACAACCCTAAACTTTTGGCTATTTTTTCATCGGGTTCTCCCTGCTGTTTCAACTCCAACAATGAGCGCTGTTTCTCATCTAACTGCTGTACATATACTTCCCATTGTTGAGGAGTTAATCCCAAATTGGTGCGTAAATCTGCTTCCAACCATTCGTGAACTAACTCCCAGCGGTGCAACAAGGCAAACCGAATCAGATGGTATTTAAAACGCTGCTGCAAGTAATCCCGCTGTCTTGAGGTTAAACCCAAGATAGTTTCAATTTCTTGCGCCGATAAGTCCTGAAGCCGCAGTGAAAAATAATCAGCACAATCTGATTGTTGGCGTTCTTCTAGGTAACTCATCAATTCCGTAATTACAACGGAACGTAGCGTCTCTTCTTCTGGTTCAGGTTCAGGTTGCATAGCCATAGCGCTTCGCAACTGTTGGACAGCTGGATCCTCCCAGATGCCATCACCATCAGATCCACTTCCTTCTGCTGCTTGTTCTATATCTACAGAGGTTTCTGGTGGCTGCTGTTGAGAAAAGGTTTGGGCCCGTAAGATGATCAACTGCTGCTGACGACCTGGTAGGGGAATCCTGCGTTTACCGTAGCGCTCGGTAAATGCCATATACTCAGCCAATTCCAGCAAGCTCTGGGGACGGTAGGTGGAGGGTAGTTGATTTTCTCGTCTAAAAGCGTTTAATGCTTCTAGATAAAAGCTCTGGAGAAAATCTTCAATAATTACAAGTCGTCCTTGATAACTAAGTTGCCTGTGAGGCGGATTAATGTAACGGTAGATGATCGCGCTGAGTGTGCTGTGTAATTCCACCCTGCTACGACTTGAACCTAATTGGTAGTACCCCAGACATTGTTGTAGCCGATGTCGGGCTAGAGTCATTGCCGAGCTTTCTATGGCACCGGAGGCTTGGATACGCTTGCTTTCAAGACAAATCCGTTGGACTTCGGCGGTGATACGGGATGACACATCATGACAATTCTGGTCTGAAGCTTTGGTTAGAGATTTAAGCTCCTGATATAGAAGTTGAAATATCGCCTCCACGCCGATAGAATTTTCTCCCTGAATAGTTGTGGTTGCGGCTGAGTTCATAGTCTTGGTTTTAAAAAGACCCTAACATACAAAAATTACAACCTGTAGGATATATGGGTATCTTTTGAAGAACTTTATGTATAAGCTAAAAGCACTTCAAAGGACAAAACTGAGGATTTGGCGGATCACTAGTCTATTACTGCCAACTGTGAGCAGTGCGAGGCCAATACCTAAAATTTACCCAAAAACCCTTTACAGGTCACTATGGATTTAGATGCACAAATTCAATTGCTGATTGATAATGCACCCCAAGATGGTATAACACCACAACTGATTACAGCAATTGCCCCCATTCTCACGGCGATCGCCCAAAAATTGCGTCATTCCCAGTACTATATTCTGCAAAATTTAGATGGAAACTGGGTTTTGACTACATTAAGCAACCGTGCAAATCCAGAACTTAAAAAGCGGGTTATATACGCTTTTCCTAACTTACAGGAAGCCACAATCACGTCTGGTGCTGGGCTTGACCCTCAAGTAATAGCTCTCTCAATTCCTGTCACACATATTTTGTTCCAATTGGTAGCATTAGAACCCGTAGATAGTATAGTATTTTTTGAAACTTCCGGCACAAAAAATAATACGGTAGAAGTACTCAGGATTGAATTACAAAGGCAAATTCAGCAATTACTCCAAAAAAATCTTGAGCAAAGTCAGATACCACCGGACATTGCTTAAGATAGACGTAAAGCTATGAGTCATAAGTTATGGATTGTTTATATTTTGGGAGGGAACAGGGAATAGTTCCCTTCTCCCTACTCCCTTCTTAGCTCAATACAATCGGCTAAGTACATAATCAGTCATGTTCACTAACGCTTGACGCGATTCTGAAGCTGGTAACGTCTCAATATGCTCAACTGCGACTTTGGCATGATCCGCAGCTAATTCACGGGAACGTTCGATACCTTGACTATCGTGAATCAAAGACAGTGCTTGCTCTAAATCCCCGATTTCGGCAAACTCTCGTTCTATCAGTGTCTCTAAATGTGGTTTCTCTTCCAAAGCAAACAAAACCGGTGCTGTCAAGTTACCACTCTTAAGATCCGAACCTGCTGGCTTACCCAAGGTATCTGTAGAACTAGTGAAGTCTAAAATGTCATCTACAATTTGGAATGCCAAACCCAGATGACAACCGTAATTGTACAAATGTTCAGCAGTAGAATCTGAAACCTCACTCAAAAGCCCTGCTGCTTTGGAACTATTAGCAAGTAACGACGCTGTTTTGTAATAGCTCTTTTTTAAATAAGCTTCTACTGATGTACCTACATTAAAGCGATTTAATCCTTGCTGTATCTCCCCGACAGCGTAATCCATTAGCACTTGTGAAAGTAGCTTTACCACCTCTAAATTATCGAGGTTTGCTAAATGCCAAGAAGATTGGGCAAAGAAGAAGTCACCCGCTAAAATGGCGATGCGATTACCAAACAAACTGTGAACTGTGGGAACACCACGTCGCATATCTGATTCATCTACAACATCGTCATGCACTAAGCTTGCTGTGTGAATCATTTCGGTAATCTCAGCTAAACGGCGATGACGCTGGGTGATATCTTGTTGTAGCATTGTTGCTCTTGATATCATCAAGACTATCGCAGGTCTGATACGCTTTCCCCCAGCTGCAAATAGATGCTCTGCTGCTGCATAGAGGATAGGATGATCGTTTCCAACTAGCTGCATCAGGTTATCTGCTAGTATCTGCAAGTCTGCTTCCACAGGGGAAAATAAAGAGGTGGCTGGGGTCATGGATAGGCCGACTCTGGCTATAGTTACGAAAATTTACATTCTTAATACTCATTTTAAGATAAGCGTGGGCCAGCGGAAAGTTTTCATCAACAATCTAAGTGGTAGTCAACTGTGGTAAAGGTAAAAGGTGAAAGGTAAAGTCTAGAAATCAAAAGCGTTTCAGCATTCCAATTTTTTTTCTAGAGTTATGTTAAACTACTATTCTATGTAGTATATTTTATAAGTGTATTTACTTTGTAACATAAATAGATTTGAATCAGCTATATCTTAAAAAAATATTAATATACCTGTTTTATCTCAGTACGAAATTTCATTATTGCGTAATGTTTTTTACTCTATACTTGTCAATTAATATTGGGTTTAATAATTTAGGTGCTAATTTATCAACAAAAATTTAATATAAGCAAAATAGCTACAAGTAAACTTAATTACAAGTAACGAGATGCTTCCTATCAGCACTTACTGTCAATGACACAAAAATTATCTTTGAATGAGTAATATTTACAGAAAATTCTTTGTCAATGATTCTAAAAAATTTTAAATTTAGCAGAAAAGTTGAGATCAAACTCACATTCCTTGTGTTAGTCTATAATTAAGGGATTATAAATTTTTTAGATATCCGCTCCAAAAGAGATGAATTGCCTATAGGTAATTTGACTATTTTGGTGATGTGAGTTGAATAAATAGTCACAAACTGAGCTAAAGAGTTAATTCTTTAGCAGGTAGAAGCTTGTAAACCAATAGGTGAGCAGGTTATTGTAGTATGACGCAAGCTAGGTAGATTGCTGAAGTAGCAAGGAAATGTTGTCATAACATTTTTTACTGCTGCTATGGGTATAGCTTGCGAGAGATTATTACAACCAAACTTAGCTGTAAAAAGTAATTTTTTACAGTTATGTTTTTCATAGTAAATAACAGCCATCAAAAATTAATTGTTCGGCTGTAATTTGGCTAGTCTTATTCAATTCTATATTTTGTTAACAAATGTATTGGTAAAAAGCGATTTACGGACGGATGACTATGATGATTTTTATTTTAGCCACTGGGTACTTATTTACAATCTATTTATTATTAGCATTGGTAAAGCGAACTGAAAATCGGGCAGGTTATACCAATATACCTACCCCAGCAAAAGAAAAGCCTAGAGAAGAAAAGTTAGCAGTTAGGAAACTTGGTGCCTCCTAACTGAAGAGAAAATTATATTACATAGAAGTAGCAGTAACATCATTGAAGCGTACAGCTTCAACTAATGGAGTCGTACCCAGCCATGATAAAGCTGACTGAGCGAACTGTTGCGGACAACCGCTAACAGCGAAGCGGGTAGGCTTAGGTGGCTGGGTATTATTTAAGCTCAGTAAATCCAATTCTTGAGTACAAGCCGCGATTACATGAACAGCTGGATCCACAAGTTTAACATAAGGTGGAAGAAGCGATCGCAAAACAGGTGAAAGGTGGGGATAGTGAGTACAACCGTAAACTAAAGTATCTATTTGGTTTTGTAGTAAAGGTTCCAAATAAGAACGTGCTACCTCAGTAGTGTAGGAGTCATAAATCCGGTTTTGCTCAATGAGAGGGACAAACTCTGGACAACCTACTTGCCAGACATGAACAGTAGAATCAATTTCTAAAATAGCTTGCTTATAGGCATTACTTTTAGCAGTAGCGGGGGTAGCAATTACACCTATACGCTTACCTAGCTTTACTGCGGCTTTAGCACCAGGAAGAATAACTCCAAGAATAGGCAAATTAAATTCTGAACGTATAGCATCCATTACAAGAGCAGAACTAGTATTACAAGCCATAATCACCATTTTCACACCTTGACATTGCATCCAATTCATGATGTCGCGGACATAGTGTAATATTTCTGCTTGTGTACGAATGCCATAAGGGAGTCGAGCAGTATCCCCAAAATAAACAATTGATTCATTGGGGAGTTGACGATAAAGTTCTCGTAGTACAGTTAAACCACCTACACCACTATCAAAGATGCCAATAGGGGCACGTTGGGGTTCTCTATCAGAAGGATGGTAAAGATTACCTTCAAGGGAGGATGAAAACACAGGCAGGTATTGATCTAGCTTTTTGCTATAGAATACCGGATTACGAGAAATATACAAGGGGAGAGGAAGAATCTCCCCTTTTCCTATTTCCTACCTAAATACCGCAGAATACCACGAGCAATTCCCTCTGCCATCCGATTTTGATAGTCTGGATTTCCGAGTCTAGGATTATCCTCTCGACCAGTCATGTATCCTGTTTCTACTAAAACAGATGGCATGGAACTTTTACGAAGAACGTAAAATCTAGCTTTGCGCGTTCCTCTATCTCTAAGAGTTGGAATAGTTTGTAGAATACTACTGCGAATAACTTCTGCTAAACGATAACCGCTATCGTAATAATACATTTCTAAACCATTAACATCTGGACGCTGAGCAATCGCATTAGCGTGGATACTGACAAACAAAGTCCCGTTGACTCGTTCAGCAATGTCCACTCGTCCTTGAAGTTCTACGAAAAAGTCAGCATCTCTGGTTAATATAGCTTTGACGCCATTTTGCTCTAAAATTGCTGCGACTCTTTTACCAATAGGTAATATGACATCTTTTTCTAACAAACCACCTAAACCGGGTGCGCCAGAATCTTTACCACCATGTCCTGGGTCAATCACTACTACAACTCGCCCGTTAGGTACAGGACGGGGAATGGGAGACGGTTGGGGATTACCACTAGACCCTGGTAATGGATTTGGTCGTGGGATGGGAGGTAAATTAGAAACTGGTGGTGTTACCACAGGTGGGGCTATTGGTGGTACTATCCTGCTAGAGCGTTGTAATTGTAGAGCTACAAATTGGTCGCCAAGTTGATTGAGTTGTCCAATTTGCACACCCGCCGCAGGTTGGACATATACTACAACTGTATTCGGCTCTTGTTGCTGTAAGCGTACTCGTAAGACAGGACTATTGGCACTAAAGCTTGGCCCTTTGATGTTAGGAGCTAGTTTGGCGTTGGGGATTGTGATGCGGTAAAGACCAGAAGACCTGTCCCAACCACCATTTGCTGAAATATTGCGATCGCCTCTGACAATTAGTTGTCCTCCAGCGGGAGCCAGTTCTATAGATTGAATTGTAGCTACAGCATTGCTAACTATTGGGCTGGGATTGGGAATCGGACGATTACCTGAGTCTATTGGACGAGGAGGATTATTACTTGGGATTCTTACTACACTCACACCAGGTAAAATAACTAAACCACCACTACTACTGGGATTAGCTCGCCAGTCAGGGCTATTTTTGTCTACCCGCAAAGTCATGCGGACACTAGGTGGTGTAGTTTGTAGTTGATTCAATTCCACCCGGCTAACACCGTGTTGGTTAACATTTAAATCCCGTTGTGCCAAACTTGGTGATAAAATTGTACTAGCTATATCCATGTAAATCAACGTGCGATCGCGGCTACGATTTACTTGAATTTGAGGATTATTTCCACTAGTGCGAACAAAAAAACCGTCTCCTGTGACTTGAAAATTCTCAATTTGTGTTGTATTCTGTGCTGTACTGATAACAGTTGGCTTTTCAATCGGTTTCCTAGGAAGGGGCTTGTCCGGTAGCTTCGTTGTATTTATCGTCACCACGTTATAAACATTTTTAGGTGATGATTCTACTTTCTCTGCTTGTGGCGTTGGTAATTGTACTGTCCAGCGACTAGCAGTTGTGCCAACAAATTTAACTTGATTTGGATCTAAAGTATAGCCAGGGGCCAATTCTACTACCATTCGGGATGTATCTTCATTGAATTGGCCGATGCGAAGAGAACGAATTGCACCACCAACTGGTTGGGTTAGCTGCGATCGCCCAAATCTAGTTCCTGGTAAATCAATTACCAAACGAGTTGGGTTGAAGATTAATTGTGCCTTCGGTTGGACTGCACTAGAAGTGTTAATAAACAATCGATTTTGATTAGCATCAAAGCGCCAAGATTCAAGCTTACCAGCTAAAGCCGGCGATGATAGCATGAAGATAATTCCAAAAGTACCGGGTAATAACCAGCGTAATTTCACAGTGTTTTCTCCTGAAACGGAAGCATGGGAGTAGTAAATCGTTCAATGTATTGGTACCTCACACCGTCACCGCACGAACTTTAGCTACCAGGAAGTCGCTTTTAAATACTGGCGTATTTAGTTGTCGCATTCACTATAAGTAAGCGCTCCTTTAAAGACACAGCCAATGGCGTCAGATTCTAGCATAAACCTCTAAATTTTCCATGATGTTTTGGCTATCAGAATGATTTAATAGTCAAAACATCAAATTATACCAACAAAGAGATAGCCAGAATTAACGTAAGTAGTCAATCCTAGCAAGTGACATTTAAATTGGTAAGGGTTTTCTAATAAGATATTCAGCTTTTGGCAACCGATGCACACCCGTGAAAAAGTTTTGGATTTGGCAAGACGAAGTTTTTATTAAATAACAGTAATATATCTACTGTCTAAACTGTAGAGTGTTACTTATGAGCGGCAGATCGCGCTCATAAAGAATGAAAAAAACACTTCTTTATCTTCCCCGTTCCCTACTCCCTACTCCCTATTCCCTATTCCCTGTGTTACTTATGAGATTAATCTAGAGAATAATAAGTTCCAGGTTTTCATAAATCGGATGCTAAAAGTAATTTTATTCAAACAACGGTGTCTTCATATCTTCCGTATCTAAAACCTCTGAATCCGGAAAACCGGAATGATTATTTCCTTGTTCACCGACTTCAAGATATCTTATACCATCCTTATGAAAGCTTAGCGTCTAAGGTATTGAAGAACACCACGAGCGATCGCCTCAGCCATTTGGTTTTGGTACTGGGGGTCACGTAATTTAGCAGCATCTTCACGTCCTGTTAAATAACCGACTTCTACAAGAATCGAGGGCATAGAACTCTTTCTTAAAACAAAGAATCTTGCTCGCCGCACTCCTCTGTCCCTAACATTGACACTTTGGAGAATGCTGCTACGAACTGTCTGAGCAAGACTTACGCCATTGTTATAATAATACACTTCTAAACCGCTGACATCCGGACGACTAGAACCTGCTGAATTAGCGTGGATACTTACAAATACATCAGCATTAGCTCGTTCTGCCATATCTACTCGTCCTTGGAGAGTGACATAGTAATCAGAATTGCGCGTCATCATTACTTGCAGTCCATTTTGCTGCAATATTTGTCCGACCCGCACACTAATAGGCAGAATAATATCCTTCTCTAACACTCCACCAATGCCAATAGCTCCTGAGTCTTTACCACCATGTCCTGGGTCAATAATCACTACCCCTCGTCCATTGGGAACGCGGGTACGAGGTAAAGGTAAGGAATTATCTCTAGTTGGTGGAGGAAAAGGTCGTGGGTCATTTCGTGGTGGAAGCGGAGGTAAATCACCTATAATGGGTGGCCTTAAAGGGCGTGTCGCATTCCGACGCCGTAACTCCAAAGATAAAAGTTGACCAACTTGGTTTAGTTCACCAATTTGAACACCTGTCGTTGGTTGGACGTAGATAACAACGGTAGTAGGGTCTTGCTGTTGCAAGCGTACCCGGAGAATAGGACTAGTGCTATCTAATACAGGGCCTCGGACTGAAGGAGCCAGTTTGGCATTAGGAATGGTGATGCGGTATAAAGTTGAAACTCTGTCCCAACCACTAGTAGCTGTTAAATTTTGGTCTCCCCGAATTCGCAGTTGAGTACCACCACCTGCTAGTTCTACTGATTGAATACTAGTAGGTTCGCTTTGAGAAATAGGGGTGCGTGGCAAGGGAAATGATCCAGGAGTATCTTGTTGAGAAAAACTACCAACTGATCTATTTGGTATGACAACTAAACCACCAGTGTCACTATAACTTGCTCGCCAATCAGGACTATTTCTATCTACCCGTAATGTCAAGCGTACAGCAGGTGTTCTACCTTGTAGTTGATTAAACTCAATGCGTTTTACCCCATGCTGATCAATTGGTAAATCTCGTGTGAGATTAGATGCTAGTGTAGCACCAGGGATATTCATGTAAATCGACGTGCGATCGCGGCTGCGATTTACTCTAACCTCAGGACTCCTACCACTGGTACGGATAAAAAATCCATCTCCTGTAACTCGTAAAGATTCAATTTGCGTTGCTCCATCTGTATTAGTAGCAACCTTAGAAAAATCAGCTTCTTTTGTCGCCGGAACTACATTATAAATATTTTGTGGTGATGACGAGCTTGCTTGTTCAATTTCTGGTGTTGGTAACTGTACCGTCCAGCGGTTAGCGGATGTGCCAACAAACTTTACTTGATTTGGGTCTAAAGTATATCCTGGAGCGAGCTCTACTACCATGCGAGCCGTTTTGCGGTCAAATTGCCCAACACGAATAGAACGAAACGCTCCCCTTAATGGCTGTGTTAATTGTCGCCGTCCAAAGCTCGTTTCTGGCAAATCAATAACCAAACGAGTTGGGTTAAAAATTAGTTGTGCTTTTGGTTGAACAGCCCCTAACGTAGTAATTTCTAGTTGGTTTTGGTTAGTATCAAAACGCCAATTTTCTAGCCTTGCTGCATAAGCCGGCGACGATAGCATGAAGATAATTCCAAAAGTACCAGGTAGTAACCAGTGTAGTTTCACAATGTTTTCTCCTGATTTGCATTCGTAGGAACTGTAAAGAGCGTAAAGGTGTTGGCAAATCCTCATGCAGTCACTACCCTATACGCTAGTATTTATGCTGTTTGATAATTTGATACCAGCATAAATACATAGCTAATGGCGTTAAACTTTTAAGATGCCTTTATCTATTTCCCATGCCGTTATAGCATGAAATTGTGTATTTCAAAGCATCAGAATACACCAAGGAAGTAACTTATCGCTACAAACTACAACACAACGTTGATAAATTATGTTTAAATTGATAGCACTTAGGGGAGACGGATACATATAAATGAAAGTTCCCTACTCCGCAGTTTGGTCTAATGCGGTTTCTTTGGGAAAAACAAACCTTAATAAAGGTGGTGCTAAAAATGTTGTCAGGATAACCATCATAATAATAGCTGCTCCTAATGATTTGGATAAAACACCGCTACTAGCACCCACACCAGCAAAAACTAATCCGACCTCACCACGAGGAATCATTCCTATACCAACTGCTAAACGATTAATTGGTTCACCGAACACTGTTAAACCTGTGATGACTTTACCAATGATGGCAACAATTATCAGGAAAACTGCCATCACCAAACCCTCTCTGTTGCTGGGAATAGCAGGATTTAAAACTCCCAAATCCGTTTTTGCACCCACAACAACAAAGAAAATTGGTACAAGTATATCAGCAATCGGAATTACTTGCTTTTGTAGCTCTACACGTTCATCCGTCTCATCTAAAATTAAACCAGCTGCAAAAGCTCCCAAAATTGCTTCCAATTGGATAGCTGCGGCAAAATACGCCATTAGAAAGGCAAAAATGAATGCTGGTATAACCAACCCACCACGTGTTTTGAGTTGCTTTACGATCGCCACAAAAGAACTGCTAAAAATATTGCCGAGAGCGATCGCACCTAACAAAAAACCACTAGCACTAATAATCAAATAAACAACTTTACCAACATCAACAACACCAGTTTTGGCTAAACTTGCTACCACTGCTAGAACAATAATTCCTAATATATCGTCTATAACAGCTGCGCCAAGGATAATTTGACCTTCTTTAGAATCAAGTTGTCCTAATTCAGACAGTACCCTAGAAGTAATACCAATACTAGTAGCAGTTAAAGCTGCTCCAGCAAAAATTGCCGGTATAGGACTAATACCAAACAAAATCATTAACCCTGCTGTACCAGCTACAAAGGGTGCTGCTACCCCCACTACTGCAACAACACTTGCTTGTATGCCGACTGCCATCAATTCTTTTAAATTAGACTCTAACCCAATTTCAAACAATAGGATAATTACACCTAATTCAGCTAAAACAGAGATGACTTCAGATTGGGCAATATAAACATTCTCTGCTGCATCAGCACTCAAGCCACCGGTGCTTTTAAGAAAACTAATAACTAAAGAACTCGCACTATCTGCTCCACTTTCAGGAAACACCAACAAATGCAAGACAGAAGCACCTACCACTACACCACCAACAAGCTCACCTAAAACAGGTGGGAAACCTAATTTATTAGATAATTCTGCACCAACTTTGCTAGCAAAGTAGATTACTACCATACTCAACAGTACTGCTGCTAATACCAGCGAACCATCTGGTGTTTCTGTTGCGGTTGCTAAGTATGGTAAAGAAAAGTTGCTCGTACCTAAAAAGTGCATTGCATCTGCGAAAATCACTGCGTTTATAGTTTATTGCAGAAAGGGAATAGGGAATAGGTCGTTCTTTACAGTTCCCTGCTCCCTCTTTTTTCCTTTTACTTACATATTACTTCCATTAAACGATTCCAATGTAAGTCAGATACAGGAACTACAGATAGTCTGGGAAGACGCAGTAAGTCAAAGTTTTCAAAGTTACCATCTTGCTTGATAGTAGCTAAAGTTACAGGCAATACCCTTCTTACTACTTGTATATCAACTACTACTAGTTTGCTGTCATTCAGTTTTGGATCTGGGTAAGGTTCGCTAATTATTTCCGCCATACCCAGAATTCGCCGTTCGTTACCAGTATGATAAATTAGCGCCATATCCCCAACTTGCATTGTCCGTATATGTTTTAAAGCAAGGGCGTTAGTAACTCCATCCCAGACAGTCTTTACTTCTTGCTCCAAATCATCATAAGAATAATTATCAGGTTCGGTTTTTAGTAGCCAGTATGCCATAAAGAAATTCTCTAAACCCTGGTGTAATTTTTTTAGTTTCGGAAAATGTAACCACCGAGATGTATTACTGTTGTGATGTCAATCTCTATAGGTAGTTGATGGTTGGTAACTAATATTTTTTCCCCATCTACCTATTACCCTGTTATTTTTCTGAGGAGTGTAAATTTTGATGAATACTAATGTTTTAGCCGATTGTCGGAATTCTGCTGGCAATTTCTGGAAAGTTCTGCCTGTTGCTTTACTTGTATGTGTAACTTTTACTCAACCTGTTTTGGCACAAGAAAAGCTAGAGAAAATTTTACGAACACTAACAGTCAGTGGTCGGGGAACAGAATTAATTCCTACAACTATTTCTCGTGTGACGCTGGGGGTAGAAGTTCAAGGTAAGACAGCACAAAATGTCCAGCAAGAAGCTGCTCGTAGGTCATCGGCTGTTGTAGCTTTGTTAAGAAGTCGTGGTGTTGAAAAATTGCAAACTACTGGTATTAGCTTAAATCCAGTTTACAATTATACAAATAATGAGCAAAAAATTGTTGGATATTCTGCAACTAATTCTGTCAGTTTTAGAATTCCTACAGAAAAAGCTGGCACATTGTTAGATGATGCGGTGAAAGCTGGGGCAACAAGGATTGATGGGATTAATTTTGTTGCTAGTGACGAAGCGATCGCCTCCGCTCAAAAACAAGCCTTAAGAAAAGCTACCCAAGATGCTCAGCAGCAAGCTGATGCTGTTTTTGCTACCTTAGGTTTAAAACCGAAAGAAGTAGTGAATGTTCAAATTAATAATGCTAGTCCACCAGCACCACTATTGGTTCAAGCTCGCAGTACAAGACTAGCAAATGCACCAGAAGCTGCTACACCTGTAGTTGGAGGTGAGCAGGAGGTAGAAGCATCGGTGACGTTGCAAATTAGTTATTAGGTAGTAGGGGTAGATTTGAAATCTGCCCGTACAGTGGTTGTTAGTAGGGGCAGATTTGAAATCTGCCCGTACAGTGGTTGTTAGTTGTTAGTTACTATCCACTACCTACACTCCGCACCCCACACTCCGCACTCAAAAATTATCAGGTGATAAATCTGCCATACCTCCCTCATTATCCCGTTTAGAACCTAGTAGTTCTAGCTGATCTACTTGGATAATAGGAGAAGAACGGTTAACTCCCGTAGTGCGATCGCTCCAATTGTCAAACTTAAGAGAACCTTTAATGCCGATTAAACTACCTTTACGTACATAATGACCCGCAACTTCTGCGGTTTTTCCCCATAACTCCAAAGTAAACCAGTCTGGTTCATCGGTTTTAGATGACCGTCGTCTTACCGCTAACGTCAATCGGCACTTTATACTACCAGACTCGAAATACTTCATATCTGGATCGCCACCTACACGACCCACAAGAGTGACAACATTTATACTCATATGCATTTCCTTTGAGTAGGGGTAGATTTGAAATCACCCGTACAAGCGTACTTATTTTTTCTGTGATTATAATAGCCGATTGTGAAGCTTTTGAAATTATGTTAGCCGATTAACAAAATATCATAATTGATAAAAATTGCTCTATAACGCTGGTAAACCTTACGGATATACCGATGTTACCGCAGAAGATCAAAGTGTGTATACTTGAGATTCAGTAAAGATTCCCAAAAGTTATATAAAAAATAGCGTGGTTTACTAGACTCAGGTCAGAAAACATAATAAAATCCAGCACGATTAACTATTACGGTCGTAGTCAAAAGTATCGCAAATAGGGGGCGAACAAACGCGTGGGTATTTTCAGTAAGTTTTCCTTGTCGCGGGATATGGGTATCGATCTCGGTACCGCCAATACCCTCGTATATGTATCAGGTAAAGGAATAGTTCTTCAAGAACCATCAGTGGTTGCCATTGATCAAAATGAAAAGGTAGCATTGGCGGTCGGAGAAGATGCCAAAAAAATGCTTGGTCGGACACCTGGAAATGTGGTTGCCCTACGCCCCTTGCGTGATGGCGTAATCGCTGACTTCGACACAGCCGAATTGATGCTGAAAAACTTTATCCAGCGTGTAAATGAGGGCAAGTCCCTAGTTTTACCTCGGATTGTTATCGGCATTCCTAGCGGAGTCACAGGGGTAGAAAGACGAGCTGTAATGGATGCAGCTTCTCAAGCAGGGGCAAGAGAAGTTTACCTGATTGATGAACCAGTTGCAGCAGCAATTGGTGCAGGATTACCTGTAGCGGAACCGACAGGCAATATGATTATTGACATCGGTGGTGGTACCACTGAAGTTGCGGTGTTAAGTCTTCAAGGTACGGTATTGAGCGAGTCAGTACGTATTGCAGGGGATGAACTCACCGAATCAATCATACAATATATGAAGAAAGTTCATAACTTAGTGATTGGGGAACGTACCGCTGAGGATATTAAAATCCGCATCGGTTCTGCTTATCCGATTCACGAAGATGAAGAAGGAATCATGGAGGTTCGTGGTTTACACTTACTTTCTGGTTTACCCCGGACTGTAACTATTAAAGGCCCCGAAATCCGTGAAAGTATGTCAGAGCCACTTTCTGTGATTATTGAAGCAGTTAAGCGGACTTTAGAGCGTACTCCTCCAGAATTAGCAGCAGATATTATTGACAGGGGTATTATGCTTGCTGGTGGTGGTGCTTTGCTCAAAGGTATAGATACCCTGATTAGTCATGAAACAGGGATAGTAACACACGTTGCTGCTGACCCTTTGAGTTGTGTTGTGTTAGGAACAGGTCGTGTGCTAGAGAATTTCAAACAACACGAAAGAGTGTTCAGCGCTCGTTCTCGCAATATCTAGCATACACAAACGATTTTTTAATATTGGATTCTCAAAAAGAATCCAATATTCCCAATAATCTCTTGGCTAGGGAAAGTATTTATGTTTACAGTTCGTCGTTTGTGGGAGCGTAAAGCTTTACAAATCGGGCTACTAGCTTTAGTAGTCAGTAGTGCTTGGGTCTTACGGCAAACTCAAGGTGCGCTTTTATTGGAAGTTTATCAGGGGATAACTCGTCCACTCCAGATGCTCCAAACAGGGCCAACTCAAGAAGAACGCTTGAGAGATGCCAGAGTTATGGAATTACAAACTCGTGTAGTAGAGTTAGAAACTCAAAATAAAAAGCTACAGGGTTTACTTGGTTACGTGCAGAAAGAGCCGCCTGCATCCCGTCCGATTTTGGCACGGGTAGTTGGTCGTAGTGCTGATAACTGGTGGCAACAAGTCACGCTAAACCGTGGCAGTTCGGCAGGAATCCAAGAAGGTTCTGTAATCAAGGCTGAAGGTGGATTGGTAGGTTTGGTAGACAGTGTAACTTCTAATACCAGCCGTGTATTATTAATCAGTGATTTGAGTAGCCAGGTAGGTGTAACAGTCAGCCGTACGGGAGCTAAAGGTGTTTTACGTGGGGACGGTTCTGCCGAAGCGGTGTTGGAATTTTATGAGAAAGTTCCTAATGTCAAACCTGGTGATTTGGTTTCTACATCAACTTATAGTAAAAAGTTTCCTTCAGGCATAGCAATTGGACAAGTTAAATCTTTAGATTTGAAAAAACTTCCAGCATCAATTGCGAAAATTGAACTTTTCCCACCTATACGTTCTCTAGATTGGGTAACAGTGTACCCGAAACCAGCAGACAACATGGAAGTGGAAGCGACTACTCAGAAGTCGGCTAATCTAGAGCTACCCAAATCTAACTAAAGGGAGTCTGTTTAAAAGTGAAGATTCCTAAGTTATTGGGTTCCAAGAATAAGCAGCGCAATCAACAATCCCAACCTGAGCGTCGTCGTCGCTCAAAAACACCACAGATAGCACCTCTTGAACGTTGGCATCCCAGAACCCGTCAATTCGTTGATTGGGCAATAATTTTTGGTACGGTAATGTTGTGTTTATTTTTATTACCTACTCGTCTTCCTGGGATGGAGTTATTGGATATAGCTCCTAATTGGTTGTTAATTTGGGTGGTAACTTGGAGTGTGAAACGCACTGCGTTTCAAGGATTGTTTGCAGGTGTAATTCTTGGGCTGCTGCAAGATGCGATGACATCTCCTAATCCTTCTCATGCTGTAAGTTTGGGTGTAGTCGGCTTACTTACTGGCTTAATTCAGAAGCAACGTTTTATTCAAGAAGATTTTATTTCAATTGCTTTAATTGTGTTTGGAATGGCTGCTTTGGCTGAAACAATATTTGCATCCCAGCTGATTTTGATGGGCGATCGCGCTGTGGTGGATATCTGGTTGTATCATCAGAAAGTTGCTTTGGCTTCTGCAATTCTCAGTAGTCTATGGGCACCTGTGATTTACTATCCCCTAAATCGTTGGTGGGAGCAACTAAAGTTGGCGGAATCGTAGAAGAGGGAGTAGGGAATAGGAAACAAATCGTTCCTCCCTACTCCCTATCCTCTATTCTGCTGCGTCTTAAAGGATTAAAATCAGAATACTGAAGCTGTTAGTGCCTCCTTCAAAGAAGTTGCATCAATGCTTGTTGAATCTGATTTACAAAAAAATGAAAGAGTCGGAACTGAGTTTGACTCCCTGATGATGCAGCGGTGTTTAAATTTGGCACGTCGCGCTCTGGGATGTACTTCCCCAAATCCGATGGTAGGGGCTGTAATTGTTAAGGATGGAGAAATAATTGGGGAAGGGTTTCATCCCCGTGCTGGTGAACCTCATGCGGAAGTTTTTGCTTTACGTGCTGCTGGTGAAAATGCACGAGGAGCTACAATTTACGTTAGCCTAGAACCTTGTAATCATTACGGACGTACTCCCCCTTGTTCAGAAGCTTTGGTAAAAGCTGGTCTGGCAAAGGTGGTAGTAGGTATGGTAGATCCTAATCCTTTGGTTGCAGGAGGTGGTATCTCTCGTCTACGTGATGCGGGTATAGAAGTTTTGGTAGGGGTAGAACAGGAAGCCTGTCAGCAACTAAATGAAGGTTTTATTTACCGAATTCTCCATAAACGTCCTTTGGGTATTTTGAAGTATGCTATGACATTGGATGGCAAAATTGCTACCACTGCTGGTCATAGCGCTTGGGTAACAAGCAGGGATGCCCGTAGTGAAGTTCATTCATTACGGGCAGCCTGTGATGCTGTAATTGTCGGTGGAAATACTGTTAGACAAGATAATCCTTACTTAACTAGTCATCAACAAGGGGTACATAATCCTTTACGGGTAGTAATGAGCCGACAGTTGGATTTACCAAATCAAGCTCATGTGTGGCAAACTCAGGAAGCGCCAACTTTAGTGTTAACTGAAGTCGGAGCTAATCTAGATTTTCAATTGCAGTTACGAAAAAAGGGTGTAGAAGTTGTAGAGTTAACACCTTTGACTCCAGATAATGCTATGGCTTACTTGTACGAGCGAGGTTTTTGCAGTGTACTGTGGGAGTGTGGTGGTACTTTAGCCGCTGTGGCGATCGCCTCTGGTGCAGTGCAAAAAATCCTCGCTTTTATCGCTCCAAAAATCATTGGTGGTAGTTATGCTCCTACACCTGTGGGTGATTTAGGTTTGACTGCAATGAGTGAAGCGTTATCTCTAGAACGTGTTCGTTGGCGCGTAGTTGGTTCTGATTGTTTAATAGAAGGTTACTTGTCGAAGTAAGTTGTTAGTTGATGGATGTTAACTAGTACCCACTATCCACTACCTACTAACCATCAACTGACGTTCATGAGCCATTTCCCGAATTAGAGTTAGCCGAGATTGAATGTAATCACTGAGAAACTCAGTTTCGCCACAATCAAGTAAACCTTGGCTTTTAGTTTGTTTTACCAACCATTGTACCAAACTAGCATCGTCGAGATGTAATAGCGTTCTCGTTTGGGTAGTTTCCACCACAAACCACAAGTGACGCATAATTTGAGGAGTCATTAAACCTCCATGTAATTATTAGCAAAGCTGTTTTCAGGATACACAATTTTGCTCAAAGCTTCCGGTGCGAATGTAGATGTTGACACAAGTGTTATTAAAAACTTAATAAACGGATGAATAACTTGATGAAGTTTAAGAATAATAGAGTTGTATTTATTCCTTAATAATTATTAATATTTCCATAGCTTAACATATCTGAGATTTTTGTACTTTGTAATTTTAGTTCATTAAGTTCTTATACAAAAAAATATACCCACTAATTGTGACAGTACAGATAAATAATAATTTAATTTATAAATAGTGAGAGGCTCAGACCCCCGACTTCTTAAATAACTCGGAGGTCTTTTAGGATTATTACCATATTTTTTGACACATCATCAATATTTAGCTACTTCCTAATTAGTTATTGTAGTTACAAAAAATATTTTGTGATTTCCTACTATTTATTTCTACAAATTAAATTGTAAATAAATTGTCATTTTGCAATTTCATTCCATAGTAATTATTAGCTATGCAGAATAATGGATAAATTGAAATCTAAGACAATAAAGGTTTCAACGCTTCATACTGCCTAAAAATCTTGCATAGTTTGAGGCATAAACACCGATGTTTACAAATAGAAATAGTCAAAGTTTAATTATTGAGCAAGGACTAAATACTACCTCATTTGATTCAGTAAAATCTCTAGGATATAATGATGAGCCTCATCTAAATTGGAATGCTCATAGTAGTTTTAACCCACTGACAAGTAACAGCTATAATACTGCTGATACTAAACCAGACTTAGTAATAGAAGATGCAAATGCGCCTATTACCGCTGCTATAGGTAGCACTATCGATGTTACTTATAAACTAAGTAATAAAGGACAAGCTAATGCTGGGTTCACTTATACAGATTTTTATTTATCAAAAGATACGAGTTTGAGTAGTGATGACCAACTTTTGGGTTGGAACTCAATTATGAATTCAGTAGCTAATAGTTTCAGTTCTGAATCTCAGAATCTAAAGATAGATAGTGAAATTACTGCTGGTAACTATTACTTGTTATACGTTGCTGATAGTTTTAATGATGTTAACGAAAGCGATGAAGGTAATAATATTGCTGCTCGTGAAATTACCCTAATTAATAATACTGCTGGTGCTGGGGGATATAACTCTACCTCTGGCTATGGTTTGGTAAATGCTGCTGCTGCTGTAGGTAAAGCCAAGGGTCAGAATACTTTTCCCGATGTTCCTAATCTTGGTGGTGATAATTGGAATGCAGATATGGTGAAAGCACCAGAAGCTTGGGCCCAAGGATATACAGGTCAGGGAGTTGTGGTTGCTGTTTTAGATACTGGGATTGACTATAATCACTCAGATTTAAAAAATAATATTTGGACAAATACTAAGGATGTACCTGGTAACGGTATTGATGATGATGGAAATGGTTATATAGATGATGTTTACGGTTGGAATTTTGCGGATGAGAATAATTATACTTTAGATGGGTATGGTCATGGAACTCATGTTGCAGGAACTATAGCTGGTGAGAATAATAGCTATGGAGTTACTGGTATTGCTTATAACACGAAGATTATGCCAGTAAAAGTTCTGGGTGATGACGGTTCAGGTTCTTATAACGCAATTACCAACGGTATATATTACGCTGTTAATAATGGTGCTAATGTAATTAACTTGAGTCTTGGTGGTGATTACCCCAATAGTAGCTTAGAATCGGCAATTGAATACGCTAGTAGCAAGGGTGTAACAGTTGTTATGGCAGCAGGTAACGAAGGTGATTCTAGACCAAGTTATCCCGCTCGTTATGCTAATAAATACGGTATTGCTGTTGGTGCTGTGGATAGCAACAATAATTTGGCGAGTTTTTCTGATCGGGCGGGAAATAATCCTATAGAATACGTTACAGCACCAGGAGTTAATGTTCACTCTACAGTTCCAGGTGATAAGTACGCTACCTACAGTGGTACATCGATGGCAACTCCTCACGTTGCTGGTGTTGTTGCTTTGATGCTGAGTGCTAATCCGAGTTTGAGTACTGACCAAATACGTCAAATTCTGGCGGAGACTTCTGGTAATAGTTTAGCAAGTACGACTAGGAGTTATGATAGTCCGATTGCTGAGAGTAGTGTTTATCTTTAAATCTATTTTCTTGCTTGCGATCGCCTACTTGCTCCCTCACCCATCAATTCAGTGGCTCGATTCTTGGCTGAACAATTAGGCGATCGCAGTAACTGCAATGTTAAATGTTAGCAGTTTCTTGGATTAAAAACAAATCTCACCACGTTCTAGTTTCGCTTGCAACTTTGTTTTCACTGCTGGGGTGAATCTCAAGTCAGATGCTAAATCCTTTAAATCAGTGTACTTTCTTTGTCGTCTGCGATCCATTAATTTATCAATAGTTGTTTCTCTAACTCCTGTACCTCTAAAAGCAGCAATTAGTGAAGATTTACTAGCTGTATTAATATTAATTTTTTTATTGGTAGCTATTTCTGTAGTTTGATTTTTGTACTCAATAAACTGAATTTTTTTGTTCTCTAACTTTCTCCTTAAAAGAGATGAGCAAGCAGGAGCAATTAGAAAAGCTAAGTCACATGGAGCATCAGATGATGGTTGAAAGTTGACTTTTTTTAATGATTCTTCAAGAACTTGTAAATGTCTACCTAAAAGCTCATAGTTACTAGCTTGGCCGAAAGCTTTAGCGACAACAGTATCATTGTGCAATAATTCTAAATAACAATCGAAAGTGTTACCAGTGAGTATAGTTGTATTTGATACTTCTGATAATTTGTATGTAGGCTGCTGCAAATAATTTGCCCAGATTTTTTTACATTCTATTTCTATCAATTCACAAACATTATCCTCAAAAGTTCGCTCTGGTAATTTACTAAAATATTTTTCATGTATTTCTAGCAAAGATGTCGCATATTCTTTACAGAAATCTCTTAATGTTTGAGGATGAGAACTAAATTGAAATTTCTGAATTTCTTGCCATGCTTGTTTAAATAGTCTATGTCTTTTATAAGCACCTTTAATTCTTTCGTCAATCTTAACTTTAATTTGTTTAAATTCCTTAGTATAACCATTATTTAGACTGATAATTTTATCACGAATCAAACTTCCTATAACAATATCTTCATTCAGAAAGCTGTCTAGGTTATCTGAAGTTCCTACTAAATATATTAATATCTTAATTTTAGATTTAAACTGTTGAATTGACTTTCTAATTAATTCTTTAAATAATAACCGAACTTCTTTAATTTCTTTAGAAAAGCGTTCTAAAGCATCTAACTCATCTATTAAATATACAAAAGCAAATTCTGGAGCAGTATCTATAACTTCGGAGATTAGCGAAAAGAATATTTCTTCAAAGCCATTAACGTTATTCTTAATAATATAATTTTTAAATTTATGACGAAAAGAGATAATTCTTGTAGTTGTTAAAAGTTGAAAAATTTGAGCTTTATCTAAAATATCATGCAAAACTTGTTCAGCTTTCTCTTTAACCGATATTGATAAAACATCATTATGTAATAATTGCCAGAATGTATCAGCTAATATATGAGAATACAATTTATCTATGAAGCTTTGACTAATACCTCCCATAGGAATATCGGAAAGCTGAAACTGAAGAACTACGCTTTGATTATAAGAATTATTAGTTTTAATTAACTCGTGTAAATAACTTAGTAAAGCAGTCTTACCACTACCAGGAGAAGCAGCAACAAATCTAAATGTAAAATAACCTTCATCAAAGGTATGCTTGATGTCATCTTCGAGCATTTGAGTAAAATTGGATATTTGTCGTCCAGAAAGACTGGAAGCAACAGAACCTTCTCCATCTGACGCTGGCAGTTTAATTAGTCGTTCTATCCAAATATCATCTATAAATCCAGCGCCTTCTTTAACTTGTTGTAAAAAATCTTTGATATATCTTGGCATTCTTCTTTAATGTAGGTAATATTACATTGACAAAAAATATTAACCTTTATAAAGACGTACTATTTATAAAGTATCCAGCCTGTGTGTAATTTGATAGACATCGTATGAATGCTCCTTACAAGCAAAATTTTTGTTTGGTTGAGCTATAAATTTCTTTCGAGCAATTATATTAATTGCTGCTATTATAACAACATTATAAATGGTACTTAAATATTCTCAATAGCATTTGCTACATTATGAATGGAATTATACTGGGTGTTGCCCAATTTTATTTAGGAAATACGAGTAGGCGATCGCGCTACAGTAACTAGTGTGCATTTAGCTTGGAGAAAAATTATGATCGCAGTGTTAATGACAGCACCTGGTAAACCAGAAGTACTACAAGTGCAACAAGTACCTAACCCTCCCGCTCCCATAAATACTGAACTTTTGGTACGTTTACACGCTGCTGGTATTAACCCTATCGACACCAAGCTGCGAAAACGTGGGACTTTCTACCCGGATAATCTACCTGCTATTTTAGGATGTGATGGTGCAGGTGTTGTAGAAGCTGTAGGTGCTAAGGTTAAGCGGTTCCGTGTCGGGGATGCAGTATATTTTTGTAATGGTGGTTTAGGTGGGGTTCCCGGTAACTACGCTGAATATACCATTGTTGATGAGCGATTTGTCGCTAAGAAACCTGCATCTGTGACTTTTACTGAAGCTGCTGCTGCTCCTTTGGTATTAATTACAGCTTGGGAAGCTTTATACGAACGGGGACGACTAGAACCAGGAGAACGAGTGTTAATTCACGCTGGTGCAGGTGGTGTGGGTCATGTAGCAATTCAACTGGCGAAATTGAAGGGAGCTTCTGTTTGTACGACTGTTAGTTCAAAAGAAAAAGCTGATTTTGTTCGTTATCTGGGTGCTGACAAGGTAATTTTGTATCAGCAAACTGACTTTGTACAAGCGGTGTTAGATTGGACTGATGGGGAAGGTGTGGATTTGGTTTTTGATACTGTTGGTGGAGAAGTTCTACAAAAATCCTTTCCTGCTGTCCGAGTATATGGTGACATTGTGACAATTTTAGAACCAGATCCAAATACAGTTTGGAAAACTGCCAGAAATCGTAATCTCCGCATTTCTTTAGAATTAATGCTGACACCAATGTTGCAAGGAATTGTAGAAGCTCAAGAGCATCAAGGAGAGATTCTACAGCAGTGTGCTAATTGGATGGCTGAAGGTAAGTTAAAAATTCAAGTTGGTCACAAGTTTCCTTTGCGTGATGCAGCCAAAGCTCATCAGTTACTAGAAAGTGGGTCAATGATAGGTAAAATTGTTTTGGTTATTGGTGATGAATGACCTAGAAACCCAGGCTCGACAGATCCTGGATGCAAATGATCGGGCTGTACATGAGTACGAGTAATAAAGAAAACTACGACGATATCCTACTTTTGTGGACATTATACCGCACCATTCCTGGATTGAACTTATTAATTTACTTAAAGTAAAGGAAATCTTCAGTTATATCTATAATTAAAATACTTTACTGAAGCAAGCTATATCCAAGATTCTAGAGGAAAAGATTGAGCTTGCTGAATTTGGATGAAATCGCTATCGCTAGAAACAACAATAAGGTTATGCTGCATAGCTGTTGCTGTAATCCACAAATCGTGGTCATCAAAACCTAAATCCATAATGGTTGTGTTTCGACGTTTATTTTTATTTTTAGGAGCGAACAGATTGAAAATTGCTGTTTTTAGCTGACTGTAAATAATAGCAGTTCCTTCATCAATCAAATATAAGTCAGTATCCATTAGAAAAGCTTGAACTGCTGAAAGATTTTGGGCTTTGAATTCTGATTTTTCAGTCATATACAGTAATTCAGCATAAGTTATAATGCTTATACCGAAGTCGTAAACCGAACGTGAACGCAAAGTACTAATAACGTTGGTATTACCGTTGATAATATAACTGCAATGATTTGTATCTAGAAGATACATATAATACTAATGCGATTAAAATTGAGTTTTTGAACGTGTTCTGGAAACTAATTCAAGGCAATCATCAAGATCACTACCTTGCCAAGTTCCAGCAAATTTTAGCAAATCACCCCCTTTGGTTCCTCGTTTGATCGGAGAAAGTCTGCGAAGTGAACGTTGACTCAAACTACTGTTTTGGAGAGAATCTATAAAGTCGCTAACCAAGGAAAGTTGCTCAGGTGGTAGTTGGACTAATTGCTGTTCGATTTTCTTAAGTAGTTCTAAAGTAGTCATAACCAAATTTGCTGATAAAGAATATTGGAAATCGCCCAATCTAATATTAATCTAGCAAATAGATTTCCAAATAATACAAGTATCAACTAATAAATATGGTACGAGAAAATCAACTCACTACCACATCAACCCTCTTAACACTTCCCTCTGAGTAATACTCCTCCTCAAAATAGTAACGCATATGCTGTTCATTTTGAGGAACAACGCCATTAACAACTTGTCCTAACACATTTTGACCAGATTTTTCTAACAATTCACAAGCCAAAGTCGCATTTACAGAATCAACCACACCTGGACGCACTACCAATAATACACCATCAGCCATTTGACCGAGAGTAGCAGCATCAGCAGCCAAATTCAAAGAAGGAGCATCAATAATCACGCAATCATAATAAGCAGAAAAACTTTCCACCAAACTAGCCATACGTTTAGAATCAAGTAAAGATGCGGGACTAGGAGGAACTACACCAGAAGTCAAGACATCCAAATTATCCATAACTTTCTTAATGGCTTTCATAATTTCCACTTGTCCAACAATCACATTACTCAAACCATAATTGTTAGATATATCCCAAATTTTATCTTGAATGGGACGGTGTAAATCACCATCTATAAGTAAAACTCTACGCTCCATTTGAGCCATTGACATAGCTAAATTTGCAGCTACTGTAGATTTACCTTCCCTAGGTACAGAACTAGTAACTACAATAACTTTCAACTCCTTATCTGCACTCATGAACTTCAAATTTGCTCGTAACATCCGGTAAGCTTCGCTAATGGGAGAACGAGGATTTTCTTTGACAATGACTTTAGGAATCGAAGATTCTTCACCCTTACCAAGAGATTTTTTAGATTTGCCAATAGCAGGAATTACTCCTAATAAAGTTAATCCTGTTAATTCTTTTGCTTCTTCAACAGTCTTGATAGATTTATCTTTGATTTCCAAAAGATACATCAATGCCAAAGAAGCTAACATAGCTAACAAACCTGCACTCAAGTAAGAAACCATTGGAGATGATACAGGTTCTTCAGGAACTTCAGCTTTAGATACTAAGCTAGCATTACCTAAATTCTGATTTTCAGCAATGCGACTTTCATGTAACCTTTGTGATAGCAAAGAATAAGTAGCTTGAGATGCTTGTACTTCCCGTTCTAGTTGACGCTGTTGTTGTTCTAATCGTGGTAAATTATTTAGTCTTTGCTTATACTCAATTTGTAACTTACTTAAAGAATTAACTTGATTAAATAAACCTTGACGAGTTGAATCTAATCTTACTAAATCACCTATAAGTTGTTCCTGCAATGCTCCAATTTGCAAGTTAGCATTTAAATTTGTATTTCCACCAACTTGTTTAACTCTTTGGTCTAAAATCTCTAAGAGAGATTGTAACTTACTTTCTAAGCTAATAATTTCTGGATGGCTATCTTGAAGAATTACTCGTCTACTTGCTAGTTGAGATTCTGCTTGTTGAATTTCTTTGAGAATATCTTGGACTCCATTAGATTGACTAAGAGAAGCCATGTATACTCCTTGTTGGGAATTCATCTTTAACTGATTGCTAAGAGATTGATACTGAGCGTTAACATCAGCAAATTGAGATTTAACTTGGCTAATTTGTTTTTCTAATTCAGCAATTAATTCTACTGCTTTTTTACCTTCTTCTTGTAAAGAAATAATTTTATTTTTTTCTTGAAATTCTGCTAGTGCAGCTTCTGCTTTTCGTAATACTAATTGAGCATTTGGGACTTGTTTTTCTAAAAATGTCCGAGCAGCGGTAGCTTGAGTTCTGTGAGATGATACATTATATTCTAAATATACAGCCATCAAAGTATTGACAACCTTGGCAGCAAGTTCCGGATCTGTATTTTCATAAGCAACTTTGAGAACGTCTGTTTTTTGGATATCATTTACAGTCAAATTTTCAATAAAACTTGGAGGTTTTAAGGGTTTTCCTTCATCATCTTTTAGATTAAGTCTGTCTATAGTTTGTTGTACCACAGGAACAGAACGTAAAACTTCTGCCTCTGTATTTAAAGGGTTAGTTTTCTGTTCTACAAGTGGTTCTAATTTACCCACTTCTGTGGCAACTCCAGTTAAGGTAGAAACTGTATTTGTTCTTTGAAAAAGCAGTTTTCCTTCCGCTACGTATACAGGCTTTTTTAAAGATGATGCAAGTAAGGAAATCAAAAAAACTGGAAAAAATATACTCAGCGCAGGTATTGCACGGCGCTTAGCTACTTGTAAATATTTATCAAATCCTGTAGAAATTTGTTGTGATTCCATATTTTTAATTTATTAATGATTTTGTAAACAATAACTTTTTTGAGTATTTGTGTGAACGGCTACAATTGCTTGAATAACTCGCTCTAAATCTTGATTACTTAAATTAGAACCAGAAGGTAAACATAAACCCCTAGCAAATAAATCTTCAGCTACTGTTCCACCAATCATTTCACAGTCAGCAAATACTGGTTGTAAATGCAATGGTTTCCACACAGGACGAGTTTCTATTTGTTGTTCAGCAAGCGTTAACCGAATTTGTTCTCTGTCAGTGCCAAATTTTTCTGGGTCAATTGTTAAACAAGTTAACCAGCGGGTCGAAGTTCCAAAATCGGCTTCTGGCATCAATTCTACTCCTGGTAGTTGTCCTAAAGTCGCAGCGTATATCTCAAAATTACGGCGTCTTTGGGCGACACGTTCATGTAAGACTTGTAATTGACCGCGACCAATACCAGCTAAAACATTACTCAGACGATAGTTATAACCAATTTCTGAATGTTGGTAATGAGGTGCAGGATCACGAGCTTGGGTTGCTAAAAAACGTGCTTTGGCAACAAGTTCTTTATCGTCAGAAACTAGCATTCCACCACCAGAAGTGGTAATAATTTTATTGCCATTAAAGGAATATATACCAATACGTCCTAAGGTTCCGGGAGTTTTTCCTTTGTAGGTAGCACCTAAAGCTTCCGCTGCATCTTCTATCAATGGAACTTCATATTGATTGCAAGCTTCTAGAATCGGATCAATATCTGCACTTTGCCCGTATAGATGTACTAATATAACAGCTTTAGGTAGCTTACCAATGCGTGCGCGTTTATCTAGTGCTTCTTCTAACAGACCAGGATCCATGTTCCAGGAAATGCGATCGCTATCAATAAATACGGGTTTTGCTCCCACATAAGTAATTGGGTTCGCACTCGCAGCAAAGGTCAATGTTGAGCAAAATACTTCATCTCCATAACCAACTTCCAGTAATCGTAAAGCTAAGTGTAATGCTGCTGTACCAGAACTTAACGCTGCTGCGTAACTAGCTTTAGTCACTTGACAAAATTCTTGCTCAAAAGCATCCACATGAGGCCCCACAGGTGCAATCCAGTTTGTGTCAAAGGCTTCTTTGACAAATTCTAGTTCGCGATCGCTCATATGTGGTGTTGACAAAAGAATCGGTTTATTCATATTTTACTTGGAGTAGGATGTTTGAACTACTTTTGCTGGGCAACCATAAGCCAAACATTGGGAAGGTAATGAACGAATCACTACCGAACCAGCACCACAGGTTGTATGTTCGCCAATTTCGACAAAAGGACTAACGCAAGTCCCGACCCCTAAAAAAGCACTTTCGCCAATGTTTACTCCACCGCAAATAGAGCAGCCAGGGGCTATGTGACTATAATTGCCAACGATGCAATCATGGTCGATAGTGGAGCCAGTATTAATAATTACATGACTGCCAATTTTACTATCAATGTTGATAACTGTATTTGGCATCACTACGCTACCAACACCAATTTCCACCCCACTACCAATTTCAGCACTGGGGTGGATAGCGGTGGTAAAAGAGTGTCCCCGTCTGTAGAGTTTGTCTGCTATGTGCTGGCGAATAGCAATATTACCAATGGTTACAATCCACTGACTGCGCTCTGGTTCAATAGCGTATAATGCTTCATCAGCTTGGTAAATAGGCACATTGTGGATTTCAGTTATTTCCAGTGGAGGACTATCATCAACAAAAGCTGTAACTCCTCGACCTTGCCGATGCAAAATGTCGAGAACTACTTTACCGTGAGGACCACAACCGTAGAGATAGGTTTTCAAAAAAAACATCTCCTTTGTCTTAAATGGTTTTTTAACGAACTACTTCTGAACACTTAAATTCGTTTGCTGTCGAGTAACTTGCATTTTCCATTAAGACATTTTCCTGTTTCTAAATCAAATTCATAGTGGTGGCCCAAACACTGCAAAATCCCTCCGGGTAAAACTTTCCCTACTTCTTGTAAATCAACTCCTGCATGGGGACAATAACGTTGTACTGAATAAGCTTGTCCTTGGGAATTAATGACGATCCGTTCTTGGGAATCCATCGAATTTTCATAAGCTTCTACAACATCTAAAGATTCTTTACAAGCGAATTTCAATAATCCCAGAAGATGATCGTTGTAGATATCTGGATTTCGCCATGCGGTAAAGCGCAATGATAAAAAGAAGTCTTCCCAAGGTATTTCACCGTTCAATAAAGGAGGAAGCCAACGAGATGCAAAATTATACCCGTAGCTACAATCCTTTATTTCTGGAAATACACCTTCCATTCCAGGTCGAAAATCTACTGTCCATTGCCCACCACCAGACCCTTGGATATCAAAACCTACACGCATTCCAATTTTACTATTAAAGTAAGTACTCATTGTTAGTAAGCGCTGGAAGTAATCGTGGAATGATTGCCAAAGGGATTCTGTTGGTTCGGGGTAACGAGACTTGAATGCAGCTATTTCAGGAGCGCGATTTTCTGCATACTTTTGGATATAAGCGTGGCGATCGCCTTGATAAAATTCATGCCAATTTGCATCTGGGATCAAGAGCTTTTCTGTAATATCAAATGCATCTCCTGGCAGTAAAATTACAGTGTTTGTAATCCCCTTTTGCTTCAGCCAATCTACTACTTGCTGCTGGTCTGGAAAAATCCCTTCTTCCATCTCAGCATTTACCCAAGCTAATTCTGGGTCGAGAAAACAAGGTGGGCCTGCACAGGGAGTAGCTGTGACTGGTGCGGTAGCAGCGATCGCTCGCTCAATATAACTAAATTTTGCCATCCGCTTGCGGTGGGAAAGCTCTTTTTTCCGCTCTTCTGGGTACTGGTAGCACATAGGATACCAAGAAGCTCCTGCTCCTTGCAATGCCAAAAAATCAATGCTATTGACTTGAGCCCTGATATCCCGCAGTTGTGCTACCGATAACCGTGCATCGTTAAGGTCAACTAAAGTTTCATGATCACCAATAACTACTACCGCTGAATCATGGTTCATTGGTGATTCTTCAGAGACAAAAAATATGTTAGTTCCTTCACTAACTTCAAAAACTTGCCACTGTCGTACTTCAATAATTTCTTTTAAACCTGTGATCGCTATCTTATCTTTCAGTATGGACGAGGGATAATGAGGTATTAAAATCGGTGTGTGTTTTGGCACTTGAGAAAGAAACCACGAATCAATGTGGTCTAAATGCTCATGGGAAAGTGCGATCGCGCTCACCTTTAGAAGCTCAGATGTCATTAAGTGGTGATTGTCTGGATACTGAAACCATGAAGCCAAAAATGCCCCTTCTTTTGAAAGCCAGGGATCTATTAGTATAGTGGCCTGTTTAGTTTCCACCTTTAAACCTGCATGACCAAGGGAAGTAACCTTCATAAAAGCTTTTGGTGTCTAACGTTTCTTAATTTTTTGCCCAAAAAACCTCTCTGTTTGACAGTAGTCTGTTCAAATTAGGTCTTTTGCGGTAGCAAAACACTTGTTACCTTGACTTTAGACCATCAGTTAATTAGCAACACAGTATTTGAGTTTACCCTTACTTGACTTAAATTTAGTGCCAAAATGGCTGAACTTTTAGTGGAAAGTAACGATAAACTTAAAAACAGTGGGTTTTGGTATTGACTAAGCCGCTAATTTTAATTATGAGGATTCCCCTGTTCCCTTTAACTTGATTGATGCGCGATAGGCAGGAAAAAAGTTAGATTCTGTCAGATGACGAACTGTAGTATTTAAATAATTTGCTCGTAATTCAATGAAATATTGATATTTTTCCTCATTAATTATCAGCCGTAAATTAGATAAAGAATGCCTTTGTCTAGAGAAACCAGATTTAAAAGTATAAAGACTATCTTCTTTGGAGCCTCCTAAACCACCTCCTATATGCAAAAACTTATTACCACGTTCTTTGCCCCATAATCTTACATAATGTAATAATAAGTTGAAAGGAGATTGATGCAGAAACTTAGTCTTGGTTCCACCCAAATGAGCTTGAACTATCCCACACGCTTCAA
>Ga0224723_1000324_pt1 | contig 33682 bp, 31 predicted proteins | sample Balambano_FR2_Me_FD_161647 | JGI IMG/M metagenome (GOLD analysis project Ga0224723, IMG submission 161647) | Freshwater sediment microbial communities from Lake Towuti, South Sulawesi, Indonesia - Balambano_FR2_MetaG | ecosystem: Environmental > Aquatic > Freshwater > Lake > Sediment | place... | reverse complement strand
ACCAGATTGTGCTGCTGGCAGAAAGCAACGGCTTGCTGGAAAAAAGCGAGGGAAGCGGTTGCCGTTGTCGGATTGTGGGGATAGCTCAGCACCATCAGGCGGGACTGTGCCAGCACCGGGGCAGGAATCTCTGCCAACACAGGCAGAAAGTCATGTTCTGCCTGGAGTGGCATCGGGTAAACCTGACCGCTGGCGAGATAAACCCCGCCTGCGTGAGACGGATAGCCAGGGTCTTGCAGCAGCGCAAAATCGCCAGGGTTGAGAACTGCCAGCGGTAGGTGAGCCGTGCCTTCTTGCGAGCCAATCAGCGGCAGCACTTCGGTTTCTGGGTCTACGGCAACGCCAAACTTTTGGGTATACCAGTGCGCCGCTGCCTGCCGAAATGCCTGAGTGCCGTGAAACAGCAAATAGCCGTGCGTGCTGGGGTCATGCAGCGATCGAGCGATTGTCTCCAGCACATGCGGCGGGGTTAGCAGGTCAGAAGAACCCAGCGACAGATCGATCAAGTCTTGTCCGGCAGTGCTGGCTCTGGCTTTTGCCCGGTCCATATCGGCAAACACATTGGCTTGCAGCGGCTCTAAGCGGTTTGCAAATTGCATAAATTTAAGCTTCTAAGATACAGAGAGTCAGAAGGGCGACCCTCTGGCTGCGAGTGGCACATCCACTGAGCAGAACATCCACTAAGCAGAACATCCACTAAGCAGAACATTCACTAAGCAGAACATCCGCTAAGCAGATAAGTGTGAAGTCAGAATGCCATCTAGCTTCTGTCGGTTGATTGCGCCTTCTACCGCCTCAACCTTTTCGCCATTCTTAAACAGAATCAAGGCAGGAACACCTTGAACGTTACACTGGGCAACGGCTTCGGGGTTAAGGTCAACTTCCATCTTGACGACCTTGAGCCGATCGCCATATTGCTCAGCCACGCGGTCGATCGTTGGCGACATCAAGCGGCAAGGTCCACACCAGGATGCCCAAAAGTAAACCAGCACGGGCTGGGCGACGGTCAGCACTTCTGAAGCAAACTCAGAATCTGAAACTGTAAAGACGCTGTTGCTCATGCAATGACGATGAAAGCTCCACCTGATCTAGATTACCTGTTCTCATTCTGGTTTGATTTAGCAATTGGCAGCGATCGGCAGGTATCTGTTGGCGGTTAGCGATGAGAATTAGCCTCCTCAGTAGAATCAGTGGCTTCTGATCGAAAGCAGTGGGTCGAGCCGATGGAAATAGAGTAATGTTCTACTTAACTATCAATTAAAAATTGATAGATATATCTTATTAAACGTTTTGAGAATTGACATTTTACAAAACTTTGTTCTCAAGTCAGGATTGAGTGTAACGAAGCAGAAATACTCAAGTTGCGAGGAAAATCTCCATGGTTGCAGTTCCGCTTCAACCACTTACCGTTCAGCCGTCCGCGCGTCTGACCCTACAAACCGTTGAGATTGCGCTGGAAACAACCGCAGTGCGATCGCTCGACTGGGACCGTGATCGCTTTGATATTGAGTTTGTCCTTAACAACGGCACAACCTACAATTCCTTTTTGATTCGCGGTGACAAGATTGCTTTGGTCGATACAAGCCATCAGAAATTTCAGCAGCTTTATTTGGATTTGTTGACAGGTTTAATTGATCCGCAATTGATTGACTATTTGATCATTAGCCATACCGAACCCGACCACAGTGGACTCGTGAAAGATCTGCTGCGACTTGCTCCACAAATCACGATCGTGGGGGCAAAGGTAGCAATTCAGTTTTTAGAAAGCATGGTGCATCAGCCATTTCAGCATCTGCTAGTGAAGAATGGCGATCACCTCGATTTGGGACAAGGACACGAATTGGAATTTATTTCGGCTCCGAATTTGCACTGGCCCGACACCATCTTCACCTTCGACCACAAAACTGGAGTGTTATTCACCTGTGATGCGTTTGGGATGCATTACTGCGACGATCACACCTTTGATGAAGACCCAGAGCTGATTGCTGCTGACTACAAATACTATTACGACTGCTTGATGGCTCCCAATGCGCGATCGGTTCTGGCGGCACTCAAACGAATTGAAAAGCTAGAAATTCAGACGATCGCGACAGGACATGGTCCCTTACTGCACCATCATCTGCCGCATTGGGTCGATTCCTACCGGTTGTGGAGTCAAGACCAGACCAAGGCAGATGTGTTGATTGCCGTGTTTTACGCCGAAGATTACGGCTACGCAGAGGAGTTGGCGCGAGCGATTGCTCACAGCATTGTCAAAACCGCAGCCGCTGTCGAACTGGTTGATCTGATGACGACCGAACTGCAAGAAGTCCGTGAGCTGGTGAGCAGCACTGCCGGACTAGTGATCGGCATGCCGCCTCAGTCTCATGTTGGCGCTCATGCTGCCTTAAGTACGATTCTGGCTGCGGCGCACTCAAAGCAGGCGATCGGGCTGTTTGAGTCGGGCGGCGGCGAAGATGAGCCAATCTATCCCTTACGCAATCAGTTTCAAGAGATCGGCTTGACGGAAGCGTTTCCACCCATTTTGGTGAAAACAGCTCTGACGCAGGCGATCGAGCAAATTTGCACTGAAGCCGGGATTGATTTGGGTCAATGGGTGACGCGCGATCACACGATTAAACAGATGAAATCGATCGATTCGCAGCTCGATCGCGCGTTGGGAAGAATTAGCAACGGGCTATATTTGCTCACCGCCCAGAAAGGCGATATTTCCAGCGCCATGATTGCGACTTGGGTGATGCAGGCAAGTTTAGAACCGCTGGGCGTAGCCATTGCAGTTGCTAAAGATCGAGCGATCGAGGCGCTGTTGCATCCGGGCGATCGATTTGTGTTGAACGTGCTGCAAGAAGGCAAGTCTCAGCCTCTGATGAAGCATTTTCTAAAACGCTTTGCGCCGGGAAGCGATCGATTTGCAGGCATTAAAACCTATGCGGCTGCAAATGGTTCACCCATTCTGGCAGATGCTCTTGCCTATCTGGAATGCGAGGTGACTAGCCGTCTGGAAAGCAGTGACCACTGGATCATCTACAGCACTGTCCAAACGGGACGAGTTGCCCAGTTGGATGGACTCACCGCAGTGCATCACCGCAAAGTTGGCAATCACTATTAAGCATAAATTTGAGGCAATTGGCGATTAGCTAACCACCATCTTCTTACTACGCTCGATCGGAGTTCTTCAATGCAGAAACCCCTCAGGAATACAACGGGTCACTGGTTAGATTTGCTTTATAGCGGCGGTGTCATTCGCATTCTGGAAGCCATTCAAGATTTGATTGTGATTTCGCTTTGCGTTGGGCTATTTAGCTTTATGGTGATGCAGCTTCGAGCAATGGTGCTGTCACTATTGCCACCGCTGGATTTTCAAAATGTCACGTCTGATATTTTGTTTTTGTTGATTTTGGTGGAGCTGTTTCGCCTGCTGGTCATTTACTTGCAGGAACACCGGGTGTCGATCGGAGTTGCCGTAGAAGTGTCGATCGTTTCTGTTTTGCGCGAAATTATTGTGCGCGGCATTCTCGAAACACCCTGGACACAAGTATTAGCCACCTGTTCATTTTTGCTAGTGCTATCGGTGTTGCTGATTGTGCGCGTTTGGATACCCCCTACGTTTGACGGCATTGATCCAGAAGAGCAAGTTTCGCGTCGTCATCGTGCCCGTCACCCAGTTGAGACCGCAAAACCTGAACTGCACACTCCGATGATCTCGCCCATTGCCACTGTTCACGATCGCTCTGAGTAAGGAAACCAATGATGCTTCACACCTCATCCCGCCAGCGTGATGTTCAAGTTGCCGAGATTGGTTCGCAGACTACAGTTCTGCGATCTCGTACCTGGGATCGCCTTAAGTTTGAAGTCGAATATGCGCGTCAGCGCGGCACAACCGCCAATTCCTACTTGATTCAGGGTGATCACACCGCCCTAATCGATCCTCCCGGAGAATCGTTTACCCAAATCTTTGTGCAGGAACTGGAGCAGCAGCTCGATTGGTCGCAGCTTGACTATATCATTCTGGGTCATATCAACCCCAATCGCACCGCCACCCTAACTGTTCTGCTTGAGAAAGCACCACAGGTGACGATTGTCTGCTCTAAACCTGCTGCGATCGCCCTGAAGGCTGTCAAGTTTGACCGGATTCAGATCGTACGCTCAGAAGACACCCTGGATTTAGGGCAGGGACATCACCTGCAATTTATTCCCGTCCCCACACCGCGCTGGGCAGACGGACTGTGCACCTACGATCCGCAGACGCGATTGCTATTTACAGACAAGCTGTTTGGCGTTCACCAGTGTGCAGATGAAGTGTTTGACGAGAATTGGAAGCAGCTTGATGACGATCGCCGCTACTACTTTGACTGCCTCCACGCTGCTCAAGCCAAACAGGTCGAATCTGCGCTCGACAAGCTTGCTGCCTTTCCCGCTAGGGCGTATGCTCCTGGGCATGGAGCGATCGTCCGCTACAGTCTGAGCCGCCTGAGCTATGACTATCGACAGTGGTGTCAGCAGCAAAAATCGCAGGCGCTGCGAGTTTCGCTGCTTTATGCTTCTGCCTACGGCAACACGGCAACGCTGGCGCAGGCAATGACTCAAGGCTTGATTCATTCAGGTGTGTCGGTCGAAGCAATCAACTGTGAACAGGCGGAACCCGCTGAAATCACGCAGTCAATCCAGGCTTGCGACGGCTTCATCATTGGCTCTCCGACGCTGGGTGGTCACGCGCCAACCCAAATTCAAACCGCTTTAGGATTGGTGCTGTCAGCAGCCGCCAAAACAAAGCTAGCAGGCGTGTTTGGCTCTTATGGCTGGAGCGGTGAGGCGATCGATTTGATCGAAACAAAGCTGCAAGATGCCAACTTTCGGTTGGGCTTTGAGCCAATCCGGGTTCGCTTCAGTCCCGATGCCACCGCCCTGCAAGCTTGCCAAGCAGCAGGCGCTGAATTTGCTCAAGCTTTAAAGAAAACCAGGAAACTGCGATCGCCCCGCCAAACCAGCGCCCCGCCCCAAACCGATCGCACCGCTCAAGCCGTCGGGCGAATTGTCGGTTCGCTCTGCGTTCTCACCACGCGAGCGGGCGATAGTCACAGCGGCATTCTGACCTCCTGGGTGTCGCAGGCATCGTTCAATCCACCTGGGCTGATGCTGTCGATTACCATTGACCAAAACGCCGACCGACTCACGTCTCCGGGTGATTGCTTTGTCCTCAACATCCTTAAAGAAGGACGCAACCTGAGACGACATTTTTCGAGCCGTAGCCAGCCTGACCTTAATCCGTTTGCCCAACTCGAAACTCAGCTTGCCAGCAACGGTTGTCTAATTCTCAAGGATGCGCTGGCATATGTAGAATGCACCGTGCAGGGACGGATGAGCTGTGGCGATCGCTGGCTAATCTATGCCACCGTGGAGAATGGTCAAGTCATCGAACCGAACGGGATTACTGCCATTGCTCACCGCAAGTCCGGTAATCCTACTTAGTTTGACCTACCGTGACCAATTCCCCTGCAATCACAGTCCTGCAAATTGAGGAAAAGGTGAAGGGTGTGATTGGGCTTCTGGCAGGTATTTCAATTCCTCCTGCCTGTAAAACAGAGCAAAGCCCTCCTTCAGCCCTAACCCGTAAAAGTCAGGCGCTGCCTCAAGCAAGGCAACACCTGACTTTTACCGCATCAAATCTGCATCAAATACAGTTTGCAAAAAGCGATATTTAGAGCTGGTCAAGCTGTGTCTTTAGGGCTTCTAGCTCAGCATCAACCGCTTGATCTTGAGGAGTGCTGCTGGATTGAGTGCTCGGCTGAGCCGCAGGCAGTTGCCCCTGGCTGGCAGGTGTGCCGCTCAGCAGTTGCGCTTTCATGGCTGCCAGTTCATCATCGACATCGCTGCCAGACTCAAGTTGGGCAAACTGGCTTTCCAGATCGGCTCCTGCCAGCTCTGCGGCTGCCTGCGATCGGGCTTCCATCTGCAAAACCTTTTCTTCCATCCGCTCAAACGCGCCCATCGCGCTGCTGGTGCCCAAAGAGCCAACGGTTCTTTGCAGTTGCTCATTAGCCTTCGCGGCGCTGGATCTGGCTTTGAGCATATCCTTCTTGGTTTTTGCTTCCGAGATTTTGCCTTCGAGGGCAATCAGGTTGCGCTTGAGGGTGTCTACCGTTGTCGTCTGTTGATCGAGTTGGGCTTTGAGCGAAGTCGCAGTTTCAGCTTGAACTTTCTTGCGGTTTAACGCTTCCCGCGCCAGATTTTCATCGCCCTTCTGCAGTGCTAGCTGGGCGCGTTGCTGCCAGTTGTTGGCTTCAGTTTGTGCCTGGTTTGCCTGCTGCTGAATGCGTCTCTGGCTAGCGATCGCACTAGCAACTGCCTGACGCAACTGCACCAGGTCTTCCTGCATATCAATAATTGCTTGCTCCAGGATTTTTTCTGGATCTTCTGCCGCACTAACGGCAGCATTGAGATTAGACCGGACGACCCGGCTAACACGGTCAAATAATCCCATGACGCTATCTTTCCTTTTGGAGTGAACTGAGGTGTACGGCGGCTCAGAGCCTGCTGCCTCTAGCTTAGTCAATCGAAGGGCGGCTTATGCCACAGTCTTAGCATATCTGCCGCTTTTGCTTCCAGGAACCAGAAATGATTAAGGTTGCCCGATCGCAAAAGGAAATGGGAAGTGAGAATCGGCGATCGTCCTGCGCTAACTCTAACCAAAGGGTGGAGGTTGCAAAACCTCCACCCCGACAAATCGTGCTTTGAGACAGCGCCCGCCCAAAAAATAGGCTTGGGGCTGTCGTTCCATCCTCAGGAGTCTGGCTGGAACGGCTGACAGCCCCTAGAGCTGCGGCACAAACTGTTCCTTTTCAGGCACTTGGACGTACTCCGCCACAATCTGACGGAACTCTTGACCGTCAATCGTTTCTTTTTCAATCAGCAGATCGACCAGGCGATCGATCACCGCGCGGTTGTCGCGAATGATCTGGCAGGCAGTTTCGTAGCAGTGCTCGACAATCGATCGCACCTGAGCATCGATGCGAGAAGCAATCTCTTCCGAGTATTCAGAGCGCGTCATCCAGTCGCGTCCCAGAAACACCTCACCTTGCTGACTTTCCAGCGACAGCGGTCCCAGGTCAGACATGCCGAAGCGCGTCACCATTTGTCGCGCCATGTTGCTGACCTGCTGCAAATCGTTGCCTGCACCAGTTGTGACTTCGGCATCGCCAAAGATCACATGCTCAGCCGCCCTTCCGCCCAGCGCCCCAGAAATTCTCGCCAGAATCTGAGCGCGCGAGATCAGTCCTTGCTCTTCACTGGGGGCAAACCAGGTCAGCCCCTGCGCCTGACCGCGCGGAATCAGCGTGACCTTTTGCACCGGGTCGTGCGCTTTGAGCAGCGTGCCGACGATCGCATGTCCCAGCTCATGGTAAGCAATCAAGCGCTTGCTCTTGCTGTCTACCAGCGGCGTGCCTTCCATCCCAGCGACAACGCGATCGACCGCATCATCAATTTCCAGCATGGTGATAGCATCTTTGCGGCGACGGGCTGTGAGAATTGCCGCTTCGTTGAGCAGGTTTGCCAGGTCAGCACCTGTGAAACCCGGCGTGCGGCGGGCGATGGCTTCCAGCGAAACATCGGGTGCTAGCTTTTTGTTGCGGGCGTGTACCTGGAGGACTTCAAACCGCCCTTTGATATCAGGTGCATCGACGGTGACCTGGCGATCGAAGCGACCGGGACGCAGCAGGGCAGAGTCCAATACATCCGGGCGGTTGGTCGCCGCAATGATGATGATGCCCGTGTTGCCCTCAAACCCATCCATCTCCGTGAGCAACTGGTTGAGCGTCTGCTCGCGCTCGTCGTTGCCGCCGCCGATGCCCGCTCCCCGCTGCCGCCCCACTGCATCAATCTCGTCGATGAAGATAATGCACGGCGCGTTCTCTTTCGCCTTTTTGAACAAATCGCGCACCCGCGATGCCCCGACTCCGACAAACATCTCCACAAACTCTGAGCCAGAGATGCTGAAGAACGGCACTCCTGCTTCGCCGGCAATTGCTTTTGCCAGCAGCGTTTTGCCAGTGCCTGGTGGACCGATGAGCAGCACGCCTTTGGGAATCTTGGCACCCACAGCCGTGAAGCGTTCGGGTTTTTTGAGGAAGGTGACGACTTCCTGGAGTTCTTCTTTGGCTTCTTCGATGCCGGCAACATCGTCAAAGAGCACGCCGGTTTTGGCTTCCATTGAGAAGCGGGCTTTCGATTTGCCAAAGTTCATCGCTTGACCAGAAGCATTGCTGGAACGGCGCAAAATCAGCAGTAGCCCCATGATCAGCACAAACGCCAGCAGCGCATGGGTCAGCAGCCAGGTGACCGTGCCGCTGTCGGCAGACGGCTGCACCTCAATTTCAACATCATTGGCACGCGCCGTCTCGATTAGCTCAGGGTTGCGATCACCCCCAAACAGCAAGACTTCTCGCGGCTGGGCTGAATCAGGCTGCCCTTCTAGTTCCACCTGGGCAACGTTGCGCGTCGGATCGATCTCAATTCGCTCGACCTGCCCCTGCTCAATTTTTTGCAGGAGGTTGCCGTAGCTCAACTCATTTCTTTGTGCTGCCTGCTGTGCCGAAGCTGGAGGACTCAGTGCCACGCTTTGCAGCAGCATCCAGGCGATTGTCACTGTGCCTGCTGCTGCCCGAGCTATTGGTTTTTGCGCCATTGGTTTTTGCGCCATTGATCTTCGTGCAGCATTCCCACCAGAGCATTGTGTCGCACTCTTGCGGGGACGGTCCATCCATGCTGTTTTCCCAGACTGCTTCATATTGCCCTTCTTCAGACTGCCAACTTTTCTGTCTACAGACTCCACGATGATCGGTCAGCGTAAGCCAACAGCACTAATTCGACCATCAGACCTAGTGTAGCCTTCCTCGCCCGACCATTGCCGCCCCACAGACTCCGCAGTCAAGCCAAGCAGTATCCGGCTTGCCCACCGGGGCGATCGGCAACGCAGCATATTGTCTCGTACTCATAACGAGTACGCTTTAATGCTATAATTTCTTTAGCATCAATGCAGACGCTCTTGAGCAGTGCCACCATTTGCTCTCATGCGTCTGAGGAGTCCGCAGGGGTGTTGTCCAGGCTACCTATTCTTCAGCTTCACTCAATATCAGAAATGGAGACTCGTCCTATGGTCAGAATTGTGGGAATTGGCGGCAGTTTGCGCCCTGACTCTTACAGTCAACAAGCGCTGAGAATTGCTGCCCAACGGGCAGAAGCGTTGGGTGCTTCTGTGGAAATTTTGGATTTACGATCGCTGCGGCTGCCTTTTTGTGACGGAGGTGACGAGTACCCAGATTATCCAGATGTTGACCGGCTGCGGCAAACCGTTCGCGATGCGGATGCGCTGATTCTGGCAACGCCAGAGTATCACGGGAGCCTCAGTGGCGTGATGAAAAATACGCTGGATCTGATGAGCTTTGATCAGCTTGCTGATAAAGTCGTTGGGCTAATCAGCGTCCTGGGAGGTCAGCCCAACAGCAATGCGCTCAACGATCTGCGGCTGATCATGCGCTGGGTTCACGGCTGGGTGATTCCTGAGCAGATCGCCATTGGGCAAGTCTGGAAAGCGTTTGGTGAAGACGGCAAGCTGCTGGATGAAAAGCTCTCCAAACGATTTGATGATTTCGCTCAGAGCCTGATTGAAAATACCCGGAAACTGCGTCAAGTGTCTTAGAGGATGTCTGAGATGTATCGTATGCCCTCATTCGCCCCCTAAATTCCCCAATCTTGGGGGGTGGGGGCAGTATGGGCAACAAGTTTGACTTTTAAGACAGCTCGATCGCAGGGGCATGATACCGTCATGCCCCAGTTGCTTGTAAAAATTTCCCTTTCTACTTGCAGGTTTTACTGGCAGGAGGAAATCGGTCTGATAGGCTGAAAAGGTTTAGACCGATTGAGAAGGAAAATCGCTGGCTGTGACTATTCCCCGTATCCTTTGCCTCGGTGAAATATTGTTTGATCTGCTATCAGATCAGCCCGGACGACCGTTAGAAGCAGTCAGTTCCTGGACTGCCTATCCTGGCGGTGCTCCGGCAAATGTTGCTTGTGCGCTGGTGAAGCTGGGTACTCCTTCAGGATTTATTGGCTGCGTTGGTGCCGATGCGCCCGGTGAAACGCTGGTCAACCTGCTGCAATCGACGGGCGTGAATACTCAGGGCATTCAGCGCCATGCCACCGCGCCAACCCGCGAGATTTATGTTGTGCGAACGGCTGCCAACGATCGCATTTTTTCTGGGTTTGGCGATCGAGACAGCGCTCAGTTTGCCGATACTCACCTCCAGGCAGACCAACTGCCCATCGATTTGTTTGCTCAAGCCGATTATCTGGTGCTGGGAACGCTAGAAATGGCGTATCCCGAATCGCGGCAGGCGATCGAGCGGGCGCTAGAGCTGGCAGAGCAGCATTTCGTCAAGATTCTGGTCGATGTCAACTGGCGACACATGTTCTGGTCAGACCCGGAGGCAGCGCCACCGCTGATTCACGAGTTGATGAAGCGAGTTGATTTCCTCAAGCTTTCTGAAGAAGAAGCTGACTGGCTCTTTGGAACGCAAGACCCCGGTGTGATTGCTCATCGCCTCAACAGCGTGGAGGGCGTGCTCGTCACTGCTGGCGATCGAGGCTCTGCCTATTGCCTCGGAGAAAATGAAGGCAAACTTCCGGCTTTTGTCGTCGAAGTCGAAGACACCACCGGAGCCGGAGATGGATTTGTCGCCGGTTTTTTGCATCAGCTCTGTCAGCATAGCGTTCAAGACCTCACAGATCCAGACGTTGCCCGCAGCATTGTTACTTATGCCAGCGCAGTGGGTGCCTTGACGACGCTGAGAGCCGGAGCGATCGCCGCACAGCCGACTGCGGCAGAAGTCGAAGCCTTCCTTTATCTTCAGCAGCCTGGATAATCTCGGCTAACACAGGCGGCAGGTTTTGCTCTGCATCAGCCGATCGATAGGTTAAACATGCCGTTGACCACGCCGCCTGCCCCATCGCTAGCGGTGAAAGAGAATCGATCGCGCTTTGCGCCATTCACGCTGCTAGAATTCCTGAGGTGTAAAAGTGACGCAAGAACATTGTTGTCATCCTGAAGAGTTAAAATCGGGCGCTGAAGGTAGAATTAGCCGCGATGAATAACGCAATAAATAAATGGACTCTTACGCTCGTGAAGAGTGCCAGCCGATCGATCGCCTGCCTTTGCGTGAGCAAATGCGCGCTGTCAATCACCTTTGAACATAGGCAGCGATCGAGAAGATCTAGAGAATTGGTTTGCCTCTAGCTCAGCGGTGCGCGCCTCCAGCGCATCGACCCGTCCGCGCAGCGTTGCCAGCTCAGCCGCAAACTCTTCTTGCAGCCGTTACAGCGTTGCCAAATCTTCGCGCGTCACCGCATCTGCCAGTCCCGCTGCAATCAATTCATTCACTCGATCGATGGCAGCATTTAGTCCGGTTGCAAATTCACAGCGAGTCAGCGCTCGCTCGCCGCGATAGGTGCCATCGGGATAGCCCGCAATCACGCCGTATCGCTCAACCAGCGATTACAGTGCCTGAAACGCCCAGTCTGTGGGTTCTACGTCAGACAACTGCGAGATCGAAGTCACCTGATCCATCGATTCGCCTTCGCTGCTGTATTCCAAAATTTGCTCCAGTGAGGAATCCACAACAGGTGCAGCAGAATCTGAACTTGAAGGCTCTGACGCAAAGTCCACGGGCTGTTGGGACGCATCGATCGCAGGCACATCCGAATCAACTGATGTAGCAGCAGGATTTGCCAGCATCTTGGCTGTGACGCTTTCAGCAGGCTGCGCTGCTACAGGTCTAGAGAAACCGCTCAGCAGCACTGGAGTGAGCAGTAACAATTTCCAAAGGGCAGACAGCATAAGTAAAACCTCACACGCTGTCTTAATCATCAGATTGTTACCTGAGAATCAATTTATGAGAATTAAAGCTCCAATAAATTTTTGGGATCAAGCGATAAGAATACGCTGAGAGCGATCGAGCTGACAGTCCACAACAGCCATCGCAAGTAAGAGCAATTAGATTCTAGAAATCGTTTCTGCCAGGGCAAAGTCCTTCTCGGTTAAGCCACCGGCATCGTGAGTCGTCAGGGCGATCGTCACTTTGTTGTATGAAATAGTCAGGTCTGGGTGATGCCCCGCTGTTTCAGCCGGATCGACCAGACGATTCACAAACCCAACGGCTTCGACAAAGTCCTTAAACTTTCGCACACACTGGATCTGGTTGCCCGCTAAGCTCCAATCAGAGAGCTGATTGAGACGTTCCTGAATCTCATGCTCACTCAACAACTGCGACATGATGACCTGGCTCCTTGCGTTTGGCTTCCAATCAATACCACGACAGCCGTCACCTGGTAGCGCGATCGTTAGCGAACTTAACGAGCAGCCTGGTTGCCCATCAAGGTTGCGTCATGGCTCGGCTCAAAACCGATCGCTCAAAATTCTCCCTTAAAAAACTATCCGCTCTCACAAGGTCGTGATTCGGTCGAAGCCGGTACACGAATGGGTGAGAGCGGTCTAGCGGGTCTTCAGGTTGGAATCAGACTGCCGGGAGGAACTCTAGAGTTTGCCCAGCCCTTTCTGAAGGCGTTGCCTTCAAAGAGGTTGAATCCGCTACTAGAGAGCAGCCCCGGCGCACAGCCGGCTTAGTCCAACCTGATGACCCATGAGTTTACTACTATCTTGCATGGGCATCACCTCCTTAATTCCCTAAACGGTTTTCTTTTGTAGAGTCAGAGCTAAAAGCTCCGGGTGTTTCACCTGTGGTTATCCTAACATAGGAATTCGGGATTTGTGTTTTTGCAAAGAAAATGCCCCTGTGAGCTGCAGGGGCATGATTCAGGCATGTACTGCTCGGTCTACAGACCTACAGCAAATCGATCGCTTCACCTTAGAGTGCGTTACCGCGAGGCAATACCTCTTCAGGGAAGATAAAGTTTTCATGGGGCTGATCCTGCGGTGCCATCCACGCACGGATGCCCTCGTTGAGCAGGATGTTCTTGGTGTAGAACGTCTCAAACTCCGGGTCTTCTGCCGCTCGAATCTCCTGCGACACAAAATCATACGCCCGCAGGTTCAATCCCAAGCCGACCACACCCACGGCACTCATCCACAGCCCCGTCACCGGCACAAACAGCATGAAGAAGTGCAGCCACCGCTTGTTGGAAAAGGCAATCCCGAAGATCTGCGACCAGAACCGGTTTGCCGTCACCATCGAGTAGGTCTCTTCGCTCTGCGTCGGGTTGAACGCGCGGAAGGTGTTGGAGCCTTCGCCGTCTTCAAACAGCGTGTTCTCCACGGTCGCTCCGTGAATTGCACACAGCAGCGCTCCACCCAGGATGCCCGCCACGCCCATCATGTGGAACGGGTTGAGCGTCCAGTTGTGGAACCCCTGGAAGAACAGCAGAAACCGGAAGATCGCGGCCACCCCGAAGCTCGGTGCAAAAAACCACGAGGACTGCCCCAACGGGTACATCAAGAACACACTCACAAACACAGCGATCGGTCCCGAAAAGGCGATGGCGTTGTAGGGACGGATGCCCACCAGTCGCGCAATCTCAAACTGCCGCAGCATAAAGCCAATCAGACCAAATGCCCCGTGTAAGGCAACGAATGCCCACAAGCCGCCGAGTTGGCACCAGCGGGTGAAGTCCCAGTTGGCTTCGGGACCCCACAGAAACAGCAGCGAGTGTCCCAGGCTGTTGGGCGGGGTGGAGACGGCGACGGTGAGGAAGTTGCAGCCCTCCAGGTATGACGATGCCAGTCCGTGGGTGTACCACGAGGTGACAAAGGTGGTGCCGGTGAGCCAGCCGCCGACTGCGAGGTAAGCGCAGGGGAACAGCAGCAGCCCAGACCAGCCGATGAAGACGAATCTGTCGCGCTTGAGCCAGTCGTCGAGGATGTCGAACCATCCCCGCTCCTGCCGCGCGCGTCCCATTGCTATGGTCATCGCTGAAAACTCCAAAAAGATATGTGGTAATGAGATGAGTTCACTGCTCACATCGCGGCACAGCTTTCCAGCAGGCGATCGAATGTGAACAGCAGTTACGTTTCTTTACGTTGCTATTCATTATATCGATAGTTCTCAAAAATTTTCCACGCCTGCCAGCAGTTTGTCTGCCGGTGGGTCAAGCATTACCTGCCGAGACCAGTATTTATTCAGGATTGATGCTTATCGGAAACAGCCAATCCCAGAAAACCAGCTTTGCGGCTCATCTGAGATACTGGAGATGTTCTCGACATTGCAAGCCTGAGATTTCATGTTCATTATCGACGTAGCCCTGAAAAATACGCCCTCATCGCTTTCGGTACAGCGCAGGTCGCTAGAAGACGCGAAAGCGGTGTATCAGCAAATCCTTGATGCCATTCGTTCGGGTAGCCCGGTGGTGCTGGAGCTAACCTGTGAGCAGCAGCCAGAAAAAACCATTGGCATTTTAGTCAGCGAAATTTCAGCAGTTCAAATGGCAGAACGCACCACTGGTGCTGCTTCTGGTAAACCACCAGGCTTTTTTGCCCTGAACACACCGTAAGCATCGGAATCATGACTGAGCCTGCGATTGGCGATCGTGCCTTGCGAGGAATCGTTGTTCAAGATGTGAGTTTTCAGTGGAAAACCGGAGCAACAGTGCTGCAATCCTGTTCGCTAGAAGTGCCCAGAGGCGAATTTTGGATGCTGTTGGGCACCAACGGCAGCGGCAAATCTACACTGCTGCGGCTGCTAACTGGACTGCTGCAACCCCAGGCAGGATACATCGGCATCCTGCCTCCGGTCGGCTTTGTGTTTCAAAATCCTGATCATCAGCTTGTCATGCCGACCGTCGGGGCAGATGTGGCATTTGGGCTGGTTGAAGAGAATTTGACGACTAAACAAATCCGGCGGCGAGTCGAAGAAGCGTTAACAGCGGTCAATCTGCTGCATTTGCAGCGCCGCCCGATCTATGCCCTCAGCGGTGGACAGAAACAGCGAATTGCCATTGCCGGGGCAATCGCCCGCCACTGTGAAGTGCTGCTGCTAGATGAACCCACCGCCCTGCTCGATCCAGACAGCCAGCTTGATCTGGTGATGCAAGTGCAGCGCCTGATCAAACAGCGGGGGCTGACGGCGCTTTGGGTGACGCACCGGTTGGATGAGCTGAACTATTGCGATGGCGCGTTTCTGCTGGAACAAGGGCGAGTTGTAGACGCGGGAGACACCCAGCGGCTCAAACAGCGGTTAATGCAACATCAAATGCAGCAATCGGCACCTGCTGCAAAATCAATCTCAGGTTGATTTACAAAGCGCAACAAAAATTGGCATGATAGATAAAACTGCTGAGCGGTCTTTGCCCTGATGCTGCGCGCAATGTAAACCATGCCACCCTCTAAACCCCAGGCGCTCTTACTGGTTGACGGCTACAACATAGTTGGAGCCTGGTATAGATTACAGCAGGTGCGCGATCGAGACGGCTTAGAAGCAGCGCGACGCGAGCTGATCGAAGCGCTTGTCGGCTACAGCGCGTTTCAGGGGTTTGACACCCGCCTTGTCTTTGATGCTCAATATCAAGGCACACCTGGCAGTCAGGAAGTGATTACACAAAACCTTTGTGTCTGCTACACCGACTTTAAGCAAACCGCAGACACCTACATTGAGAGAGCCTGTGCGCTGTATCGGCAAGATTTACGAAAGTTTGAGCAGCGGCTGATTGTTGCCACCTCAGATCGGGCGCAGCAGCTCACGGTGGTAGGCTACGGCGCAGAGTGGATGTCAGCCCAGCAGTTGCAGCATGAGGTCGAAACTGCCGGACGGCACGTACGCAACCGGCAGCAGGCAAAAAACCGATCGCCGAACCGCTTTCTTTCCAGCGCGCTTGACCCGATCGCCCAACAGCGCCTTGCCCGAATGCGAATGGGCTTAAATGCCGAAGACATTTGAGCAAATACCGGTTTGAAACGCTGCTCAGAGACAGTTTCTTCAAAAACCGGCTGACGGGTTGTCAAAATGTCTCACTTCTCGCTAATATTGGATTCGCGTTCCTCAGTAGCTCAGTGGTAGAGCGGTCGGCTGTTAACCGATTGGTCGCAAGTTCGAATCTTGCCTGGGGAGTTTTTCAAACTAGAAAAGCATAGGATGCCGATCGAGCCTGTTGCTTGACTGCTACAGATGTCCCCGCTGAGCGATGTGGTTGGTGATATCGCGAACGGTATGCCGGATCGCCCGCTCGTTGCCGCTGTGGTCGATCGCAATGCTCATCACATAGTAGTCATCCTGAATCTTCATCACCAGCGTTGTGCCCAACACCTTCGAGTTTTGCCCGGTCTTTTCGCCCATCCAGATTGCGGGAGTGCTGCGTAAGCCGTCGTAGCCCAGAACGGTGTCATACTGGCTCGCCAGGTTCTCGATGAGCACGTCATCGCCGGGACGCACTTCCAGATAGATTTGGCGCATCATTTCTGTCAGCTCATCCATGCTAATTTCGTTGGGTTCGCCCCCGGCGTTGGCAGGATAAGTGTGTTCGCCAACCAGCTTGGTGTTGACGGTCGTTATGGTGTAGCCCCGATCGCGCAACACCTGATTGATGTAGTCGCGCCCCATGAAATCGATGAGCTGATTTGTGGCAATGTTGCTGCTCTGGTCGATCATCCGCTTGAGAATGCGCCGCAGCGGGTATTCTGCGCCTACCCAAATATCTGACGCATCTTCGGTGTAGTTACCCCGGCTCACGAGCACCGTCGTGCTCAGGTCAATCTGCTCCTCGGCGACTTTTTGCATCAGGGCAACGGCGATCGGCACCTTAATCAGACTGGCTGGACTGGCAGGCGGCACATCGCCATTTAAGCGGCGACATTCGCCCTCCAGGTGACAGACGGTAATATGAACGCTGTCAAGCGGCAGTCCGGTGCGCTCCGCGATCGGAATCAAAAAGCCCGATCGCGCTGTGTCGTGACGATAAGCAGCCGCTCTCAGGTCAGATTCGTATTCCTCTCGTCTGGCGGCAGCCTGTTGTTCTAGCAACGAGCCTGGAGGAACGGCTTTGAGCGCATCGACTGCCTGCTGCCACAACTCGTGAACTGCGGCGATCGTCGCAGTCGTATCGCCGCTGGCAGAGGCGTTTAGCTTCTGTGCTTCTGTGGCTGCGAGAATCGCTTTGTCCCAGTTTTCTACTGCAGTTTCTTCAACCTGAATGCGAATCTCAACGGCTTGCAGCGTTTGCAGCAGCTTCGTAGGAGTCGAAACCCTGGCTGCCATTTGGCTCGGCGCTGCTGTATTCTCCAATGCCTGAAGCTGGTCACGCATTTTGTACAAGTCTGCCAGTGACCGAACGGGCGGAAGCTGGGGCGGTTTCGTGTCGGGGGTTTCGATCGGGGGTGCAACTGCCAGCGGCGGCTGCACGGCTGCCAAACCCACGACTAAGCCCAAGGCTCCTGTGGGAACCAGCGCCAAACGCAGGAGCCAGCGATTGCCGTTTCGTCTTTTGGATCTTCGCACCCGCACCTCACACCTTCGCAAACGGGGTAGCAGCATAAGTCGCCCATCTCAATCAAAATTAACTATAAAGGCAATCTTGAGATCTGTCAGAGCGATCACCAAAAAGAACTTTGCCAGATTTCCGTTCAGATCATTGACTATCCTTCTGTTCTGGTGTCATGTCCCACGCCAAGCTGTCGCCCGATCGAACAAACCGTCCGCGACACCGTTCTGGCAGCGCACTGTGGACGATCGCGCTGCTGGTTGGGGCGCTGCTGTTGCTGGATGTTCTCTCATATTGCATTGCTGAGAGCCTGTGGTTTGCCGAGGTGAACGGTTTGCAGGTGTTTTGGCTGCAGCTAAAAACCCGGCTGGCGCTGGCAGTCGTTGGCTTTGGTGTCAGTGCAGCAGTGCTTTTGGGAAATTTAGCAATCGCCGATCGCCATCTGTGGACTGCGCCGCCCCCTGACGCTTTGCGGCTGGCTGGCAGCCTGAAACTGCGCTGGCTATTGCCGCTGACGCTGGCGCTCAGTTTGGTGCTGGCGCTAATGCTGTTTGACTACGGGCAGGTGACGATCGCCCATTGGCATCTCAACCTCGATCAGCGACTGCCCGCCACGCTGCCTGCGCCGTTCAATTGGGCAACGCTGGCACACCTGATTCGCGCCGCCTGGGCAGACGAGGCTGGGCAACGCGTCATGCGACTGGCAGGCGGCGGACTGACGATCGCCGCCCTGCTGATTTATCCACAATGGGTACTGCCCACGATCGCCGTTGGGCTGAGTCTGAGCTGGGCGCTGGTGCTGTCACAGCATTGGGCAACGGTTTTGCCTTACTTATACGGCGTTTCTTTTCAGCGCAGCGATGCAGTATTCGATCGCAATCTCAGCTTTTACATCTTTCAGCTTCCCGTCTGGGAGCTAATCGAATTCTGGCTATTTGGCTTACTGGGCGTTGGCTTCATTGCCGTGCTGCTCGTCTATCTGCTGTCGGGCAACAGTCTCAGCCAGGGTCGATTTCCCGGTTTTTCTGTGCCACAGCAGCGGCATCTCCTGGCACTGGGCAGCAGCTTCATGCTGGTTTTGGCGCTGAGCCAATGGCTCGATCGCTACCGACTGCTTTATTCACCGACCGGAGCGGTTTACGGTGCCAGCTATACCAGCGTTACGGTGGAACTCCCGCTGCGTACGATATTCAGCGTTTTGGCGCTGGCAATTGCCCTGGTGCTATTGCAGCAGGCGATGTCTGTCACAGTCCGCGACAGTCAGACCGGCTCACCTCCACGCCTACAGCGTCTTTTGAGGCTGCTGCTGCTTTGCGGCTGTGTCGCAGTGGCAGCCGGTTTTCTACTGCCGATCGCAGTGCAGCAGTTGGTGGTGCAGCCCAATGAACTGATGCGAGAGCAGCCCTACATGCAGCGGACGATCGCTGCTACCCGTGAGGCATTTGGGCTGAATGAAATCGAAGAAGAAAGCTTTGATCCGACTGACGACCTGACCTATGCTGACTTGCAGCGCAATGCTCTCACGGTCAGAAATATTCGCCTGTGGGATACACGACCGCTGCTCGAAACCAATCGCCAGCTTCAGCGATTTCGCCCCTACTACGAGTTTCCGGGTGCAGACATCGATCGCTACACCTTGAGCACTGACACCGGAAGAGCAGAACAACAGCAGGTTTTGATCGCCGCTCGTGAGCTGAACTACAGCACCGTTCCGGCTGATGCTAAAACCTGGGTTAATGAACATTTGATCTACACACACGGCTATGGTTTTACCCTCAGTCCGGTCAATATTGTGGGCGAAGGCGGACTGCCCGACTATTTCATTCGCGGCATCGAACACACCGCCAGCAGCGATCGAATTCGCGACAGCATTCCCATTGGTCAACCCCGCATCTATTACGGTGAAATCACCAACACGTATGTCATGACCCAGACGCGAGTGCGCGAGCTAGATTACCCCAGCGGCAGCGACAACATTTACAACACCTATGATGGTCGGGGCGGCGTGGCGATCGACCGCTTCTGGAAGCGACTGCTGTTTGCCAAACACCTGCGCGACTGGCAAATGCTGTTTACTCAAGACTTTACGCCCCGCACGCATCTCTTGTTTCGCCGCCAGATTGACCGTCGAGTCCGCACGATCGCGCCGTTTCTGCGCTACGACAGCAATCCCTATCTGGTCGTGGCAGATGTAGAAGGACAGAGAGACGACAGAACAGACTCAGCCGCCGTTCGTCCACCAACCGCCAACACGCTGTATTGGATCATCGACGCTTACACCACCAGCGAGCGTTATCCCTATTCTGATCCGGGCAGCAACGATTTTAACTACATCCGCAATTCAGTCAAGGTGGTGGTTGATGCTTACCACGGAACGGTGAGCTTTTACATTGCAGACCCGCAAGACCCCATCATTCAAACCTGGAATCGCATCTTTCCCGGTCTGTTTCAACCGCTCAGCGCCATGCCGATCGCTTTGCGAACCCACCTTCGCTACCCCGAAGATTTCTACCGGGTTCAGTCTGAGCAGTTTATGGTTTATCACATGACTGACCCGCAGGTGTTTTACAACCGGGAAGACCAGTGGCGTGCGCCCAATGAGATTTATGGCGGCGAGGCAAGACAGGTTGAACCGTACTACCTGATCATGAAACTGCCCAATGAATCCAGCGAGGAATTTTTGCTGTTTCGTCCGTTTACGCCTGACCAGCGCACCAACCTGATCGCCTGGCTCGCTGCCCGATCGACGGTCGATCGCCGTGACCTCGCAGCAGACGCGACTCCAAGCAGAATGCTGCTCTATCGGTTCTCAAAACAAAAGCTGGTTTATGGCACAGAGCAGCTAGAAGCGCGAATTAACCAGGACCCGATTATTTCTCAGCAAATTTCGCTGTGGAACCGCCAGGGGTCGCGGGCAATTCAGGGCAACTTGCTGGTGATTCCGATCGAAAACTCGCTGCTTTATGTTGAGCCACTGTATCTGGAAGCAGAACAAAATCAACTGCCCACGCTGGTGCGCGTGATCGTTGCCTATGGCAATCGAATTGTCATGGCTGAAACGTTAGAACAAGCTTTAGCCGCTGTGTTTCAGACAGAAGAAACTCTGACTCCCGCGATCGTCCGTCCGGTTGAGGAGGCACTGCCGCAGTGATGTCAGCGTGACGGCTGCGAACCTGGACAAATTTTCATACAGGGTCTTCCTGAAGATCACTGGTGGTCGCTGTCTATAAATATGCAGATGCATGAGGGAGCGGCAGCGATGAGCGAATTTTGTTTGTTGGCAGTGAGTTTGTTGAGCCAGGGGCAAATACCAGGATGGCAGCTCGGTGTACCGGCTCAGCCCCATTCACCCCTTCAATTCCAGCAGCCGCTGCCGCCAGCCCAGCAGGATGCACGTTCAGCCAGCGCTCACTGTCGGTCATCGATCGCCAAAGAAACGATCGCCGCTGCGGAAGCGCAGCAGCCGGAGTTCAGTGCTTCAGCTTCAGCCCCGGTGTCTGAAACATCTGCAACCCGTGGGCAACCTCACACGCGATCGACTGACACACTGCCACAGCGATTGTCGATCGCGGCTGCGAGTTTAGAACTGCCGGGATTAGACGCACTTGCTTATCTGCCCGATCCGGCTCCGCTTGATGCTGGGTTGCGCCCGGTTTCTGGCAGCCAGCTTTATCACCAGCGCCTTGCCGCACTGCGATCGGGCACTCTCTACACTCGCCTGCCCCTCAACACCTATCAGGCGGAGTGGGTCAACGCCACGGTTCAGCCGACTTATGAGCAGTGGATCAGCCTGCTGGCAGCCGAAGCCGCCGCGATCGTCCGGGGACAAGGCACAAACCAACTGACCGTGATGGTTGGCGACTCGCTGTGTCTCTGGTATCCGCGTGAGCAGTTGTCGAGCGATCGATTTTGGCTCAATCAAGGGATTTCGGGTGACACTACCGCAGGCGTGCTGAGACGACTCTCAGCCTTTGCCCAAACTCGCCCCGATACCATTCAGGTGATGGTCGGCATTAATGATTTGCGGCGGGGTGCCACAGATGCAGAAGTGCTCAACAACCTGCGTCAGATTATGCGTCAGCTCCGACACAATCATCCTGACGTAGAGATTTTTGTTCAGTCGATTTTGCCGACTCGACTCGCAGAGATTCCCAGCAGCCGGATTCACCAGATTAACGATCGCCTTGCCCTGATCGCGCAGCAGGAAGGCGTTCAATACCTCGATTTGCGGGGCTACTTCGCAGATGCCAACGGCGATCTGCATCCCGACCTGACAACCGACGGATTACATCTGAGTCCTCGTGGTTACGCTGTGTGGCAAACTGCACTTCAGCAAACGCGCAGTTAACTCCTGCTGCTGCCCATTCAGCCCTTTTTGCAAAGCGTGGCGCAGCCCTTCATCCTTCCCGCTACACAGTCCAACCCAAGGCAGCCGCCACCTGTCCGGCAAGTTTGAGCGGATCAAAGGGCTTGGCAATCGCCGCGATCGTGCCGATTTGAGCATAGCGGTGACGGTCAGAAGAGTAAACTACCCCGCCGACAAGCGGACGGGGCTTTCAACAGCCCTCAGCACCACATCTTGCAAGCTGCAAGATGTGGTGCCGGAACCTTCAGGCAGGTTTACAATCTGCCCCAATCTGGCAATGTTCTTTGCCCCATTCACATCAGCATCCCCAATCCAGCCACAGCGCAAGTTCAGGCACTCAAACTTCTTGCCCTGCCGCTTCCCCAATACACCGCAACAATGGCAACTCTTCGAGGTGTAGCGCGGGTCTACCAGATGCACATCTACGCCAAATTTCACGCCTTTGTAGGTGAGGAATTGCCGCAGTTGGTAAAACGCCCAACTGTTGCTGCGTCTGCGATCAGTTTTGGAGCGCGGCATCTGATTCGTTCGTTCTCGAATGCCGCTCAAATCTTCGAGCGCAATGGCTTGATGAGTTTGCTTTGCTTGCTGAATCACTCGATAGCTGATGGTGTGGTTTACCCAGGATTGAAACCTTCGCTCACGTCCACTCAACCGTTGCAAAACCTGCCTCGCCCGACGACGAGTAGACCTTGTGCCTTTGGACGCTTTACGTTGCAGCGAGGCTCTGACCTTAGAAAATTTGTCTCGAACTTGTGTGACTGGTTTGCCGCTAAACGTGCCTTCCTCAGATGTCACCGCAATATCTGTGCGCCCCAAGTCAACGCCCAAAACCTGATTGGTTTTTTCAACTTGCGGCGGTTCAGACTCAAGCTGAATTTGCAGATAGTAGCTGCCATCAGGACGCTTCGCCAACGTTGCAGACCTGGGATTCTGCCCCGTGAGCAAATGCCGCTGATAGTTGCCAATATCGAGTTCAAACCGTTCTCTGCCCTTCACCAGCGTTATGTTCACTGTCCAGTCGATTTCTCGGAACGTGAATGTGCGGCTGTCGTAGGTGGCACTGGTGGGAGCAAACCCTTTGACGGGTCTACCCTTTTGCTTAGCCGTCTTGCGATTGGCACACACGCGCCGAATGGCGTGAATGGTCAACTGCGACGACAGCCCCGAATGGGCGCGGGCTTCTTTGTAGATCAGCGATTGCATCGCAATTTGATTGGTCAGCTTGTCTGGCGTGTTTTGATTCACGAACTCACAGCATTTTGCAAACCAGCCAGCAGCGCATCAAGCTTTTCAAGCTGGCGCGGTGTGATTTTGAGTTTGCACGATACTGTGAGGACTTGAGACATCTTCAAGTGGGTGAAGTTTTCTAGCTTCGATTGTACCATATTGGCGGCTTCGGGGGCATCGAACCCCACTCAGCCGCCGCGCTCTCAACCCCACACACAAGAGGATGGGGATTCCCGCGATTTCCTTGAACCAGCCAGCCGAGCTGAATGTAGCGAATCGTGAGACGACAAGTTGACTACAATTTAGAGACAAGAGCTAATCCAGAGTGGCATTCACATGACAGCCGTTTATGTTAAGTTGCATCTGGCAAGTCGTCGAGCAATCGTATTAGGATCGAGATGCCAACCTTGATGAGAGCAGGCGATAATGTCCTTACAGGAGCTTAGAGAACAAGCCTACAGGCTCTCAGTGAGTGATCGCCTTTCCCTTGTTAGCGCCGTGATTCAATCCCTGCGAGACGCGCCCCAGATTGAGGACTGGCAATATCTAGTCGATCGCCCTCTTCCTTGGCGTACACAGCTTCACATCAAAGGACGCAAGCTGCTCGCCTCAACCGTTTGGCAAGACATAATTGCCAATCAGATGTCGGCAGAGCAGGCAGCCGAAAATTGGAATTTACCCCTGTCTGCTGTCTATGAAGCAGTCCGTTACTGCGAAAGCCATCAGGAACTACTGAAATTAGAAGCTGACGAAGAGCGATATCGGTTGGAATCAAAAGGAGTTTCGCTTGAGTCTACGAATGCTGCTTGATGAAGACTCTCAGGCAAACTATTTGATTAATCTTCTTCAGGCAGCAGGTCATAATGTGGTGACAGTCAAGGCAGCAGACTTGATGAATCGTTTAGATTCTGTTGTGTTGGATTACGCTAGAAACGATGGTCGAGTGCTGCTCACACGCAACTGTGATGACTTTCAAGAATTGCATCAGTTGAATCCAGTACATTCAGGAATTTTGGTAGAGCGTACTGCTAATCGCGCGCCCTCCCTCAATCTCTCTCACCCGCATCATCCAAATAGAGCCGAATAAACTCCGCTGCGGCATCTGGATTGATTTTTTGAAGCGCCTTACGGATGTCCAGAATGTTATCGCCCAGCGGATCGCCCACCTCGTAGACCCAGCGGTGAATGTTCGATCGAGAAATTCCCATCTCCGCTGCCAGTTTGTATTGAGAGATTCCGTAAATTTCTAGAACTTGCTTGAGGGCGACCCCTGCCTTTCCCATACCTGAGCCTGCATCATCAGTATTTTGACTAGCAGATAAATCTGAAGTCAGAACTATGGTGTAGGATAGTGAAACGATCTGAACTCAGACCGTTTCAAATACACCTGAGAAGCTGAAGCCAGTGCGTCGCAGCGACCAACTCCTCTGCACTGGCTTTGGCTCCAATTCGCAATGGAGACAAATAGCATTATGACGTATGCAGATTGCCTGCATTGCTGGATTGTCGTGCTTCTGTTGCCTAATCTACAGAGCATTGTCATCGGACGGTTTTATTGCAGAACCGATGCCGAAGGCTATTGCGCCCTGTTTCAGCTCCACAATCCTCACCACAAATATGCGGTGATGTTTGATGTCGAGCAGCCAAAAAATGCCGCTGAAGTCGATCGACCCAGCAGCATAGAGGTTGAGGAAGTTTGAACGGGCTGAACGCTACAGCGGACGGTAAACGCGGTAATTAATTTGAGGGAAGATGTTGTCGATCTTTTCGACCTTTTCTAGCCAGCCCGCATCGACTTTGCCTTGCAGCAGGTCTTCTCGTATTTTGTTGAAGCGCATCAGGTGCGATCGAGTCCGTCTGACTGCATAAGGCACCATCGTTCCTGTCCGCATGATAAACGCCCAGTCTGAGGATTGAGCCAACAGCAGTTCTCTCGCAGCCTGATTGAGCGCCCGCCACTCCAGCTCGTCAGCCGGTTCGCGCCGCGACAGGTCAATCATCCGTTCGGCAGCTTTGTGCAGATGCGGATAAATCCAGGAGTTGGTTTCATTCAGCCAGTATTCATGGAAGCCCCTAAAGCCCCAGCTCGACTGCGACGGACGACACACCTGTTGAGTGGGATGCCGTCTCAGATAGTCTGCCAGATGCGTCATCTCATAGGTCTGCTGGTCAAACCAGGACTTACGAAACAGGTAGTCGATGAACCAGGGTCCTTCATACCACCAGTGCCCAAACAGCTCCGCGTCGTAGGGCGAAACGATAATCGGCGGGCGCTGCATAATGCCGTGTAGATATTCGACCTGCTTAACGCGGTTAAACATAAAGTTTCCGGCATGTTCTGCTGCCTTCTCGCGTGCCCAGTAAGGGTCGTACCACACTTTGTCGCCCAGCCCCAAGCCCTTGCCAGTGATTTTGTGGTACTTGATGCCGGTGTTTTTGCGCTGCCCGTTGGGCATGATGTAAGGCTTGATGTACTCATACTCGGCATCCCAGCCGAGATCGCGATAGAATTCCCGGTATTCGGGTGCACCAGGATAGCCGACTTCCGATGACCAGACCTGCTGTGAAGATTCGTGGTCGCGTCCAAATGCTGCGACTCCGGTTTCAGTAAAGATTGGCGCGTAAGAACCAAAGCGAGGGCGAGGACGGGCGTATAGAATGCCATGTCCATCTGTGAGGAAGTAGCGCAACCCAGCATCTGCCAGCATCCGCTCCAGTCCCTCATAGTAAGCACACTCTGGCAGCCAAATGCCTTTGGGCGGGCGACCAAAGTTTTGCTCGTAATGCTCACAAGCCACCTGAATCTGTGCCCAGACTGCCTGTGGATACATTTTCATTAACGGCAAATAGCCGTGAGTCGCACCACAGGTGATAATTTCCAGGTTGTTGCTATCGAGAAATTGTTTGAAAGCAGTGACTAAATCATGGTCATACCGCTCCCAGACATCTCGCACCTTGTTAAACTCAGTGGCATAATGTTCCGCCAGGTAACGGATGTGACCGTTGTGCGCGTTGCGATCGACTTCCATTTCAGCCAGTTCTTCTAGATTGCTGAGATGATCGTCAAACCGCTCTTGCAGCAGCGGGTCGCGTAGCATTGACACCAGCGGTGGAGTCATACTCATGGTGAGTTTGAAGTCTACCCCGTCTCGTTTGAGTCCCTCAAACACCAGAATCAAAGGCACGTAGGTTTCCGTGATAGCCTCAAATAACCATTCTTCTTCGAGAACGTAGTCGCTTTCGGGGTGGCGAACGAACGGCAGATGGGCATGGAGAACAAGGGCAAGATATCCAATACTCATAGATTTAGGGGAGGTGGCAGGCAGAAGGGATGAGGGATGAAGGCGGAGGGGTAAAGGGTGAGGGGTAAACAACGCGGAACTGAGGCAAAACTTAACCCAACAGCATTAGGGTTGTTTTAGAAGAAGTAAATGGGACGAAGGGGCATGTCAGGCGTAAAGGGTCAGTCCCAGTTTTTTTTTATGCTTCATCCCGATTCTTCCTGATTGTTCCGTTGCCAAGATTGTAAAGCAAAAGTAAAACGAAACGAGTGGTGAACTGGATGAGTTATGGCACAGTCAAATCTTTTGGAATTGGCAAGACAGGGTGATCCGCAGGCGATCGCAGCCTTGATGAATCGCACTCTGCAACCCAAGGGCATCACCGCCCAAACCAACGTAGAGGGCGATCGGCTGCGCGTTTTGTTAGAAGCTGAACAAGTTCCCAACCGGCAGGCAATGACGACGTTCGTGCAACATGGCATCACGAGTCTGGGAGTCAGCGTCATTCGAGCGATCGAAATTATGGGACGGCAGACCGGCGGCGATCGTCCTGCCTGGACGCAAGAGATCTATCTGGGAATGCCGGTAAAGCCGAACCCAGACCCTGTCCGACATGCGGCACCGCCGCCACCGCCGCGCCCTTCGCATTTGCGACTGGTGCCGCCGCCCGTTACGCCGCTTCACCTCCAGCCTGAGTCCGAAGAGGTTTCTGCCACATCAGGCTCAGCAGATGCTGCCGATGCTGCCGACTATCAGGTCATCGACCAGCCCGCCCCGCTAAGTGAGGCTCAACCGATGCAGCGTGACGGCAGTGCGCCCCGATTTGAGGTGATTTCTTCAGAGCCGCTGATGCCAAGCAGTTCCGCCAATGGTGACATCGCGGATGCAAAACCGCCGATCGCCGAAGAAGAAGCTGCTGTCGTCGATCGCGACCCCTTCTCACCTGAGGAATTAGAAACCGTTAAACCGCGTTTAGTCAGAGCTGGAGCGCTGGGAGTCGGGCTGGTGCTGTTGTTGTTGACCGCCTGGATAGGTGCCATTATCGGCTATGCGCTCTGGAAGGAACTGACGCTGCCCGCTCCGCAACCTGCCCCGACTGCGTCGCCTGCTGCAATGCAGAGCCTTTATCCCGACAGCGTTTCTGCTTAGTCAGCGCCATGCGGGGGCGGCAAGATTAAGCAGTCGCTAATGTTCCAGGACAGCGTTTGCGGCTCGCCTGTTGGCGATCTGTCCAATTGGGCACCGCCGAGCTGCGTCACCGTCAGTTTGCCGATCGCCGTTTCGACCTGCGACTCTAGCAACTGACCGATGTAGGTCACACCTGCGGTTTTGCCGCTGACTTGATTTTCGCTTGGTGTGACAGCGTTCACCTGAAGTCGCTCTGGGCGAATCATCAGCGTCACCGTTTGCCCCGGTGCGATCGACGCATCCGCAACACTCGCCTTGAGCGGCACATCGTTCACCGCAACCACCGCCAAAGCGCTGTGAACTGTTAGCACCGTTGCCTGCAAAAAGTTTGCCTTGCCGATAAACTGAGCCACAAACAGCGAAGCAGGACGATCGTATATCTCCTGCGGCGTGCCGACCTGCTGCACCCGCCCCCCGTGCATCACGGCAATACGATCGCTCAACGCCAGCGCTTCTTCCTGGTCGTGCGTCACGTAGATAAACGTCAGGTTTGTCTGTCGCTGAAGATCGCGCAGCTCTTGCCGCACCTCGTCTCGAATTTTGGCATCCAGCGCTGACAGCGGTTCATCGAGCAGCAGCACTTTTGGACGGCTGATCAAAGCACGCGCCAGCGCCACTCTTTGCTGTTGCCCACCCGAAAGTTGGGCAGGACGACGATCGCCCAATTCCTCAATCCGAAACATCTTCAGCGCTTCTTGCACACGAGGCACCACTTCAGCGCGGGACACTCTGGCGATCGTCAGCGGATAAGCAATGTTTTGAGCAACAGTCAGATGCGGAAACAGCGCATAGCTTTGAAACACCGTATGCACATGGCGGCGGTAGGGCGGCTGAGTCGTGACGGCTTCTCCACCGAGATATACCTCACCGTATTCAGGAATTTCAAATCCACCAATTAAGCGCAGCGTCGTGGTTTTACCAGAACCGCTCGACCCCAACAGCGAATAAAATTCTCCGGGCTGCACGTCGATCGTCACCTCTCGCACCGCATAGAATTCTCCGGCTGACGTGGGAAAAATTTTGCTGACGGCATCCAGGTAAACGATGCTAGTGTCTTTCATGGCGATGTTCCTTTGCAGCAGTCGATCGAGTCTTTATACGATGACAGCTTGACCACAAATTTTTTGTTTAGATGCGACAGACCGCTACGACTCTGTTGCTGCCCGCTGACTCAATAGGACGACCGCCGCGCTCACGACCAATACCAGCGTAGCAGCGGCAGCAATCTCTGGCGTGATATCGGTTCGCAGCCGCGCCCAAATCTCGATCGGTAGCGTATTGTCGCGTCCGGTGAGGAAGATTGTCACAATCACTTCATCAAACGACAGCGTGAATGCCAGCAGCGCTCCCGCAATCACGGCGCTGCGAATGAACGGCAGTACCACGCTCCAAAACACCTGAGCGGGAACAGCTCCCAAATCATAAGCGGCTTCTTCCAGACTGCGAGGAAACTGTTCCAGCCGCGTCAGGATTGGTCCCAGCGCCACCGGCAGCCCAAAGACCGCATGACCCAAAATCACCGTCCACAGCGAAAGCTCTAGCCCCACTCTGGAAAAGTACGCCAGCATTGCCACGCCAGTCACCACACCGGGCAGCAAAATCGGCAGGTTTAGCGCGATGCGAAACGCATTTCTGCCCAGGAAGCGATAGCGATAAATGGCGAACGCCGCCAGCAGCCCAAACACCGTTGCCAATATTGTCGCCATTGCTGCCACTTTGAGCGAATTAAACAGCGACACGCGCAGGGCGACATCGTGGTAAATCATGCTGTACCAGTCCAGCGTCAATCCCTTAAACGGCAGCGACAGAATGCGCGAGTGGTTAAAACTCATCAGCACCAGAACGGCGATCGGCAGATACAAAAAAGCGAAAGCTAGCCCTGTCCAGGCAGCGAACAGCCAGGGACGCTGCTGAGTTTGACGCGGTACAGATTTGACATCCGTCATGTGAAGTCCTGAAAGGCGATCGATAGCACTGATTTGATCTTCATCCTAAGATTGCAGATGCAGGTGTACCCGTTCTACATTTAGCAAGCGCTGACCTCGATCGCCGCTCAGCCAAATCTCGCTGCCTCTGTCATCTGATAGCATCTGAGATCGACCCACGTTTCTGTGCGTTTGTGAATCAACACCGCCTCGAAGCCGGATGGCAGGGCAGTTTGTACCTGGAGTACGCCCCGCGTCAGGACAGCACTCAATTGGTTCGCAGTCAGGTGCAGGCTCCCTTAAAGGTGCAGCGATCGTTCTACCCAGAGGGACCAGTTTGTCATACCGTAATTTTGCACACGGCAGGCGGAATTGTAGGCGGCGATCGACTCTCGCTTGATGTGACGCTGCATCCCCAGTCTCAGACACTGATGACCACGGCTGCTGCCACAAAGGTATATCGCAGCAGTGGCGCACCGGCAATTCACACCATCTCCCTGCGTGTGGCAGAAGGTGCCTGTTTGGAATGGCTGCCGCAGGAAGCGATCGGCTTTGATGGCGCAAACTATCGGCAGCATCTTCGCGTTGAGCTGGCATCTACAGCCCTTTGGTTTGGCTGGGAAATTACGCGACTGGGACGCAGCGCCAGAGGTGAGCAGTTTGGCAGCGGCGAGTGGCGGTCGCGCATTGAAGTTTGGCAAAACAATCGGCTGCTATGGATCGACCCGCAGCGGCTTCTGGGCGGTTCTGACATGCTCACCAGCCTGCACGGATTAGCGGGATGTCCGGTTGTGGGAAGTTTTGCCATCGTGGGGCGATCGATCTCACCCGAACTGTTAGAGCAGGCAAGGCATCGGTGGTACACCGACAGCAATGCACGGCGACCGGCTGAGACAGGAGTCACCCAATTGCAGTCAGGCTTGCTCTGTCGCTATCGAGGACATTCGACCTCAGAAGCCCGCCGCTGGTTTACCGAAGTCTGGCATCTGCTGCGGCTGGCGCTGCTCGATCGACCTGCCTGCAAACCGCGCGTCTGGCAGGTTTAGAGCGTTCAGGCGTTCCATAAATTTTGAACCATTGGTAGCCAGGAAGAACTACCAATGGTTCATTTTGGTTGCTTTGCTCTATCTGCACATTGCTGCCAGTCTACGAATTCTCCTGCACGGTTTGCTGCAAATTCTCCAGCAGCATCTGTAGATGGTGTTGATCCTGTCTGGCTTCTTCTCGCTCTTGTTCGAGCTGCTGCCGGGTGATTTCTAGCTGACGTAATTGTTCTTCAACTCTTGCCAACTGGTTGTCAGCTTTTTTAATCAGTTGGCGCAAAATCCCCCCAACGATCGCACTTCGGGAACGGAACTGACGAGTCCTCGTGCGAATTGTTCGATCAGCTCGCTGCGGCTGACTCCGATGAGCACTGCCTGCTGGTCGAGAAGCTGCTGTGCGGTCGGAGTCAAGCTGATGTTGATCCGATCTTTTGTCTCGCCGTACTCGCCCCGTCCGGCTTGAACTCGTTTGCTCATTGCTTAAAAGTTGTTTTACTCATTACACACCTGAAGGTTACTGGATGTCGCTGCTTTTGTGTATCCACACACGCGCTGCTCAGTCAAATCAATGCATATGACATCACTGCATCAAAGCACTATGGCTATCGACGCACTGATTCGATCGTTGAACAAAGTCATCGCACACACCACGATCGCTCGTCGCTGCGCGGAGCACAGGGGCGAGCGATAAGGTCTAAACCACGCTCCAGATGGCGACATTTGCGGCATACATGCCGCAAGCAATTGTTCATCTCAGCTACAGAGCGGACGCAGATGCTCCACGTCCGCTCTGTGCACTAATTTGCGCCTTAGCGCAAGTTCTACTGCTCAATCAATTCCCTGATTCTTTGGGAATTAAAGTTGCGCCTTGTTCAGTGATCAGAAAATCACCGCCTGCCTGACTGACGACCACGGTGACGCTTTCGTCTCCAAGGTCTTCGTCATCCTCAAGCAATTGCAGTTCATCAGCTCGCTTAAGAGCGGCGATCGCATCAAGATCTCCCTGCTGTGCTAGCACAGTGAGCATGTTTTTCACAACCTGGTTTATTGATTTTCGCACTGGCTCTGACATATTGCTCTCTCCTTAGGTGCTTAACGGATGCTCTGATGGAACAGTCCGTTGATTTTACGGCAATTTCCTCACGATAGAAAGTAGGGATGCGATACAAAAACCAGCAAAAACAAGGTTGAGTCAGCACTGTGCTCACTCGACCTCGACGATCGAGTCACCGAGCTATGGCAATCTACTGTGCTGGAGATTGCGGTCTGGTCACGCAGTTCAGCATTCTCAGCGTCGCTGCGGCTGCATAGTTCCGCTGAGCAGCAGCATCCGGCGCAAAGGCACTGCCTGATTCATTCTGACTGCAAAATCTCTGTGCCCTGTTTTTGCCAGCCTGTGTGACTTGCGGTAGATGCTGCTCAATGTCTGCCGTAGCACGCTGGAGGTACAGCCAGCAGAAGTAATCAGGAGCGATATGTTTTTGCAAGACAAACAGACAGCGGATATGGTCGAAGTCCTTGACCCCACAGCACTAGTCAACCCAGCCGAATCACACATCCAGGGTCGCGTCCAAACTGGGCAAGAAGAACAAGACCCCATTTCTTACTCGAAAGAAAGCCTGATTTTTCCATCAGGTGAAAGCTTGCCTCGCTGCTGGGTAGACGCAAACTATCGCACAGCCAACGAGCCGGGTTGAGTGTTGAAATCAGCCAGCGATCGTCGATGTAACGGTAGGACGATCGCTGGCTGACTTAAGCAGGCAGCTCAACAGAACGATGGCTACTGAGCATTCTGTAGAATTCCCGACAGTCCCATAATGGCGAGCGTCCCCAAAATGTGACCAAAACTCATTGCGCCCAAAAAGCCTGCCAGACTGATGTCATTAAACAGCGGCGCAAGCGGACCCAGCGGCATTTTGGGACCATCGTGAGGACGCTCGATCGTGCGGCTGGCGATCAGCAGAACGAGCAAGCAAGAAACGATCATAATCGGCGTTCCCTGCCAGTTCCACAGTTCTGTAGGGTTGGTGGCAGCTAACAAGAGTGGATTCATCAAGGTGATTGCTCCTGAAAACGACTGAACTCGCTGTGTTGCTTTGGCGGACTGGCAAACAGCTAAACCTCATCCTCCGTCTTGTAGCTAGAATCACACCTCTTTCTGCCGAAGGATTTATGGAATTTGCTCAGATCGCTGAAGCTCTATCGCTGTACAGGGGTTAACCCTTTTCGATCGCATTACGATTCTCAACAGTTGAGATTTTGTAACGATTGCTTTGGCAAATTCAGAAAAGCGATCGGGAATCGATTGAATCAAAACCGCCGTGAAGACCGTTACAGACAACGTAATTTATTAGTAATTTTTGGTATTCAGCCATGACATACACCAATCAAGAAGCGCTTGATAAAGCAATGCAAGCCTTTCACCGCTTGTCAGTAAACGACCAAATTGCAGCTTTAGCCAGCCTTTATCGTGAGGCCGCTGGCTCGTTGAGTGCTGCTGGCGCAGCTCCCTCGCAAAACGTGACAGAGCTGCTGCAAAAAGTCAAAGAGCTGCGCGAAGAAAACCAACTGCAATTCTTGCAGGATCTGCTTTCCCAAAAGCAAAACCAGCAGGCAGAAGTAGCGCTTGATCCGCATCCAAGCAAAGCAATGCTGGAACTCATTCCTGGTGCAGGTGCGCCACCCATTAGTCAATACAACGAATTGAGCCAGGAGGATCGACTGGCGTTCTGGTATGCGTTTGCGAAGCAGATGGGCAATGGCATCATCGCGCCGCCTGCTGATTATCAACCTTCAGAGCAGGTTACGGAAGTGCTGAACTCGCTCAAGTCAAGTGAGTTTAACCAGCAGATTGAGTTTTTACGCAAAGTCGTGTAGCGCGATCGGCGTGTTTCCTGATGAATCGACAAGGGCATTCCAGTCAATGTCCTTGTTTTGTAGGGTCACACTGGTTTGATCACATCCCCGGTCTTGATCATGCCATCCCTGAGAATATTGGCTCTTAAGCCGCCGCGATCGTGCGGACCCAGCAACAGCTTTTGTCCGGTGAGCTTTTGTGACATACTCCCGACGCTCATCCTACGGATAGAGCGCGGGCTTCTCCTCTCTTCGGCTCGATACTTCGGTCGCCTCCAGGAGCTTGGACGGGATGCCCCACCGCCCTTTGCTTGATGT
>Ga0224723_1000323_pt1 | contig 33715 bp, 27 predicted proteins | sample Balambano_FR2_Me_FD_161647 | JGI IMG/M metagenome (GOLD analysis project Ga0224723, IMG submission 161647) | Freshwater sediment microbial communities from Lake Towuti, South Sulawesi, Indonesia - Balambano_FR2_MetaG | ecosystem: Environmental > Aquatic > Freshwater > Lake > Sediment | place... | reverse complement strand
CGAGGTTCATTATCGCGGCACGCTGATCGACGGCAAAGTGTTCGACAGCTCGTATGAGCGCGGTCAGCCGACTTCTTTTCCGTTGAACCGTGTCATCGCCGGCTGGACGGAAGGTCTTCAGTTGATGCCGGTCGGCTCCAAATATGAGTTTTGCATCCCCTATTACCTGGCCTACGGTGAACGCGGGATCAGCGGTGTGATCCCGACCTTTGCGACGTTGATTTTTGAAGTAGAACTGCTCAAGATAGGATAGCGGTGATGTCTAACAAACTCGAATTTGCGGACAGTTTTGTATGGGGTGCGGCTGCATCCAGCTATCAGATCGAAGGCGCGGAAACGGCGGACGGTCGCGGTCCGTCGATCTGGGATACGTTCTGCGACACCCCTGGCAAGGTCAAAAATGGCGATACAGGCGCGGTGGCCTGTGATCATTATCACCGCTACCAGGACGATGTGGCCCTGATGAAGCGCATCGGCCTGGATGCGTACCGCTTTTCCATCGCCTGGCCCCGCATTATCCCGCAGGGCACAGGCACGATTAACACGGCGGGCCTTGACTTTTACGAGCGCCTGGTCGATGAACTGCTGGCGAACGATATTCAGCCGTGGGCAACGCTGTATCACTGGGATCTGCCGCAGGCGCTGGAAGATCGCGGCGGTTGGCCCAACCAGGAGACCATCGACGCCTTCGCCGGTTATGCGGAGGCCGTCGCCAGACGCCTCAGCGATCGCGTCAAGCACTGGATGACACTCAATGAACCCTGGGTGTTTACCTTTTTGGGCTATGGCATCGGCATCCACGCGCCGGGCCGCAGCGATTATCACGCTTACCTGGCCGCCGCGCACAATGCCATCCTGGCGCACACCCGCGCCACGGAAATTCTGCGGGCACACGGCGATGCGCACACCCGCATCGGCATCGCGCTTAACATGAACTGGGTCGATTCGGCCACGGACTCCGAAGAGGATCGCGGCGCCGCACGGCGGCTGGACGGGTTTATCAACCGCTGGTTTGCCGACCCGCTGTATAAGGGTCAGTATCCAGACGATATGCTGGCGACCTATGCGCAGCATTTCGGGTTTGACCGTACCTTCAGCACGGGTGAGACCTCGCGGCCGGATTTTCTCGGCCTGAATTATTACTCCCGCGCTGTGGTAGCCGACGATCCTGATGACCCCACCCCCATGAAGATAAAGAATGTGCGACCAGAGGCGGAATACACCGCGATGGATTGGGAGGTCGCCCCGGACAGCCTGCGTCAGCAGTTGGTTCGTCTGGGGGTTGATTATCAGCCGGGCGAAATTTATATCACCGAGAACGGCGCGGCTTTTGAGGATACTGTGACGCCGGAAGGTGAGGTGAAGGATGATCGGCGGGTGGCCTTTTACCAGTCTTATCTGGCAGCGGCGCACCAGGCCATTCAGGAAGGCGCGCCGCTAAAAGGTTATTTCGCGTGGTCACTGATGGACAACTTTGAGTGGGCTGAAGGTTACGAAAAACGCTTCGGCATCACCTATGTGGATTTCAGCACTCAGCGCCGCATCCTCAAAGACAGCGGCAAATGGTACAGCCAGACGATTCACCAGAACGGCTTTACGATCTGAACGCTTCAACACCCCCAGGCGGGGGCACGGTGTGACTCGTGTTCCCGCCTGGGCGTTTATTCCAGCGCGGCGACCTGCGGAAAATCGGCCAGCGCGTCTTCAAACATGGCTCTGTAAACCAGCGCGTCTGCCTCGGTCTGCCCTTCAAAGCGCAGGCTGAGTACCGGCTCTGTATTGCTGGCGCGCAGCAGCCCCCATCCGCGTTCAAATTTGATTCGCAGGCCGTCTACCGTGTTGATCTGCCCTTTGCCGTCAAGCCGTTGGCGCACACCCTCGATCACCGCCGCCTTATGTTCGTCGGCACAGCGGGGGCGATATTCCTTTGTGCTGAACAGTGTTGGCAGCCCGGCGTTGAGCGCAGAGAGCGGCTGATCCCCCCCGCCGACCAGCGCCACGATCCGACCGGCCACCAGAAAAGCGTCGTCAAAGCCGTGGTAATGTTCGCCGAGAAAGATATGGCCGCTCATCTCGCCGCCCAGCAGCGCATTGTGTTCGCGCATGGCCTGTTTGACCAGCGAATGACCGCTGGCCGCCATAATCGCCCTGCCGCCAGCACGTTCCACCTCGTCGAAAAGGATCTGGCTCGTCAGCACATCGGCCACGACCGCCGCGCCCGGCTGCCGTTTGAGCATGTCCCGCGCCAGCAGCGTCAGGATGCGATCCGCCGCGATGGGTGCGCCCTGCTCATCCACCACGCCGACCCGATCGCAGTCGCCGTCAAAGGCAAGGCCGATCTCCGCGCCGGTCTCCCGCACGCGCTGACCCAGCTCGCGCAGGTTGGCCGTGTCCTGTGGGTCTGGCTGGTGATTAGGGTACGATCCGTCCGGTTCGCAGTACAGGCAGTCGAGCAGTTCGTGGCCCCACAGCTCCAGCAGGCGCGGCGCGAATAATCCACCCACCCCGTTACCCGGATCGATCACGATTTTGACTCTGCGCGGCTGGCTGGCGCGGCCAGCGAGATCATGCACATAGCGGCTGTAGCTGCCCTGATCGGTCTCAATCGCGCCGCTGCCGTAAAAGAACTCGTTGCCCTCAATAATGGCGCGGATAGCCTGAATTTCCTCACCGAACAGTGTTCGACCGCCAATGGACAGCTTGAATCCATTCTGATCCGGCGGGAGATGGCTGCCTGTGACCATGACGCCGCCGATGTCGCCGCGTTCTACGGCGTGCCAGTAGACCATCGGCGTCGCCACCAGACCCAGGTCGATCGCGCGGCAGCCCGCTGCTGTCAGCCCTGCTATCAGCGCCTGCTGAAGCCCCCAGGAGGTGTGCCGGTTGTCCCTGCCGACGACCACACGATTGAGCTGCTCAAACGGCTGGAGATACGTAGCGAACGCGCGCCCGATCTGTCTGGCGACATCCTGAGTCAGCGGCGCACCGTCGCCCATCGCGCGGCCCCGGATGTCATATTTCTTGAACAGGGAGGGATTAATTGCGGCCATCGTCGATCACGATCTCCTGCCGCACATAAACTTTCGCATCGTCCAGAACATCAAAGCGGACGTGTGTGCCGGGGCCGATTTGCGCGCGCTCGCCGATCTTGACGCCGGGCATCGTCATCGCATCGACGGCGATAAAGGCCTCACGCCCGATGATCGCGCCGAGTTTATCGCGCCCGCTGCTGACCTTCTGCCCTTTGACCACGCTGCTGACCATGCCGCGATCGATGCGCAGGTTGGCGGTGGTGCAGCCAGCAGAAAAGTTGACCCGTTCAGCGAAAATCGAATCCAGCACACGGCAGGCGTGCATCGCGCAGTGATCGGAGACATAGCTTCGCGCGACTTCGGTCGTAAAGCCTACTTCACAGTGGTTCAGCACCATGGAACCGCGCACCAGCGAATTGTTGCCCAGCACCGTGCCCGCGCCAATGTAGGCTGGGCCGACCACCGCCGCGCCGGGAAAAATCTTCGCGCCGGGGCCGATGTAGACATTGCCGCTGATCGAGGCGGTCGATGCGATGAAGGCGGTGTCCGCAATGACCGGCCCGTCGATGCGGCTGAGGTAATCATTCATCACGTCCAGCACATGCCAGGGATATTTCAGCGCGCTCCACGGGCCGCGATAGGGGACAACACGATAACTGGTACTTTTCATGAGCGTGTCCATCGCCCGTTCATAATGATCGTCGCTGGAGAGATCGCGCCCGTATTCGTAGCGAATCGCGTCGAAGAGACGACTTGAATCAGGGTGCATATGCGCGACAATATTGACCAGATTGCTGGGTTTATTGTCCGGGCCGGGCTTTTCCACAATGCCGATGATACGCGCCGTCGCGGCATCAAGTTTCAGATAGCCACCGGGGAAATAACCGTCATATTCGTACCCGGCCAGATAGGTGGAAGCCGGGTCGGCGCGATAGGCCGCCAGCATGTTGACATGAAGCTGCTCATCGACCACATCATGCACCTGTGTCACATAGATCGGCGCGTGCGGCGGAATCTGCGGGGCCGTCTGGAGCAGCGCGTCGCCCATGCCCCGCGCTTCCGGCTGCACGACAATGTGGACTTCGCTCGCCTCCCGCAGCGGTTCCACCAGGGCGGCGATGTCGTGCTGGTTGCCAGGGTTGGCGACCACCACAATCCGCGTTAATCCCAGCTTGCGAAAACGTTGAAGCTGGCTGATGAGCAGGGTTTCCGTTCCAAAACGCAGCAGCGATTTTTCTCGCAGCGGCCACATGCGCGATGATGCGCCGCCAGCCAGCACCACAACGATAGGCAGTTGCGTCATATGTGTTCTCCTGAAATCCGGTTGACTGCACACCGTAATTCTACCAGGGTGCATTTTACTTCGGTGCGAGGCTCATGTTCAGAATGCGTGAAGGGGTTCAACTTGAGGCTGATCTTCAGATGGAGTGATACCGAACCAGAGCCGCCATCGAAGAAGGCGAAATCGCCTTGAGAGTGTCCCTGAAGTCGTGAACAGCCACATAACGTTCAGCAGGAAGCCGATGCCAAAGGCATCATCTACATTACTGATGACGGCGCTGGATAAAAAGCGCAAACGGCATGGCGAGGATCGTTTAACGAAGTGCACCAAGCAGATTAATGGCGGCACTGATCACGAAGACGACGAAGAGCGGCGGAATGGCGATGTTGAGCATCTGGCTCAACGATTTGGCCCAGGGATAGTCGGCGCTGGAGATGATCTCTTTCTTGATCAGCAGCACCAGCAGTGTGAGGGCAATAATCAGACTGAAGGAAGCAAATAATGTCACTGTTGTAACACTCGCAACGGTCGTGGTGGTGACGGTCGATGTCATGGCGCCAACAAATTACTATCGCAATGTACTGATGACCCCGTTATCCTCGCATAAATGCTGAATGGTGTCAATCAATTTTCTGCTTTCATAATGCAGGCGGCCTGAATTCACGCCAAAACTAAACGACGATCCATCAGCGAACCCACAGTGGAATAATCAGAAACAGACAGATGTTGGTCAGCCCGTGCGCCACCGTCACCCCACTCAGGCTGCCAGTGCGGCGGACGATCCACCCAAAAAACAGGCCGACGACCAGCACAAAGATCACATCCAGGAGGGACTGATAGCCAACGTGCATCACGGCAAAGATCACGGCGACGTACACGATGCCAGACTCTCCCAAAGTCTGAATTGAGGTCTGCTGCATCAGGCCGCGAAAGATAAATTCTTCCATAAAGCCGGTGCAGATCAGCATGATGAGCGCGTAAAAGATGAACTGTGGCAGATGAAACTCAGTCATCAACGGATCAGGACGGAGGATCACATATTCGCACAGACCCAGCAGCACACCGCTGCTCGCGATCAGCCCCTGAGTGCCGGGTTGACCGAGACGCAGGCCCATCTCACCACCGGAAAGCCGCAGAAAGCGCATGGTGAAAAAGGCAGGGACAAACAGCGGCAGGCCGATCACCAGATACCAGTAGATTTGCGGCAGTTCGGCCAGCGGCAGAGACAGGCTCAACAGGCGGATCATCGGCGCAAGGGTAAGGGTCATCAGCAGGCGGTGAATGGGATAATCGGCGGTCAGCGCGGCGTGGAACAACAACGCCACCAGCAGCAGGCTGTAGGCGGTCATGCCCAGCGTGGGCAGCACGAGTGTCGTCATCACCTCGCACACAGTGAGGATCAGCAGATAGGCGATCGCCACCTGCCTGACGGGAAGCCGCGCGATCGGCTGGGCGGCTGGTGTTGTTCGCAATCGGCGCAGCAGATGGCGCAGACGCTCCGCACGCGCATTAGCCGCCCGCACCTCATTTTTGTATACCTCCAGATCGGCGCGCAGGGTCTCCACATCGGCCTGAAGCGTTTGCAGGTCGCGCAGCAGCGCCTTCAACTCGCGCGGCGGATCGGGTCGGCTCATGGGGCAGCTTCCACGTCAATGAACAGTCGCAGCGATCGGTACGGTGCTTCAATGTCGGTTGATCGGTAAAGGTTGACAATCAACGGCAGATCGTCACCCGCCTGATCGATGGTCAGCGCCAGCGGAAAGCGTCCGGTTTCGCCATCGGTCAGGGTAAATGGATCGACTATCAAGCGAAGATCGTCCGGGCCGGTCAACTCGATTCGATAAGTAAGAGACCCCCCTTCGCGGTTATGAACGCCTACTGGGATCACCAGCGGCTCTCCGGTTGTCGCGCGGCGGGGGTAATCACGTTCGATGTAAAATTCCGTAAATTGTGAGCCAGAGCGAAGCAGGAGCAGCGAGGCGGTCATCGCCAGCAGCACACCTGCCAACGCCACACCCAGCAGCAGCCACAGCCGGCGATCAAGCGGGCGCTGCGCCGCCCACCACGCGACCAGCGTCACTCCGCGCTGTGCTTCTGATTTGTGAAGGAGCGTGCGCCGCACAAAAGCGATGAGGGAGCAGACCACGATCACCAGCCCTTCGATCACCAGCACGGAACCGGCACGAATGCCAGCCCCCGACGCCTCCAGAATCAGCGCGAGCGGTGAGATCAACGCCAGGCTGAGGCCGAAAGCCAGGGCGAAGCGTTCGATACCATCCAGATCAAGGGTATCGGGAAAAATGGCGTAAGTCAGACTGAGGCCGGGAAGGAACAGGACAAAAATTACCGTCAGGGCAAGCCTGGGCAGCGCCAGCAGCCCCCCGGCATCCGTCAGCGCCAGAACGACCAGAGTCAGAGCGCCCACAGCGGCCAGAGCGGTCGCAATCCCGCGCGCACGTGTCATTGCGCCTCAACGAGTTGGTGGTATACGCCAAGACCGCGCCGAGCAACCTCAGCCCAGGTAAAATGCGCTGCGCGTACCCGCCCCCGCCGCGCCAGATCGCCCCGCAGGATCGAGTCCTCCAGCAGCGCCCGGATCGCCGCGACGATCGCTTCGGTCTGTGTCGGTTCCACGGTGAGAGCCGCGTCTCCTGCCACCTCCGGCAGCGAAGCGACATTGGACGTGACCACCGCCGTCCCGCAGGCCATCGCTTCCAGCACCGGCAGCCCCAGGCCCTCATAAAGCGATGGAAACACGAAAACCTCCGCGCCGCTGTACAGAGCCGGAAGATCGTTCTGGGGGACGTAGCCGGTGAAGATCACGGTTTCTTCCAGTTGATGCTGCTGAATCGCGTCGAGGATCGCGCCGTATTTCCATTTCTGCGGGCCGACGATCGCCAACTGATGCGGATAGCCTTCGCCGCGCAGACGCGCGAACGCTTCGAGCACGCGCCGAAGATTTTTGCGTTCCTCAACCGAACCTACATAAAGCAGGTAATGCGTCCCCAGATTGTACCGCGAACGCGCGGATTGGATCGCATCCGGTTCTGCGGGTTGGTACAGCGGATCGACACCACCGCGCAGGACCGTAATCCGATCGGGCGGCACGCCCAGGTAGCGATCAATGTCCCTGCGTGAGGCTTCACTCAGAGTCAATAGGGCGTCGGCATGATTTACCGTTCGCGGCAGCCAGTGGCGATGGATCAGCGTATCGAGCCGGGTGCTGTAACCTGGCGCGCTCCACGGGATCACATCATACAGCGTCAGGACAATTCGCGCCTTTGCAGCACCGAAGAAAAACGGCGCAACGCCGCTGGCGTCGTGCAGCACATCAAGCTGATATTTTTCCGCCAGACGCGGCAGCAGCAGATTACCGACCGTTAGCAGGCCAGGAAGCAGACGGCAGCCCCGCAGCGGGACTTCCGGCAGCTCCAGATCGGCCAGCGGCCCTGAACCGCCAGTGGTCAGCAGCGTGATGTCCGGTGCGTCTGGGAGGGCGGCCAGCGCGCGCACATATTCGACCGTGTAGCGCCCGATCCCGGTCAGCGGTCGATCGAGGCCATAAATGAGGATTCCAACGCGCATCAGTCACCTACTGATAAGGCGTGCGCGGGCGGCGATGATAAACCCAGGCCGCGCCATTGTCGTAAATTAAGTTCTCCTCGCCGAGGAAAGGCAGTTGGCGCCGCTGTCGCGCCCAGCGAATCTGCTCGATCCCGGTCAGCAGGTAATAACGTGTCCCTTCACGGGGTTCGGGCGCGCCGTAAAAGCGCACGAGTCCTGCCCGCAGATTGGGGTAAAGCGCGGTCATGGCCGCCTCGAAGCGTTCATCCAGCCCTGACCAGATCAGCGCGTTCTCGGTCTGCGTCAGCACCCACTCCCCGGCAGCGCGTTCCGGCGAGGTGCTGAAAATCCAGCGATTGTTGATCAACGGCTCGTTAGTGGCTTTGAGCAGCGCCGCGATGCTGAACCAGCCGATCAACGCCGCTGCGCATACAGCCAGGGCGACCCGCATCCGCGAAAAGCGAATCCGCCCTGCCGCCTCGTAAAGGCCGATCACCGCGATCGGGATCGCTGCCAGCATGACCGGCGTGAACAACCGCACCTGAAGGTTGGCCCCCAGTACGGCGCTGCGATCCGCGATGACGGAAGCGGCTAACTGCGCGGTAAAGGTCGGGTAGATCAGCCACAGGAACAGGCGCGGCAGATTGCGCTGGCTGTCGATTTCCCCACGCACAAAACGGTAAACGCCGACCAGCCACGCGATCGCTGAAATGCCCAGAATGCTCCAGTTGAAGGCGGTCAGCAGCAGGTAAAGCTGGGAATGTGTCCAGGTCGCCGCGACATAATCATAGGCATTGGCCGCAACCTCGACATCCAGAAACAGTGCCGCGAGGCTGTCGATCAACGATTGCAGGGCACGCAGGCTGCCAAGCGCGGGCGGATAGATGAAGAAGACAAATACGTACAGCAGAACGGTCAATGACAGCGACAGATACAGCATCCGGCGCAGGTGCAGGCGCGAGTCTTCGTCCGCAATCCGGCTCCGCGCGCGCAGGATCACGAGGCCGAGGAGGAATCCAAGCGCGAGCATAGCAGTAAATGATGAGGCGAAAAAGGTGTTGCTCGTGACCAGCGCAAAAGCCATCATGTAAAACAGCGCCATATAGCGCGCCAGCCGGCTGAACTGATCGCGCACCACCAGGCTGCGTGTCAGCAGAAACAGCAGGGTCAGCGTCAGCGCCCAGGTCAGTTTCTCGTGCGATCCCCGCCAGGTCACCCACAGAAAATCCGGCTGCACATAGATCAGAAGCGTCGATAACAGCGCGATCGTTCCATGCTGGGTCAGCGCCCGCAGGGCCACAAACAGCACCACCGGCAGCAGCGCGGAAAGCAGCGGATAAAAGGCGTATTGCAGGGCCTGAATTGAGACGCCGCCCAGTTCTGCCAGGAACAGCGATACCGCCGCGTAAGCCATGCCGTTGTCATAGGTGCGCTCGGCTTGGAGTACGCTGTTGGCCTGCTCACTGGTGTAAAGCACACGGGTGAGATAGGCGGTGTCGCCCTCGTTCCAGTAACCCGCGAAGCGCAGCGACATATAACCATAAACGCCGAGCGCGTAAATTGTCAGCGCCGCGATCAGCAGACGCCTGTGCATGTCAGTCGAGGTCAAGGCTCTTTCAATCACGGTTGGCCTCCCGCACCAGCAGCCCAAACATGCTGACTGCGGCCAGACTAATCGAACCGATCAAGACGAAAATGGCCGCGCCGCCCAGCGGTTGATCGCCGTTCAGCGTTACCAGCTCACCCTGCTGCCTGTCCATCCCCGGCTGGACTTCAAACCACGTCTGCGCGCGGACCGTACTCATCTCGTTACCTTCGGCCTCCACAGTCAACGTCCAGGCCCCATCCGTAGGCGGAGACCAGATCACCGCCAGATCGGTGATCTCACCCGCAGGCAGATCAAGCGTCAGGGTGTCCACATCGATCGAGGCGTCGCCCTGGGTCGCGGTGATGCGCACGAGGGTTTCGTCGGCGTCCAGCACGCCCTCATTTCGGATCACACCCCGCAGCCGAACGGGGACGGCGGCGATCAGCGGCGCTTCCGCCCTGAGCGACTCCATAGTGATCTGCGGCGGCGCGGCAGATGTCCATTCCAGCAGCCCATCATCAGAAGCGGTCAGTACGTAGCGGCCAGGAGACAGTGCGGGGAGTTCCTGCGGTTCGGCAGCGCGCGCCACGGCTTCTGCCTCAAATCCATCCAGCAGGGTAAGCTCGGCGCGGAAGCCCCCTGCACTGTGCCGGAAGTTGTCGATCTGCGCGCCCGTTAGCGACCACAACGGCTGACCGATGGTCTCCGCCAGCCCGCGCAGATCATCGGGCGCAAGGGGAAGCGCGGCGGCAGCCAGATCATCACGCAGGGTAAGCCACTCCGCATGGTTGCGCGGCGGCAGTGTCTCCAGGGCGGCAGCTTCGGCATCACTCCGTGCGATCATCACGAATAACTGTCCAGCATAGATCACATACCCCTCCGCGTGATAGAACGTCTCAAGGATCTGATCGCCCTGCCACACCTGCCAGCGATCAAAATAGCCGTCGTCGTTCAAATCATGGTAATGAATCTCGCTCCCCAGTGTGCCCTGTTCGGGGGCTAACGACCACAATCCAAATTGCGCGCCGCTGAGGTGGAGGCGGCCATCGATCCCACTGATGTAAACCAGCGGCGGCAGTGTGCTGTCAAAACGGTATTCGCCGCGCAAACCCACCTCGATCGGCCTAACGTCCGCATCATCCTCTCGCTCGAAGCGCATATTCGCCAGGTCATACACACCGTCTTCAGTCAGGGGCAGCGGCTCATCGACAACCCCGGCGAAATAAGACTCACGCTGGTAGGTGGACATATCCCATTCGTAAATGCCTTCCCCCAGCACGCGCTGCCCTTCCGCCGCGATGAAGGTGGCGGTCGCCCAGTCTCGATCAAGCGCCCACCTCGGCAGATCGTCATAAGGGATCATCGTCATGGACAGATCAAGCGGCTCGATGGTTACTGTGCTGTCGATCTCATACGAGTCCATCAGGCCGAGTTTGTAATCCCAGTAACCGTTGTTGTCCTGATCCCAGGAGTAGCGGATGATGCTCAGGCCCCGCCCCAATGTCCCGCGCAGGAAGGCGCGATCGCCAGGCGGATGATAGAGATGCCGTATCGAAAGCTCCGGGGCCTGGTCGTTGTCAGCCGCCAGATCGTACCAGGCGAACGGCGCTTCAAAGTTGGCGATCGCGGCAGGCTCTTCGCCGGGGATCAGCGGGTTATAGGCGTAGACAAACCACTGATCGTCATTGCCGCGTGATGTGACGATCTCTCCCAGCGTCACGATCTCACCGCGATTCAGGTTGACCTGGATCGGCGGTCGGGTCTGTGAAAACGGGGAAACGGTCAGGAACCCGCCCTCGCCGAACATCAGAAACGGCCAGGGAAAGCCGATCGCCAGCGGCGGCTGATCGTCCGGCACGTTTACCGTCAGAAAGGTGCGCTGCATGGGAGGCGGATTCTGCGGCAGTCCGGGCGGAATCTCCGCCAGCCGCCAGTCGATCTCCGGTCGGCCATCCTGATCTGAATCGATCGTGCGAATCACGACATCCGGCGTGCCATCCAGCACGTAACGGGCCTGGAAATCGCCGGGCGCAAAGACCGAGAACACCGGGCCGTCGATCTCAAAGTTCAGTGTGTAGTTGACAACGCCATCAGGGTGATACCAGCGCCCATCGGGGGCCACCACCCGCACCACCGGCTGCGGATTTTCCATCGCCAGCGAGCGCCGGTCATAAATCTGCGCTACTAACGTCCCCGCCTCGCGCTGAAAATCCAGGATCAGATCATCCTGCCCATCTGCGCCCATGTCGATCCGCCAGCGATCATCCTCGATGTCAGCGGCGCGCCAATCGTCGATCTCAACCATGTCGCCGTCACGATCTTCGACCGTGATGAGGTCGGTATAGGCTGTGCCGCCGGTCAGATCACAGCCAGCGCGCATGATGTCCGGCTGCCCATCACCGTCAGTATCTTCAAAAATCGGCGTCAGGCAGTTCACCGGCGCGATCTGCTGGGCCTGCGCGGTAGAGGCAACCCAGACGAGTGTGATCAGGCAGAACATGAAGACGATGCGTTTCGACATTTTACACTTCCACTTCGAGATCGCCACGTTCGGATGGGATCAGCGCGGCGTATTCGACCGTTGTGCCTTCACGGTGGCCGATCGCTCGCACGTCGTAACCGACAGATTGAGCGAAGGCTGCGATCTGCGCCCGATCAACGTTGAAATGAGACCACAGGCGCGGGTGCAGTTCGCACAGGACGATCGGACGAACTCGCCTGAGTGTCTCCAAAGCGCCGCGCAGCACATTCAGTTCTGCGCCCTCCACATCGATCTTGATCAGCGCAGGATTAATGTCATGTTCAGCACACAGATCGTCGATCGTCACCACGCGCACCCTGATCGCGTGCTGCGCCTGACCGCCAAGACGATTTTCCGGCGAAAGCGGCTGATCATCAAATGTCGCCTCGCCTGGCTGATCGCTGCACGCCGCTTCGATCACCGTGATCCGATCGGACAGCAGATTCAACGCAGCGTGCCGCCGGATCAGATGTGCGCTTTCCGGGCCAGGTTCAAGCGTGTAAACGTGGCCGCGCGGCCCGACGACCTGCGCCATCCGCACCGCGTGGATGCCGATCCACCCGCCGACGTCGATGACGGTCTTTCCAGGGTTAAGCATCCTGAGCGCTGCTTCTAACAGGCGTTCATCCGTCAGGCGGCGCGTGAGGATGTAAGCCGGATCAACCCGCACCAGACCACCGTTAAGCGTCATGCTGTAGCCGCGCGGGTACGCCAGCGAAAAGGCGGTCTCTGCCAGCCGCGCCCCGCCGCGCAGAGCCAGGCGCATCGGCGTCCAGCCAGCCAATCGGGTCAGGCGCGGGTTAGCCGCCGCGCCGCGCAGAGTCTCTGTTACGCGATACATCTCAGTCTCCTCTGGCTCTTGTTTGGCAAGCGCAGATGACCATCCTTCCCCATTTCGATATTTCGATACTATTTGCCCGGCGTGGGAAGCGGTCGCAGCGGGAAAACCCCGTGGCTGCGTGGGCTGATCGCCTGCCGCAGCAGCGACAGCCCGATCACGATTACCGGCAATGTCTGCCCCACCAGCCAGCCGACAGCAATGCCGTGACCGGGAAGCTGCCGACCGAAGATCACGGCGGATCCCAGCGAGAGCGCCGCTACAAACCCTGAAAAGCCGATCACCTGCGCCAGGAGCGCCTGGGCGCGGATCACGGCGAAGTAAATGCCGTTCAGCGCAAACGGAATGGTCGAGAGCAGCAGGATGCGCAGCAGTGTCTGGTCTACGAAGTCCCGACCAAACAGCCCCAGGAGCAGCGGCCCGCCCACCCACAGGATAGCGATCGCAGGCAGGATCAGCGCGGCGGTCAGAGCCAGGGCGCGTCTGGCAGCGTGCCCCACCTTTTCCGGGCTGTGCGCTGTCTCTACAAACAGCGAAAGCGCCACTGACCGGGGCGCGACCAGCACAAAATTGGTCACGGTCCAGTTGATGGAAAAGTAACCGGCGGCCGCAGGCGTCAGGCTTTCCAGCGCAACGATCGGCATCGCCATGGCCGGAACCGCCCACAGCAGATTGCTGCCGTGATTTGCCACTCCATAGCGGGCGATCCGCGCGAAGAGCCGCATATCCAGCCGTCCCAAGAAGCGGTAGCCTTTGATCTGGCGCGGCAAGATAATCAACCCGGTGATCAGCCCGACGATCAGATTAGGGACGGTGTAGGCCAGAAACAGCGCGCGATGACCCTCCATCAGGAAAGAGAAGGGGATCACCAGCAGCATGGGAGGGATGTTGCAGGCCGCAGTCCGCCAGAAGACAAAGGCCGCGCGTTTCTGCGCGATCATCGCCACGTCCTGCAAGTTCAGCACGAAATCAAATACGGCAAAAGCAATTAACGCCCCGGCGAAGACCCGATCGCCGCTGAGATAGTCGAGATGGCCGGTGGGCAGGATCAACCCGAACAGGAACCCAATCGAGGCCAGCAGCGACAGCAGCCAGCCCGCGCCAATCACCCCGTTGACCAGCGGCGCGAACGACTCCCGCCCGGATGCTCCGTAGTAGATCATGGCGGTTCCCAGGCCCAGATCAGCGGCAGCCTTGAGCAGCGCGGCGGCAGCCAGCGCGGCGCTGACCACCCCTATGGAGGCCGCGTCGGTCAATTGAGCGGCCAGCAGCCAGAACAGAAACCCGGCGGCGGAGGAAATGCCGGTCGCGGCCAGGATGTAAAGCGAATTGCGATACAGCGGCGAACTCAGGCGCTCACGCAGCGCAGCCAGCCGGGTTCGGCGGCCTGGGACGGGGATGCGGATCAGCGTCGGTTCGGGGATCAGCGAATTATAATCCGCGGCGACCGCCCGCGTGTGTTCGTCATAGGTATCCAGCCGGGCGCGGGCATCATGATTGCGTGGGTTGATCCTGACGATCTGCTGCAAACAGAAGCAGCGATCCTCTACCGTCTCCACTGCTTCCAGCAGCGCGACCCAGGCCGCCTCCCGCTCCGGCAGCAGACGAGCGGCCATCGTCCACAGGGTGCGCGCGTGAAGATAACTTTCTGTTTCATAGGCCGTCTGGCCGAGACGCATCAGGCGCTCGTAACGCTGGTGCTTATCCTGTGAGGCCACGTCCGGCGCGTCTTTGATCCGGTCAGATGCCATCAGCACTCCTACAGGTCAAAAGCGCGTGGGTAAACTTCACCCTTGCGCCATTCATAAAGCAGCGGAGATCGTCCGCCGCGAGGGATACGCCGCTCTGTCAGCCGAATCGTGGATTCACTTTCTTCGTAGAGACAGGGACGGGTTTTCCAGGAGCAGTCCAGGCGCACGTCCTGCACCGGCATATCCTCGATCTGCGCACCGGGTTCGACCAACAGCGCCAGCGCGCGGAAGGTTTTGTCACACCAGCCGACCACTGGCAGCAGATCACGGAAATCTGGCAGGCCGCGAAACTCCCGCGTGCTGCCTTTGCGACCCAGGCCGCGCGCGGTCGGGATACCGCCGGCATCCGTCTGCGCTGCGATCAGCGTCTGCGCCAGCGAGTGGATCATCCCGGCGGGAATGTCCATATGCGGCTGGAGCGCGATCAACGCCCGCAGCACATCACCCGATGGACTGATCCAGACCGGGCAAGCGATCGCACGTCCGTCACGGTAATAACCAAAACGTGTGCCCCTCGAAAGCACCGATCGCAGCAGGAAGGCTCCCATCCGCCGGGCGGACTCAAGATAACGCGCATCAGGATAACGATGATACAGCATCATCAAGGCGCAGGCACAGCGGGCGGTGTAAATGGGGATCGCCAGCCGGTGCGCCCTCGTGCCAACGTGAACGGTCGCGCCCGCACGGTCGTCCTCCCCGGCGACCTGCGTGCCCAGGATCACCTCTGCCGCCGCGCGAATATAAATCTCCCTGGGTTCACCGCCTAAAGCCTCGTAAAGCAGCAGGGCTTCCAGCACGGTCGCATTTTTGTTTGCGACCCGCGCGCCGTTCCAGGGTTGGTCGGTGAAGCCGCGCCCGTCCCACAGCCTGGCAAGATAAAATTCTTGCAGGTTCCGTTCAGCGGCGCAGTAAAAGCCCTGCCAGCGCGTATCACCCGCCGATCTGAATGCGGCGGCCAGAGTCAGCAGCGCCACATCGACCGCCGCTTCATGAGGTGTGCCGCCTTCGATCGGGCCGACCTGAAAGCTGGAGTTATAGAACTCGCCGGTCGCCAGTTGGCTGCGCACGATGTCTTCCCCAGCGCGACCGGCGCGATCCAGCCAGCGCGACTCGCCGGTACGTTCAAACAGGGTCAGGCAGCCGGCGATGATCCCTTCATAGCGCCAGTCGATCATCGGGCCGCTGTAAAGCAGGCAGCTTTCCCACCAGTGCGCGACCGGCCCGGTGTATCCATGCGGCGATCGCATGGTCTCCAGCCACGCATCGAGCCGCGCGATCGTCGTAAGCAGCCCTTCGATCATCGGCGGCCTCCAGCGAGGATCAGCACATAACTCAGCCACGCGCCCACACCGGCAGCATAAATGCGATCCATTGCGCGCTGGCTCCATCCGAAATGCAGCGCGGGAAAACGCGGCCCGGCAGCCGCCGCCAGCGACCAGCGGGCGATAAAGCCCGGCGCCAGCAGGCCGATCTGCTGTTCGATGCGGTGCGTTTGCGCCAGCCAGCGCCTCATGGAGACGATGTTATCCTCGACTTGGCCGGGTCGCAGCAGCGATTTGTATGAAAATGCGTTGTGCGTGATCGCCACTGCATAATCTGCTGGCGGCGCCTGGGTATAGTGGCGGCGTGTGAAAGGGATGACGGCGGCATCCGTCTTTTTGCCTGGCGCGTGGATCACGTTGGCTGGCATGGGATAAACTTCTGCCACAGGGATCAGTTCCGGCGATTCCACCACCACCTCAGCCGCCCAGCCACAGCGCCGGATCACCGCCCGCACCACGTCAGGATCGTCAGCGCAGATGCGGATCGACGCTGGCTGGCGCGAATGAAGCAGAAAGACCGCCATCTCCAGCGCGTAATGAGTCTCAATCATGTATGGATTGAACGCCATCAGCCGCCTCCTGTCTGCGCGGGCCTTTGAAGTGCGCACTGCGCTGTCCTGGTGTGATCACCGCCGCCCAGGCTGCCACAATACTGACGACCAGCAAACCAGCCAGCGGGACTGCCGAACTCAGCCAGCGCGACTCGCCGGTATAGGCCGCTACCTGAGCCGCCGCCGCGCCACGACGAGCCAGCATCCAGACCCAGAACAGCACGCACAGCGCCGCCAACCCTATCCAACCGTTCACAAGGGCGGCCAGCAGCGCCGGGATGGTCAGCAGCGCCAGCGCCGCGACCGCGTAGAAGATCAGGTTGGCCGGTGTATAAGCCTTCCAGTAGCGGATCAACCACAGATGCCCACGCCGCCAGCGGGTTTCGTTGCGCCAGAATTCGGCCAGTGTGGATGGCCGCTGCGTGCTGACGACCGCCTCTCGCACATAAGCACGCGGCAGATCGTGTTCCACCATGCGCAGATCGAGATCACGATCCACGCCGACCAGCACGTCTTCCGGGAACGGGCCGACCTGTTCCATCACTTCACGACGCACCGCGATCCCGCCGGAGCCGTGCAGCGCCACGCCGCCCCTGATCTCATAGGCAATGATCCGCTCCAGCAGTTCGCAGCGAGTGATGGCCGTATTGCGATCCGCCGCATAAAAGCCGGTCGCCGCCGCGATCTCCTGTGTCAGCGGTTGAATGATCGCGCGCAGCCAATCCGGGCGGACGCGGGAATCGGCGTCGAGCATGACGATGACCTCCCCTTTTGCTGCACGCAGGCCAGCGTTGAGGGCGGCGTTCTTTCCGCGCGGTGGCTGCATCAACACCTGAAAGCGCGGATCAACCCCAACCGCTTCGATCGCGGCTTCGTAAGTCCTATCCGGCCCACCCGCCACAACGATCGCCTCCCAATCAGGATAATCGAGCGACAAAAGAGAACCGATGCAGCGTTCGATCGTGCCGCCTTCACGCCACGCCGGGACGATGATACTGGCAGACGGCCACACACTGACTGGCGGCGTTGTTTCACCGGGCTGATGCTGTGACATGACCCTGTTGTCATGGCGTCGATCAAGCTTGTCCGCGCGCCGCTGGCGGCCACCACGAACGGCTTGCCACCACGTCAGCGCGATGTGGATCATGACGAGAAAGGCAACCACCGTGATCAGCATGTTCATGGCGCAACCTCTACCGTGGCTGATGGCGACAGCGCGGTCATCCGCACATAGAGTTCATGATGGCGCTTTGCCACCTGACCCCAACCGGCTTCGGCCAGCATTTGCCCGGCATGATGGATCAACGCACGGCGGCGGCTTTCATCAGCCAGCAGGTGACGGATCGCGCCAGCCAACCGTTGCGGTGAGGGATCGACAATCTCAATACAACCCCACCGTTGTGCCAGCTCTCGAAAAACGGGGATGTCGGAGGCGATCGCCGGGCAGCCGTGCGCCAGTGCCAGCGCCAGCGCGCCGGAAGCAGTCGAGTGATGATAAGGAAATACGGCCAGATCAATCTCCTCGAAAAATGCTGCCATGCGGTCATCTGGCACGTAACCGAGGAAGCGCACGCGGTTTGATAATCCGGCGGCCTCAACCTGCGCGCGCAGCGATCGTTCATAATCCGCGTCGACGGGTGTGCGCGCCTTGCCTGCGATAATCAATCGCGCCTGTGGCACGGATGTCAGCGCCGCGATCAGATGATGGACGCCCTTGTGCGCGGCCAGAAACCCGAAGAAGCCAATGACAGGCGGCTGGTGCGGCGCACGATAACCAGCCCCAATGCCGTCCAGGACGCCGTGCGGGATCACCTCGATCGACTGCGCCGTGCCGACCAGCCCGCGCAGCCGGTCACGGTTGGCTTCAGAATGGACGATCAGCACGGCGCTGTGCCGGGCGATGACTCCTAGGACAGCGCGCAGATAGGCGTAGGCGGCGCGTTCTTTAGGCGAACGTTGATTGAACGACTCGTCTGCGGACGGCAGTTCATGAATCGTCGTCACGATCCGGTGATGGGTGCGCTTCAGGGCAAGCAGCAGCGGGATCGTCCGCCAGCCCATATAACCGTAAATGCCAAAGGCGTGCTGCACGTGGATCAGGTCGGCATGACGGGCGGCTTCCGCGACGTCCTCTACCAGCGATCGACCGGCCGCGCGGCCAGCGATCTCGACATCAGCCTTATCTCTGAGTGCAGCGGCCAGGTAGCCGGTGTAGGTCGAAATGCCGCACTCCGCCGAAGGATAGGATGGGGTGACGATGACGATTCGCATCATGACTGAGCCGCCGTCATTGGTTTGGGCTTGCGCGCCACCACACCGATCCCGCCGGGGCGGCCTATGGGCAGCGCCCAATCGAGCCGGGCCAGCAGCGAGAGCAGCCCGCGCAGACCTGTACCCAGCACTGGCACACGCAGCGCAGGCGCGATCAGCATTTCGATCTCGCGCGCCAGTGTTGACCACAGCCGGTAAAAGCTGAATACCTCGACGATCTCCAGACCGGCGTGTTCAAATAACCGTATATAGCCCTCCGGCTGATATTCGCGCAGATGATCGGGGAAGATCACTTTGCGCAGGTAGGAAGGCCGGTTTTGCAGCAGCGTCGTCATCACGATCTGGCCGCCGGGACGCAGCAGCCGCGCCGCCTCGCAGATTACCTGCTGATCCTCCGGAATGTGTTCGATCACGTCAATCGACACAATCGCGTCGAAGGCATTATCAGGAAACGGCAGCATCTCGCCGGAGGCCGCCGCAAAGCCAACGTTGCGCCGCTCCCATTTTGTTACCGTGTCCTGCGCGACCACGATACGATCGGGCCGCAGATCGATCGCTGCCACGAAACCGGATCGCGCCGCTAACGCAGGAGTCCACGTTCCGCCGCCGCAGCCGATCTCCAGGGCGCGCAGCGCCAGATGAAAGTGGCGGAACACATGGCGCGCGCGCACCAGCCGGTACACTGAAAGCTGGTGATCCAGATGCAATTTCCAGGTCATCGCTGATGCCTGTGCTGAATCACATCGAGATAAACCTGTTCCAGATGGGCGGCCAGCGCGCTCCACTCATACTGGGCAACCACGCGCGACCGTCCTTTCTCCCCCATCGCTGTCAGGCGGGCGGGATCACTCAGAGCTGTCTGCATGATGAGGGTCAATGCGCGATCGTCACCCGGCGGGATCAGCCAGCCGTCTTCACCGTCGCGCACCACCGAGCGCACACCGGGGATATGGCTGGCGATCACCGGGCGACCGCAGGCCAGCGCTTCGACCAGCACTAACCCGAACGACTCCGGAGGGGATGACGGCAGCGCCAGCACATCGCACGCCGCGTAAAACGGAGGCAGCGCCTCGTGTGGGATGCTCCCGGCAAAGATCACGCGATCGGCGATCCCCAGGGCGCGGGCCTGGGCTTCATAATCGGCGCGGGTGTCTCCATCCCCGGCGATCAGCAGCCGAGGCTTAATACTTTCCAGTTGTGCGAAGGCTTGCAGCAGGATATCGACCCCCTTGAAGTGATGCGCCCGATCCAGCGCGCCGACAAACAGGATCACCGGCGCGTCCGGTGCGATACCAAACCGATCGCGGACAGCAAGTCGATCGCCGGGGCGAAATATTGAGGTATCGACGCCGTTGGACATCTCGACCACCCGGCGACCCGCCTGCCGGAACAGCGGCGCAAGCTGGCAGTGTTCAGCATAATCGCTCGAAACCGGCAGCACTCGGCTGGCGCGAAACAGGATCAGCCGGGCGGCGACGGCCTGATAAGCCTGGAACAGCGCCCGCCGCGCACCGTCTCCGATCAGATCGTTATGATAGGTGATGACAACCGGTATGCGCCGGGACAGCGCGGTGAGCCAGCTCAGTTCTGCGCCGAAGATAAACGGCCAGTGCAGGTGGATCAGGTGGAAACCGCGCAGCCGAACCAACCCCGGCAGCAGCGGCGCGTTGCCGATCCGCAGCAGCGGTTTAAGGCGGCACACCTCAAATTCCAGCGCATCCATTTCGTCTGGCGATCGCGTGACCGGATCGGGCGCGGCGGTGAATACCGTCACCTGATGACCGCGCCGCGCCAGATGGAGCGCGTTCTGATAGCATACATGGCCGGTTCCACCCCGGTACGGAGGGAAAGTTGCCGTGATATGCGCGATGCGGAGCGCGTTTGAAGTCGTCGGCATTGCTTACCGCCTCACAGCGCCCGTCAGCAGGCGGTGATACAGGCTGAAAAATGGATTGAAGACGGCTCCTGCCAACCGTGTGGCGATCGAGTCTCCGGTCTGGCGGAAGCGAATGGTCGGCGCGCACAGGGCCAGCAGCCGGCGGTCGCTGATCCGGCGGGCGGATTGAACCCGGCGGCGATCCGCCATGATCGACCGCCACTGACGAAACAGATCATAGTAGGCGCGTGGCAGGTTGTGCCAGCGTGCGCGATCCCTAATCAAGACAAACCCCCAGGCGACCATTTCCGTCGCCAGCAGCGCAGGAGTCAGCAGCGCCAGGGTGGGCCAGCGCAGCGCTTTGAGCAGCATGATCCAGCGGTTGCGTGTTTCGTAGAAGGTCTTTTTTGGGCCAATCATCAGGGCGTAATCATGCAGCACCACTGAAGCCGGCTCGATCACGCAGCGGAAACCAGCCAGCCGCGCGCGCCACGACAGGTCGATGTCGTCCATGTAGAGGAATAACCGCTCATCAAAACCGCACAGCGCGTCGAAGGTCGATCTGCGAGCCGCAAACGCGCAGCCGGAGATCGCGGCGACCTCCTGCGACTCAATATAATCGGCGGCAGGCTGGTTCAGCGCTTCGCACATCGTCAGCCCGGTGAAGTGAGAGCGATTGCCATAGGTGTTGAGCCGCGCGGGATCATCCAGCAGCACGATCTTGCTGCCCACCAGCCCGATCGAGGGGTCTGCATCGAGCCGGTCGATCAGTGCCTTCAGCCACCCAGACGTAACGATCGTGTCCGGGTTGAGAAAGGCCAGAAATTCCCCTCTGGCATGGACCGCGCCGAGGTTGTTGCCGCCGGTAAAGCCGGTGTTGGTCGTGGCACGGATCAGGCGCACATGCGGAAAGTGCGCCTCGATCATTTCAGTGCTGGCATCGGTCGAGGCATTATCGACCACGATCACCTCTCCATCCGACGGCAGATCGGCCAGCAGAATCGGCAGGCAGCGCAAAAGATCGGCGTGGCTGTTATAGCTCACGAGGATCACAGAAATGCGTGGGGTTAGCGTCATGCGTCTTTGAAGGTTGAGCGCATTTCCAGGCGCAGCGCGCGCAGGGCGTGCAGCACTACCCCGGCGAAGACCAGCACAATACCCGCCTCGATCATCAGCCCGGCGACGATGGCGATGCCGGGGTCAAAACGGCGGGTGCTGGCATAATCCACCACTTCGGACAGACCCACGATCAAACCGATAGCGATCAGCACGAAGCCGCTCAGTCCAAAGAACAGCATCGGGCGGTGATAACTAAGCAGGTTCAGGATACCGTTGAGTACCATGAAACCGTGGGCCAGCACCGGTCGCTTGGGCTTGTCGTCATAGCGGATCGTGATCGGCACTTCCATCGCGCGCAGGCTGTGTTCCTTCAGCAAAAACTGCATTTCAGATTCAACCGAAAAGCCGTTGGAGCGAAAGGAGAGCGACTGGAGCGCGCGACGGGAAAAGGCGCGGAAGCCGCTCTGGGAGTCGGTCAGGGTTGTGCCGCTGAGCCGGTTGGTCAGCGCGTTGAAGGCGCTGTGGCCGATGATGCGTGTCAGCGGCACTTCGTTATCCTCCTTCAGATAGCGAGAGCCGATCACAATGTCGGCCTGGTTCATGAGAATAGGCCGCACCACGTCGTCCAGTTCTTCCGGGGCGTGCTGCCAGTCCGCATCAAGCGTGACGACGACATCCGGATCGAATTCCTTCGCCTTTTCAAAGCCGGTGTTAAGGGCCACGCCTTTGCCACTGTTAGCCGTGTGCCGCACCAGGATTGCGCCGGCGGCTGCGGCGATCTCTGCGGTCGCATCGCGCGATCCATCGTCGATGACGATCACGGTATTGGCGTAACGCCGAGTGCGGATCACCACACTCCCGATAGTGCGTTCCTCGTTGAAGGCTGGGATAACTGCGATAATCCGGTGTGGTTGAGCGGCTTGAATCATCGACTTCGCCTTTCTTCTTCCAGGATGTCAGGAATTTGTGGCTGCGATGGTTAAGCTGTCCCATTCAAATAACGGCTGGTCGGCAAGGCGCCAAATCGTAAGGCGACGGAGGCGGGCTGACGAGCGGCCTTGATTTCATTTCACTCTATTACAAGCTCAGTATAGTGACGTTTGACTCAAGCACAAAGTTAGAATTGCAAAATACTTGTGGGAATTTAGTCACAAATCGCAATGTTGATTAATTTGGGTTTGTATGGCCGTCACGCGATAGGCGATGACGTGAAGCGGGCCTCGGCTCTGCTCAATGCCGGCTGCCGGGGCGTGTGCGGATGGATCAGGATGCCGGTTCGGAGGCTGGTGTGTATTCCAGGCCGTTAATCGTGGCGGTGTGAATTTCGTCGATGCGAATAATGCCATCGGTCATTTCAAAACGACCGGTAATCCTCACCTCCGCCCCCGGCTCGAACTCGGCCAGCAGCGGATGATCCGAGTCCAGCACAAACCGCGTGTCGAAGATCACCAGCGTGCTGCCCTCAACCGCGCTGATGATCCCTTCGACCATCAGGGTTGGTTCGCCCGTCGCTTCTGCTGCGGCAGTTGCGCCGTCAGCAGCCACGGCCAGCGTATCGTCGGTCTGCCCCTGACGCATCAACATCAACACGGCCAGAATGCCCAGCGCAAGGACGATCGCTCCAAGCAGCACGCGGCGCAGCCTGCCAGATGCTCTGCGCTGACGCGATTTTTTGCCACCCTCCCCCTTCAACACAATGCGCGCCGTCCCCGCATCGACACTGCCCGCGCCAGGAGCCGGGGTCAGCGGGTTAAGTTCACGGAACTTGCTGACCTTTTGTGGCACATCAACACGAGACACACGCAGCCCTGTCCCAGCCGCGTCAGGCCGATGTTTTGCCGACTGCGCAATCATCTCCGAACGGATTGGTCGTGTCTCAGATTGAGTCGAACGCGGCCCCAGCCGGGATGTATCCGGCGAGTCTGCTTTGGCTTTCTTGGCAGCCGCCCGCAGCGCAGCGACCAGTTTCGCGCCATTGGGGAAGCGCTGATCCGGTTCTTTTTCCAGCGCGGTCTCAAGCACTGGCAGAAACGCCGGGTGAAGATGCGGATTAATCTGCTGCGCGGGCGGCAGCGGCTCCGCCATGTGCGCCATAGCGATCTGGATTGCGGTTCCGTCCGCATAGGGCACGCGGCCTGTCAGCATCTCATAAAGAATCACCCCCAGCGCATAGAGATCGCTCTGCGGCACGACGTTGCGCGAACTCATGGCCTGTTCAGGGGCAATATAATAAGGCGAGCCGAAAATCTGCCCCTGAGTCCCTTCAGAAGCGACCAGCGCCAGACCAAAATCGGTCAGGATGGCCGCGCCGGTGGCGTCGATCATAATGTTGGACGGCTTGACGTCACGGTGGATCACGCCCTGAGCGTGCGCGTAATCGAGGGCGGAGGCGATCTGCGCGATAATATCGACGGCTGCCACATGAGGGATCAATTCACCGTCGTGGCGGTAATCCTGGAGCAGCCAGCGCAGATCACAGCCGTCGATGTAATCCATCGCCATATAATACAGCCCGTCCACATCGCCAAAGCGATAGACATTGACGATGTTCGCGTGGCGAAGCTGCGCGACCGCCCGCGCTTCCTGCATAAAGCGCTGCGCGTAAACCGGGTCGCCTTCCATGCGTGGGTCGATAACCTTCACGGCGACGTAGCGCTTGAGGAGATGATCGTAACCCCGGTAAACCCGCGCCATGCCGCCGTGACCAAGCAGCCGTTCGATCTGGTAGCCGTCGATGTTGCGCCCAATGATGGGATCGCGCGAACCACCCTTCATGATCTGATCTCTGGAACCCATCGCGGCATTGTTCTCCGTGTGTCCTGTTATCCAAAAAGCCCGCGCTGGCCCGCGCGTGTCTCCGACCCGGCGGTGATAATCTGGCGCAGGTCGGCCACGTAATTGTTGAGACCGGTGCAGTATGCGTCCAGATAATCCTGAGCCATCATCTGCGCTACTATGATCTGCCCGGCTTCGCCCAGCAGCCGGACGTGCGGGCGAAAATCTCTCAAAGAAAGGTGGACAATATTCTGATCATCAGTCTGCGCGCCCCAGACCAGCGTCTTGCCCTGATTATCGTCTTTAGCGCTGATAAACCGGCGCAGCGACGATCCCCGCGCGACCCGACCTGTGTTCGAGAAGACTTCTTCACCTTTAATGACTTCGTTCAACAGGTCAAAGCGGCCTGGGATGCTGTCCAGCAATTTCCGAATGGATCCGTGCATCTTCGCCAGAAAGCGGATGCTGGCGGTGCTGATGCTTTCCCCGCGAAGGGCGATGTCGCGGTAGCGTTTGAGCAGTTCGCCGAAGCCGCCGATCATGCGCAGGTAATTTCCGCGCGCCTCCTCAAAACGGGCCTGCGCCTTGCGCCCGCCGTCTTCCAGTTCCTGAAGCGCCGCGAGCGCATTCTGGTGATACTGCCAGAAATCAGTAATCGGGTTGCGAAACGTGGTAGGGTAAATGCGTTCCTTAGGATCAAAGCGCGCCGCGTCGATCGGGATCAGGATCGCCGGATTTTTGTTTTGAAGACGGGTGATCGCATCGCGCGCCGACTGATAGGCTGCCTGCGATGCCGGGCGGTTGTCGGCAGCCAGCTTTTCGAGCGAGGCGATCAGCTTCAAGGAGGGTTGATAGAGTGTAGCGTGCAGCCCGCGATAGAGGATAAACAGGTCATTGACCGTGATCTGCGCGTACTCGCTGCGCTGGCGCAGGAGCTGACGCAGCCCGCGAATGGCGTTCAAGTCGATGGCTGTGCTTTCCGCGCCGACCTCCAGCGTAAAATGGGCTTTGCCCGCCGATCTTACCAGTTTAGGCGGGGCCTGAAGCACCGGGCTGTAAGGCGCTTTGCCCGCCCGGAGGGACGGCTTGCCCAGCAGCGAACGCGCCCAGGCCGTCGCCTCACTGGTCATGATCTGCGCGACGGCCGCGCCCCAAGCGCCGTCGAAAAAGATATGGGACTGGTCGAAAACAACACTTTCGCCAGTACGCATGATCGTCAGTGCATGATCGCCGATCCCGCGCTTGCCCCGACGGATATTCGCCAGCGGGTGGCGCGCGTCGCGCATGTCCCAGTTGATTAGCACCGGCGTGTGACGCAGGAAGTTGATCTCTTTGAGCGTCGCGTCGTCCAGGTTCTTGCGCAGCGCGGCCTGTTCTTCGCGTGGGGTTGTAACGAGCGCATCATCGAGCGTCGCAGGCGGCGATTTGGGTTGCGCGCCCAGAATCGCGGCAGCCGTTTTTCGTGCGACCTCCGCGTCTGTAATTTCCAGAATTGGCAGGAAGTAATAGCGGCCCTGCCAGATCACACCGACTTGGGCCAGCTCCAGAGGATACGCCACACGCCGATCGCTGTAGGTGCCCGGATCGAGATAGGCCAGCCACGACATCTGCGTCCGATAGGCGTGCAGTCGGCTGGCCTCCAGCGCGGCGATCTCTGTGTCAAAATGCCGGGCCGCTTTGTTACTGAACGCTTCATAATACGGCGTCCAGAATTGATCAAAAGTCCGCCGGCGATAACTCGCAAAGGATTCACTCAAAGCGTTGGGCGGCAGACCGTAAGGGCGCATTTTCTCCCACTGAGGATACAGCGCGTCGAGTTCTTCCGCCCTGCGCTGCTTGTTGGCCTGGGCCACCTCCGCCAGCGTTTTGAGGATCACACGTTCACGCCATTCGTTCGCCAGCAGGTCGGGAAGCTGACGCACGGTGGTGACGACCGTAAGCAGCCATGCCGCTAACTGATCCGCCTCTGATAATGTGTCGCGTTCGGCGGCCAGCCACCCATGAAAGCCAGTAGTCTCGTTGGCGTGCCGGGCACTGTCCTCTCGCAGGGCAAACTCCAGATAAAACTGCCACGTGCCCTCTGGGAACGTCGCGTTCGGGTCTTGTCCGGCCAGCTTCAGAATTTGCTGATAGGCATAGATCGCCGCTGCCGGCCCAGCGAAAAAGGTAATGTAGCTGGCACGATCGAGTGTCTGGCGCACCCCGCGAAACAGCAGCTCGATATACTTGCGCGACTCGGTGGTTTCGACCGTGCGCCCATTCAGGCGGGCCAATCCGCTGAGGATAATCCCCGGCACATTCCCCGCAGGAACCACCCGCGCGATCTCGTTGGACAGACGCTCGATCTCCGGCAGCGACAGGCTCGAAAGTTCCTCAAGCTGCATACTGCGAGCGATCGTCATCAGATCGCCGGATGTTCGGACGGTGGCCTCACGCCAGTCCTGGTTAGGATCGCTCATGAAAAGGCTTACCTTGTCTGGAACGGATTCTTCAGCGCTAGAGACACCGCGTTCCGGTTCGATTATAGTTTGTTTTGCCGATCGGCGGCAGACTGCCAAGTCACCCAAAAACGTAAAATACGCAGCATGAAACATTTGCTCCACTTGGCGCGTATACTTTTGCAAACAGACGTTTCAGGGGACTGCCCATGTTTCCAATCCGCACGCTTCGGAAAACCAAAAGCACACCTTATGTAACCTATATCCTGATCGCGATAAACGCGCTGGTCTTTGCGTGGGAACTGACACAGCCACGCCTGGGCGATCAGTTCTGGGCGCTGGCGCTCGTGCCGTGTCAGGCCAGCCGCAGCCTGTTTACGCCGGAAACGCTGCTCGATTCGATCCGCACGATGTTTCTGCACGGTGGCTGGGTGCATCTGCTGGGTAACATGATGTTCCTTTTCGTCTTCGGACCGAACGTCGAGGATTATCTGGGCAAGGCGCGTTATGTGATCTTCTATTTCGCGTGCGGCATGGCGGCGAACCTGCTGCACACCGCCATCAACTGGAATGTATGCGTGCCGTCGATCGGAGCCAGCGGCGCGATCGCCGGGATCATGGGCGGATTCCTGCTGCTGTATCCTGCCACCCGCATACAAACGGTCGCCTTTTTCTTCCGCATTCCGGTTGGCATCACCAACGTGCAGGCGTTTTACATGCTGATCTACTTCTTCGCCATGGATCTGATCAACGGCCTGGCGAGTCTCGGCGCGCGCACGGCGCAGACCAGCGGCGTGGCGTTCTGGGCGCATATCGGCGGATTTATCATGGGTCTGGCGCTGGCTTTTACGTTCATGTTGTTCCGCACCCCGCCTGAAGTCGATCCGTTTGAGTATCTCGACGCCTGAACGCGGCAACATCCTGATTTGCATTCTGGCAGAAATCGTGCGATGCGCTAACATAACAGCCATAGCAAGCCAATAGTGGCTGAAACAATGCGCCCTGCTGGAAAGTGATTTCAGGTGGACACGATCGATCTGCGCAGTGATACTGTGACCTGGCCGACGCCGAAGATGCGCGAGGCAATGGCGAACGCGGGGGTCGGCGATGATGTATACGGAGAAGACCCGACGGTCAACGCGCTGGAGGCGGAGTGCGCCACGCTGTTTGGCAAGGAAGCCGGTCTGTTTGTGACCAGCGGGACGCAGGGCAATCTCGTCTCGATCCTCGCCCAGGCCGGTCGCGGCGATGAGGTGATCCTCGGCGACAAAGCGCACAGCTTCGTCTACGAAGCAGGCGGGCTGTCCGCGCTTGGCGGGATTCATCCGCGCGCCGTCCCCGTGCAGGCCGACGGCACACTGCCGCTGGACGATATTCGCCGCGCGATCCGTGGGGTGAACATTCATTTTCCGCGCACACGACTGATCGCGCTGGAAAATACGCAGGGAACGGTAGGCGGTATGCCGCTGAGCAAGGACTATACCGATCAGGTTGCCGCGATCGCGCACGATCACGGTCTGCCGCTGCATATCGATGGCGCGAGGATTTTCAATGCGGCGGCGGCTTTTGGTATCAGCGCCAAAGCATTGTGCCAAGAGGCAGATACGATCACCTTCTGTCTCTCAAAAGGATTATGTGCGCCGGTGGGATCGATGGTGGTCGGCCCGAAATCGGTAATCGATGAGGCGCGGCGCGTGCGCAAACAGCTTGGCGGTGGCCTGCGCCAGGCGGGGATCGTGGCTGCGGCCGGGTTGATTGCGATCCGCGAGATGATCGACCGGCTGGCCGACGATCACCGAAACGCCTGCGACCTGGGCGAGGGGCTGGCGGGCCTGCCGCATCTGAAGGTGAACAGCATTCAGACCAATTTTGTGTTCTTTGATCTGCTGGAGAGCGCGCCCGTCATGCCGCAAGCGATGATCGCGCGGCTGGCCCAGGATTATCAGATTCGGCTCAGTCCCTATCCCGGTTATGAGCGCACATTTCGCGCCGTGACGCATTACTGGATCACGCCGGAACGGGTGCGGCAGGTGATCGATGCGCTGCGTGAAATTCTGACCGGCGACAGCAGCTCGATACGATGATGGTTGAGCGCGACGACGATCGGCTGCCGGAAGATGCCAGAGCCACACCAAACGATGACGCCAGCGACGATCTGGTTTACCGCCGCGTCGTCACCCGTGGCGCCAGCAGCGATCCTCTGTTTGGTGTGCTGCTCAGCGGTGCGATCAGCATCGGCCTGATCCCGCTGATCGGCGCGGGGACCAGCGATATGCGCTACACGATCACCTGGGGGCTTCTGGCTGGCTTCGGCGTGCTGGCCTGGCTTCTGGGGGATTCGGCGCGCATCGCAGAGGAACAACCGGAAAATCTGGCCTGGGGGTTGGTGTTCGGTCTGGTCGTCTCCATGCCGCTGCTGGCCTTCGGCGTGGATCAGCTTGAGGAGGCGACCCGGCTGCTGTTCCCGCAGATGGCATCCGGGACGCTGCTGGCGTATCTGGTATTCGTCATGCCGCTGGCGGAAACGCTGTTCTTTCGTGGACTTTTGCAGCAGGGGCGCACATTCTGGCAGGTCAGTCTGATCGCCACTGCGTGGCAGCTTGTCCTTTTCTTCCCGCTAATCAACATCGGCCCCTATCCCCTGCTGATCGGCGTGGCGCTGCTGATGGCAAATGCCATGTACAGTTATGTGCGTGAACGTAACGGCCTGGCGGCGGCCTGGCTGTGCCAGATCACGGTTAATGTGGTGCTGTTTTTCCTCCCACTAACCTCGGTTTAAGGCTTCCGTTCGACGCGCTCAATTCACATCAAATCCCGGCCAGTCCCCCATTTCGTCGTCATCTTCCAGACCCAGCAGGCTGCTCATTTCAAGTGCGGCACGGTTAGCCTGTGCCAGCCGGTTCAGATAACGTTCGGTGATGGCGACATTGGCATGACGCAGCAGGCGGCTGATCTGGTCGATCGGCGTACCGGCCTCGTTGAGTGCGCCCGCCACTGATCGCCGGAGGTCATGCGGGGCGACATGCCCGATCCCGGCGAAACGGGATGACTCGTCCACGATCAGCCAGATACCATCCGGCGACAGGCCGAAATCCGCGACACGACCCCCCTTCCACAGGCGTCGAACCAGGGGGGTGTGCGGCTCTGTGCCGCTGTCCAGTGAGACGATGTGCCGCCAGTTCTCCAGCGCCCGCGTGACAGTCCGAGGCACATCGATAAAGGCGGCTTTGCGCCCCTTACCATGCACCCGCAGCACCATACGGTTGTTCTGAAGGCTGAGATCGCCCCAGCGCGCGGCGGACAGCTCCTCACGGCGCAGCGCCATCGTACACAGCGCGGTCATCACCACATCATTGCGGATGCGCTGATTGTCCGACGTGGCGATCTGGCGGGCAGCGATCATCAACAGCTTGATCTGTTCCAGCGACAGCCAGCGCCCCGGTCGCTGACCCTCTTCCGCGCGGGGTGGGCGCACCCGGCTGATTGCAGCAGCGTCACTATCGGGAATCCAGCCTGCTTCCGCCAGCAGATCGGCCAGCGTGACCACCGCCGCGCGGGCCTGATCCACCCCCTGCTTGCCATGATTTTCCCGCACCAGCACCCCCAGCCAGGCCCGAAGCTGGGGCGCGCTGAGAACACTTTGCAGCACCGGGATCGGCAGCGCCATCATTCGGACGACGCGCGCCTCGCCCCTGGTCGGTTTAAGCTGCGCCATCGACACCAGGTAATGGTCGATCCAGCGGAAATAGGCCCGCTGGGAATGAAGGCTGCTGGCCCGGCCTGGAAGCGCGGCGGCAAAATTGAAGGACAGATCGAGCTGATCTGCCGGAAGCACGATCTCCTGCCGGGGACGCCGCTGCGGTAAATGGGTACTCACGGGCACGATCCTCTGCTAAATCATTCACGAGAGACAGCGCGTTCAGGGCGTCCCTTTCAGATCGTGCTGCGCCACATCATGAAAGAAATGGATCATTGTGTCGATCCCTTTGTGGAACATCTCGATCACAAAATGCTCGTTGGGGCCATGCGCGCCGTCTGTCGAAAGTCCAAATCCCATCAGAATCACCGGCAGGTTTAGTTCGCGCTGGAAATCGACCACGATCGGAATGCTGCCGCCCTCGCGCATGAAGACCGGAGGACTGCCCCAGCCCTTCTCATAGGCGCTGATGGCGGCGCGCATGGCCGGGGTGCGAATATCGACCAGGGCCGGGACAGAGTTACCGGGCAGCACGCGCACCTGGCTGAGCACTGTAGCCGGTGTGATCTGCGCGACATAGGCGGTGATCAGTTCTGCGATGCGATCCGGGCGCTGATTAGCCACCAGGCGGCAGGTGATCTTGGCAAGTGCGCGGGCCGGCAGCACCGTCTTGATACCATCGCCGTAGAAGCCACCTGCCATGCCGTTGATCTCCAGCGTCGGGCGCGCGCCAACACGCTCACGGATCGTGTAATCTGCCTCGCCCCAGGGAGCGGGCACGCCGGTCATCCCAATCAGATCGGCATCTGACCAGGCCGTTTTGCGCAGTTCGGCGCGCTCCTCTGCTTCCAGCGGCAGCACATCTTCATAGAAGCCCGGCACGGCCACGCTGCCGTCATCATGGTGCAGATGCGCCACGATCTCGGCCAATGCCTGCACCGGGTTATGCACCGCGCCGCCGTAAATTCCGCTGTGAAGGTCTCTGGCTGGCCCCTGCACGATCACTTCCAGCGCCACCAACCCGCGCAGCGCATAGATGATCGACGGCTGATCAATAGAGACGATGCCGGTGTCTGAGATCACACACACGTCAGCGCGCAGCAGCTCGCGGTTTGCTTCCAGAAAGCTGACCAGATTCGGCGACCCGATCTCTTCTTCGCCTTCGATCAGAAATTTGACATTAACCGGCAGCGTGCCCTCACTCCTGAGCATCGATTCGACCGCTTTGATATGCACAAACATCTGGCCTTTGTCGTCCGACGCGCCGCGCGCATACAGCTTGCCATCGCGCTCAACCGGGTCGAACGGGTCATTATCCCACCCGTCGGCGACTTCTGCGGGCTGCACATCATAGTGACCATAGATCAGCACGGTCGGCGAGCCTGGCCCAGCATGGAGCCAATCGCCATAGGCCACCGGATGCCGCGCCGTCGGCAGCACCGCCACATGCTCAATGCCTGCCTCGCGCATGTTTTGAGCCACCCATTCCGCTGCCTGCGCAACCTCGCTGGCGCGTTCCGGCAGAGTGCTGATGCTGGGAATGCGCAGCAGTGCGCGGAGCTGATCGCGGAAGGCGTCGGCATGGGTTCTGGCATAATCGTGTGCCCTGGGCATAAGATATGTTCCTCAGAGATGTCTTACCGGATTCGCACGCGCACAGTATAACAAATCCAACGCGCCATGCGGTGGGAATCGTCCTAACGCAATCCCTCCGAGAGATGGGGGCAGATGCCTTAGCGCAGGATGGTCTGTGCTATAATGGCTGGCATTACCGCATTATCCGCCGGAAGGTTCGCTCCATGACTGATCAGGCTGGCCCGTCTAACCTCACCCCGGATCACCTCATTACCCTGTACGAAATCACTGGCGCGATGATCTCCAGCCTCAACTTTGATGAGGTGTTGAATCACGTCATGGAGTCGATGATGCAGGTCACAAAGGCACAACGCGGTTTCCTGATGATCGCTGATCCTGAAACGGAGGATTTGCGTGTCCTGGTGGTCAAGGGGGTGGACGGCAACGTGCTGGAAACTGAAGGCTACAGCCGGACGGTCGTGAATCAGGTCGTCAGCAGCCGCCAGGCATTGCTCACCAACAACGCCCAGTTCGACCAGCGGTTAGCAGGCGGGCAGAGTATCATCATGCGCGGTCTGAGGGCGATCCTGTGCGCGCCCATGATGGTCAAGGATCGGCTGGTGGGTGTGGTGTATGTCGATACGTCGATGCGCACCGGCAATTTCACGAACTCCGACCGTGATCTGATGAGCGCGGTGGCTGGGCAGGCCGCTATCGCCATAGAGAATGCCCGTCTTTATACCGTCGCGGTTGAGAAAGGCCGGCTGGAACGCGAACTCCAGATGGCGCACGATATTCAACAGGGCTTACTGCCGCGTTCACTGCCATCAATTCCCGGTTATGAGATTGCCGCCGTATGGAAATCCGCGCGGGAGATGGCGGGGGATTTCTACGACGCCTTTATACTGGATGATCAGCGCCTGGGTGTGGTGATCGCCGATGTATCAGACAAGGGCGCGCCGGCAGCCTTGTTCATGGCGGTCGCCCGCACCATGATCCGCAGCCACGCGCACGCGGGATTACATGCCGTGGAAGTCTTGGCGCGTACCAACGATCTGATCCTGGAAGACGCGGAAAGCGGTATGTTCGTGACGGTCTATCACAGTCACTTCGGCGAGAACGGTTATGGCGTCCACGTTAACGCCGGCCACAACCCTCCCCTGCTCTATCGTCACAGTGAAGGCGCAGCCCAATATCTGCCGCGCGGGGGTCGCGCACTTGGCTGGTTCCCCGATAATCCGCTCACACCGGTCGAGTTTCAGCTTCAGGCGGGCGATGTGATTGTGTATTACACGGATGGGCTGACGGACGCGGAAAATCATGCCGGTGAAAATTACGGCGAGGCCAATCTGGCCGACATCATCGTGCGCAGCGGCGGTCAATCGGCCCACGAGGTGCTGACCCATATTCTGGATCACGTTGAGGCATTTGGCGAAGGCAATCCACCATTTGACGATCTGACGATCCTGGTTATTCGCTATACCGGTTGAGCCACGCCTGCCCGCCCGCCCGTCACTGAGAGGTCTCATTCATGTCTCAGGTAGCGCCCAATTACAGCAACTCACGCTGGTTTAT
>Ga0224723_1000322_pt1 | contig 33716 bp, 30 predicted proteins | sample Balambano_FR2_Me_FD_161647 | JGI IMG/M metagenome (GOLD analysis project Ga0224723, IMG submission 161647) | Freshwater sediment microbial communities from Lake Towuti, South Sulawesi, Indonesia - Balambano_FR2_MetaG | ecosystem: Environmental > Aquatic > Freshwater > Lake > Sediment | place... | reverse complement strand
TCCTTCATCCCCCATCCCTCCTCCCTCCCCTCTGCTGTAGCTAATCTGACTAGACCGATAGTTCGGCGGTTCAACGTGAATGCTAATCCGAACGGGACTATATTTTTCTTCCAGGCGGGCTTCTACGGCTTCTGTGATTTGGTGGGCTGTAGCTACATCTTCAGCATCTACAATTAAGTGCATTTCGATGAATACCTGTCGTCCTAATAGCCCTCTAGAAGCGATATCGTGACAGTTGACGACACCAGACACCTGCATAACGACCTGGTAGATGGCTTCAGGGGCGATCGCCATCTCATCCACCAGCCAGGGCAGGTTAGCCCGCAGCACCATCCATCCGCTGCGAAACACCAGCAACGCGACCGGAAAGGCCAGAGCGATGTCTAACCACTGATAGCCTAACCAGACACCCAGCAAGCCCGCCAGAACTGTAATTGTGATCCAGATATCACTCATTGTGTGGTGAGCATCTGCAATCAGAATATTGCTGCCCAACCGTTGCCCGACTCGTCGCTCATAGAAAGCGACAAAGATGTTGACTCCTAGCACCAGTAATACTAGCCAGAGGGCGATCGCCGACAATTCTACAGCTTGCCCAGCCTGGGCGATTCGCTCGATCGCTCCTTGCAAAATTTCAAAACAGGCAATTCCTAAAAACGCCGCAATTCCCAGAGCGCCAACCGCTTCAAACTTTTGGTGCCCGTAGGGATGGTCTCGATCCGGTTCAGGAGAGGAAAACCTGCTGGCTACCAGTCCTAGCACGTTGCTGGCGCTATCGGTGACGCTGTGTAGCGCATCTGCAATTAAACTCAGTGAGCCTGTCCACCAGCCTACTCCTGCTTTGATGCCCATCACCAGCAGGTTCAGTAGCAGCGTGATCAGCAACACTCGACGCACCTGAGTGCGATAGTCCACCACTTTGTCTCACTTGAGCAATGCTCTTCACTGAACCCTATGGAAATCATATCGTCTCCCCTTGTTTCACAGAGGAGTACATAAGTCTTGTGAGCAAGATGCGGGTAGCCGCCCAAATTGTCAGAAGCGCCTGTATGATTGAAGACTATCAGCGTCCTCGGCTCAATTCAGGGCAATTGCAGCTTAAATTTCTGTTTAGGAAAAACCTGAGTGATGCCAGAAATATCGTCCCCAGTCACCGTTTTAGTGAGGATCGTCCTATGGTGCGTCAGGTCTTAAGAGTGACCCAAAACACCGTCTTTAAGCGCCGTCCCGTTCAAGCTTCACAGCTAGAGCCAGAGGAACGTTATAGCGTGTCGGCGGGTGCCACGTTGGAAATTCAGTCCTATGCCTACGCGGATGCAAACGGAGAGTTTGATGGGCATATCAAATTTGCGATCGCCAACCAGGCCTATTACATTCGCGGTATGAACACCTGGTACATTTACAATCGCCATGCCCAGGTTGAGTTTGATGGCAAGGTGGTTTACCCACAAGAAGAGCAGGCAGCCAGTTTCATTCTGAAAGTGACAGACAATACCCTGTTCAAGCGTCGTCCGCTTCAGTCGTCTCAGTTAAGTGCTGAGGAAGTGCAGGCGATTGCACAAGGAGCGTCGTTTGAGCTTCAGTCTTACGCTTACGCTGACGCTCAAGGAGACTTTAACAACCACATCAAATTTGCGCTGGAGCAGCAAGAAGATTACATCCGAGGACTAAGTACCTGGTTTGTCTACGAACAGCACGCTCAGGTTGAGTTTGACAAGGATGTAGTCTACCCTATTCCTCAAGTTCCTAGCTCAACTCCATCGCCTGCGCCAACCCCTGCACCGGGTGCGCCTCGCCCATTTCAAGGGAGAAGCTTTAAGCTTCCTGGCAATCAAAGTACCTTCTACACCGATCAGCCGATTATTCCAGGTGGCAGCTTTACTTGGGGGGAAGCGACCAAGAACGGCACCCGCATTCCCAAAACGACCCGAGAAGTTAGCAATATTCTGGCCCTGGCGAGACAACTTCAACGGGCTAGAAACCAGATTGGCAGACCATTTAGAATCACTTCCTGGTATCGCCCTGAGCCTTACAACAGGCAGGCAGGCGGCGTGAGGAATAGCCAGCACTTAAATGGCAGTGCCGCAGATATTTCTGTCTCTGGATATTCGGGACGGCAGGTCGCAAATGCCGTAATGTCCTGGTGGCCGGGGGGGGTTGGGGTCTATCCTGGCAACCGCAGGCACATCGTTCACCTGGACATTGGTGGGCGACGCAAATGGGGCTTTTGAGCCAGAGTTGAGTGCAGCGTGATGAATTGTGTACTGAGGAGTTCTGGATGTCTTCCCAACTTAGACTCAACCTGGTTGAAGGATCTGTTTCATTCAATTTTTCACCGGAGGCAGCACGAGCGCTTCAGGCGGCGATCGCCACTTTGATGGAAAACCTTAGAGCCGTTGCCGCCCACGCTGCACCAGGCAGTAGCAGCAAACCCAGCCCTAAGAAGCCGATGGAATATCAATATACTGGGGATGTTTTCCTGGAAATTTTCTGTAACCCAAACATCTGGCCTAGCCCCTTTGCCGCCAAAGTTCTGGTGACGCTTCGAGATGAGCGAATTCGTCTTAGCACCGAAGCGGAGTTAACTCGCTTAATTGAGGATATCAACCAATACCTTGAACAGCAGTGACTTAGAAACTGTTTGTAAACCAATGTTTCGATCCCCCTAAATCCCCCTTCAAAAGGGGGACTTCAAGCTTTTGGTTCGGTTCCCTCCTTTTTAAGGAGGGTTAGGGAGGATCGAATCACCGAGCATAGTTCAGCCGTCTTTATATTCATTTACAAACAGTTTCTTAAACCTTTGAACTTAAACCTTCGACAATTGCGATCGCTTCCCTGAAAGCGTAGAATCGGGGCAACGAACGCTTAGCCTTGAAAAATTTTGATGAACCCAGACACTATTCTTCAAATTGTCCAGAAGGGATTTCGCGTCACCCTGGGCGCAACCGCATCCCTAATTGAAACTTTACAAGACCCGCAGCGTCGAGATGAAAACTTGTACAGGTTAAGGACCGAACTGAATCAGCTTGCTGAAGAGTGGGCTGCCAAAGGCGAAATGACGGAGCAGGAAGCGCGAAACTTTGTAGACACAATTCTGTCTCAGCGGGCTGCCCAAACGAACGGTGACTTCTCTAGCCCCAGCCCCAGCAGTTCCAGTACGGCGACAGCGGCTCCTCCCGATGTGCAGCTTGACTTACAAGAGCTAACTGCACAAATTGCTGCGATTCGGGCAGAGCTTGAGAGATTGCGAGAGCAGGATTCGCAATCCTAGTCAGGCAAAATCTCTGACGCTCATTGGGTACTCACTTTGATGCTAGCTGTTTGACCCTGGGCTGCTTGACATTTACCACTTGACGCTTGCTGGAGTGGCGATCGCCTAGTATCGCCAAGCCTTGTCACCGTGACTCAATTGTTTTCCCATCAGCTAGTCGTTATCCCAGTCTTCCCGCCCCAACAGATCGCCAATGCGATCGCGTAGCAGGAAGCTGCTTTTTTCTAACTCACATTCAACCCACGCCCATTCCCGTGCAGGAATGTACTGGCAAAGTACATAGATGGGCTGGTGACGGCTAATTACTCCTCGCTGAACGAGTTGACGAGCTTCATCTCGAATGAAGTCCATAGAGTATTGGATGGATTGGAGCATGATTCACCCTCTGCTTTAACCAACTTATTAACTGTGACGACCGACTTTGACCGAAAGACGAATAGAAATGAAAGCTTACTAATATCAAGACAAATTTAATAGACAAACCTAAATAGATCAGCTACGCAGCGCTTGACTTTGTAGCCCTCTATACTGAATCTTTTTTATCTTCAAGCTAAATACTATCTGATTATATTAATAAAAGTTACAAAAGTCATCAAGTCCTGACATTTTCCCCTTGTTATGCATTCTGCTAAAGAGCCTCTAATGGTTTCTGAAGAAGGATCAGAGTGATTCGGTGGCTTGGCTGCAAAATTACTCTTTCTTCCCTAAGTCGAATGCCCGACTGATTCAGTCTATGCTGTGGAAAACTCGTTAACTCTAAATCCCTAGAGCGGATTTTTGCCAGAACCGATACTTTTCTTCAAAGTTATAGCTGTAGTCAGCTAGGTTAGGACAAGGACATTTTGGTGGCGCGGCTGAGCCGCGCCACCAAAATGTCCTAATCAATATGGCTACCGCTATAAGTCCTAAGGATTGTGAATTTAATAAATCCGCAAATTGTACGGGCAAGTTTAGCAAATCAATCGGCACTGTGCCATGAATTTGACGGCAAAACCCGCCCCTACCCAATCTCGATCTTATTTAATTCCCATTCCTAAGCAAATTTGCCGCTCTAGACTATTAATGTAATGCAGATAATGCAGAATTTAGGGCAGAATAATGCGTTGCTGCACTAATTCAGCCGCCAGTTGCAGAGCCGCTTTCATACTGGTTGCGTCAGCAATTCCCTGACCTGCGATGTCAAAGGCGGTGCCGTGATCGGGAGAAGTGCGAACAAACGGTAGCCCAATGGTGGTGTTCACAGCCCGATCGAACGCCATGAGCTTGACTGGAATTAACCCTTGATCGTGATAGAGCGCTAGATATGCATCCTGAGCTGACGACTGAGCAGAGCTAAACCAGGCTTGTCCGGGGCGCGTCCAGAGGGTATCGGGTGGAATGGGTCCTTCAAGGTGAATGTGAGAATGGCGATCGCCCATTTCCCGCATCCAGGGAATCAGCCAGTCCTGCTCTTCGTGCCCCAGTTGCCCTTGTTCACCGCTGTGGGGGTTAAGTCCGGCGATCGCAATGCGCGGTTCAGCAATACCAAAGTCCTGCCGTAGACACAGCAGCAGCAACTCTAACTTGGCGGTCATCAGTTGGGGCGAGAGGGCATCGGGCACCTGCCGCAGCGGAATGTGAGTCGTCGCCAGCAGCGTTCGCAGCGTCCAGCCTGTATGGGGCGATCGCGCTACAAACAGCATCCCAAACCGCTCAACCCCCGCCCGCTCAGCCAATAGTTCGGTTTGTCCGGGGTAGTAATGTCCTGCTGCTTTCCAGGCAGATTTGGCGATCGGGGCAGTAGCGATGCCCTGAAAGTCACCTGCTAGCGTGTGGGCGATCGCCGTCTCCAAAAAGCGAAATCCAGCGGAACCGCTTGCCGCATTGCCTGTACCCAGTACAATCTGCTGCTCAACGGATTCAGCCAGCGGTACGTCTAAGATTGTTAGGCTTTCTGGATCCGCCAAATCTACACGCGATCGCCCTTGTAATAGTAGGGATTTTTGCAAGGTCTGATAGGCGTTCTGTAACAGCCTGCGATTGCCCACCACCGCTATTTCACAGTCCTGCGTTATTGTCAGATCTGCCAGCACTTTCAGCACTACTTCAGCCCCGATGCCTGCCGGATCACCGAGGGCGATCGCTAGCCGAGGACGCGCAGCGGCTCTATCTAAAATAGGAATTGTGGGGGTAAGAAACATTGGCTACAAACTGCTTTAGAATACTTCAGATAGGGTTGAGAACCCAGCTCATCTGCACACAGGAGAACTTGAGTGAATAGCGAAATTTTTAATGCTGCAATATTGGCCTTCACCTTAATCTTAGTAGGGCTAGGAATGGGCTTCCTGCTGCTGAGAATCCAGGGTGGCGAAGAGTAAAATAGCGGTTGTAACCACTAATCTGAGCCTGAGCAGAATTAATTTTTGCTGCTAAACCCGCCCCGCTGAGATCTGCGACTTCTCAAAGAAGTCGCAGATCTCCTATGGTTAGTGCTGTGCGGCTCAAGCTCATGATGCCGACTTAACAACTTAAAAATTTCTCTCAAGGCTCTGATGCAATGCTTCCTATCACTGAGTTCAAGCTTGCTCTGACCCTAATCTTCTGGCTCATCTAAATGTTCAGCAACCTCGTGATAGAGGTTTAGAACGTGGCTATCTTTCAAATAATAGAAAACATTTCGCCCCTGCTTGCGATAGCTCACCAGACGCAGCGCCCGCAGCGCCCGCAACTGGTGAGAAACGGCTGATTCGCTCATTTTCACAATCGCCGCCAGATCACAGACACATAGCTCTTGAATTGCCAGAGCAGACAAAATTCGCAGGCGATTTGCGTCTCCCAGCAAGCTAAAAAACTCTGCCATCCGCTGCGATTTGTCGATACTGAGAATGTCTCGATGCAGGTTGCGAACGTTGCTCAGGTCAACAGGATGCTGAACGGTACAATTCAATTCACCCTCTGACTGAGGCAGGTTGGCTTGGGGCACTTTAGCTCTAGAGGAATCCGAGATCGCCATAGGAGGTACAAAAGGAGGAACGGGGGCGCTGGTCGAAGGACATACCCTGATCTATACCTACCCTATCAGCTTTACGAAGACGGGCGATCGCCCCCAAAGTCGAAATTACCGTCGATGTCTTACACAAAGAGCAATGCTTCTCAGGGGGCGATCGCCCGTATTTACCTTTGCGACCAAACGAGTGCGGAATAAATGAGTAGTTTCTGATAATCTTATAAAAAGTTAATGATTTTCTTATTGAATCCCTCATGACTTTATTGATCGTAGGTGCGACTGGCACCCTGGGAAGGCAAGTAACCCGTCGCGCCCTCGATGAGGGATACGAAGTTCGCTGTCTTGTACGTGGTTTTAAGAAAGCAGCCTTCCTCAAAGAATGGGGCGCTCAACTGGTTCAGGGAGACTTGTGCGATCCTGAAAGCCTCACCGCTGCATTCAAGGGCGTAACCGCTGTAATTGATGCAGCAACTACTCGACCAACCGACTCCCTTAGCATTAAGCAGGTTGATTGGGAGGGCAAGGTGGCTCTCATTCAAGCAGCAAAAACGGCCAATGTTGAACAGTTCATCTTCTTTTCGATTCTGGATGCAGAGAAATACCCCGACGTGCCACTGATGCAGATCAAATCCTGTACCGAAGCTTTTCTGGCTGAATCAGGGTTGAACTACACAATCTTGCGTCCCTGCGGATTTTTGCAAGGGTTAATTGGTCAATATGCCATTCCCATTCTGGAGCGGCAGTCTGTTTGGGTGATGGGTGACACCTCCCCAATCGCCTACATGGACACTCAGGACATCGCCAAATTTGCCGTCCGTGCCCTCAAAGTTCCTGAAACTGCCAATCAGTCTTTTCCGGTGGTGGGTTCACGGGCCTGGGGAGCCTACGAAATTATTCGTCTGTGCGAACGGCTGTCGGGGCAGGAGGCAAAAGTGTCACGAATGCCAATTGGCTTATTGCGAACCGTCCGCCGCATCGCTCGATTTTTTCAATGGGGCTGGAACCTGTCTGACCGTCTCGCCTTCACCGAAGTCATCGCCACCGGGAAACCGCTCCAGGCTTCAATGGACCGCACCTACGAAGTGTTTGGCATTGATCCAAAGGAAATCACGACCCTGGAAGCTTATATGCAGGAATATTTCAACCGCATTATGAGGAAGCTAAGAGAGTTGGACTACGAAAAAGAAAAAGCCAAAGCAAAGAAGAAAACTCCGTTTAAGAAGCAGAGCTGAGGAGTAGAAATCAGCTAATACCGTTTATGTGAAGCTGCACATAGCATTCCTATTCGACCTGTGACGTACCCATTCATACCCGAATTAAGCAACGCCTGAATTTCAGCCTTTGTCGGTTTGTGAGAAGCCATGAAAGCGTTTGTCCTACAACCTGCCTTTCTATGCTGGACTGAGAAACAGTATCCGTTTGGTTTCATCTACTGCTGAAAAGTGGACGATTCCGAGCAGAGGCTGGAAAGCGGTTGCCCAACTCAATCACTTTCCAACCTGGTCTTTAATAGAAAAGAAGTATAGCGGTAGCCAGCTAGGTTAGGGCATGGACACTTTGGTGGTGCGGCTCAGCCGCACCACCAAAGTGTCCTAATCAATACGGCTACCGCCATAACATACTCTGAGAAGTCACGGCTCTGGGCATTTCACTCTTACTTAATTTGGGATCAGTTTTGAGTTAGTCGAGTCAACACTTGATTCGATCGCTCTACAAACGCCTTCATGCCGTCTGCGTCAAACCCTTTTTGCGCCATCAGCGCCAGGTCATAAACGTGCTGACAGATTAAGTTTGCCAGTTCCCCTGAGGGAGACTGGCCACTGGTTTGCAGAATGCTACCCTGGCTCAGCTTCGTCAAATTTTGAATCAGCGGGTGAGCCGTATTTACCAGCAGCACGTGTTCCTCTGGGAACTGAGCCGTCTGCTGTTGCAGCAGGGCATTGAGTTCTTGCATTCGGCGCAGCGCTTCAGGTAGCAGGACTATCGCGGGGGGCGCAGCCTCATTATCAGACTTCAACGCTTCTGTACGAATGGTGAGTTTGGGTTTGTTGAGTGCCTGCTGGAACAGTTCCTTAATCTGTTCGCCACGAGTTTTGTTAGTGGCTGGGTCAACTATTTCGCTGGATTTGTCGGAATCAATCAGCGTTTCATCCAGGTCAGCATCTACCCGTGAGAACTTCACCTCTGGATGCTCTCGCTCTAGAAAGCTGACAAAGTGACTGTCAATGAAGGAGTCCATAAACAGAACTTCTAAACCCTGGCTCTTGTGTAGTTCTACATAGGTTGCCTGGGTTACCTCATCGGTGCAGTAGAATACGCGATTTTCGTGGCGCGATTGGTTGCGCTCCAGGTACTCTTTCAGCGTCGTATATGATGCGGTTCCAGGTGTGGTTCCATCTGCTTCAGGTTTCGGGCTAACGTCTTGCCATGCATCTCCTTCAGCCGACTGCACCTGCACTTCAGGCGCATCTGCTGATGTTTGGGTTGCTTCACCTTGCCAGGTGGTGCGGTAGATCAGGATGTCTTCGACCTGCTTCTTAAACTTGTCGTCATTGAGAGAGCCAAATTTAACGAAGGTGCCGAGGTCTTGCCAGCCGCGAATGTATTCCTGACGATCGTCCCGGTAAAGTTCTTTGAGGCGATCGCCCACTTTCTTCGCAATATAATCGGCGATTCTGCGAACCGTGCGATCGTTCTGTAAGAAGCTGCGAGACACGTTCAGCGGAATGTCGCTACTGTCAATTACCCCACGCAGCGGCAGAAGAAACCGGGGAATCACTTCCTCACAGTTATCACTCACAAAGACCTGATTGCAGAACAGTTTGATCTGTCCTTTGGTGACATCCACATCGGGCTTAAGTTTGGGGAAATACAGAATTCCATTCACTACAAACGGATAGTCTGTGTTTAGATGCACCCACAGCAGCGGATCTTCCTGAAACGGATAAAGGTAGCGATAAAACTCCAGATAGTCCTCTTTGGTCAGGCTATTGGGTGACTCTTTCCAGGGAGCTTTTTGCTGATTGATTTGTTCGCCGTCCAATCTAATAGGGACGGGCATAAAATCGCAGTAAGTTTTAATTAACTGCTGAATTCGAGATGCTTCTAGATACTCCAGTTCCTCATCTTGCAGCGTTAGTGTGACCGTTGTACCGCGCTCCGTCCGAGGAGAATCACTTAGCTCAAACTGAGTCGAACCGTCACATGACCAGTGAACCGCCTGCGCCCCTTCCTGGTAAGACAGCGTGTCAATTTCAACTTTGCTAGCCACCATGAAAGATGAGTAGAAACCCAAACCAAAGTGACCAATGATTTGTTGATCAGCGTTGCTTTTGTACTTCTCGACAAATTCTTCAGCGCTGGAGAAAGCAACCTGATTGATATATTTCTTGACCTCATCGGCAGTCATGCCAATACCCGTGTCCGAGATTGACAGCGTTTTCTTTTCCTTGTCAATCGCAATCTGAATTTCTGGCTCCAAATTTCCAGAGTAACCACCAGAACGAGCTACCATGCTCAATTTCTGGATGGCATCTACTGCGTTGGAAATCAACTCGCGCAAAAAGATTTCATGGTCTGAATAGAGCCATTTCTTGATGATGGGGAAAATATTCTCAGTGTGAATACTGATGTTGCCCTGTTCCAGAATAGTTGTCATGGGTCTACTTCAGGTCTTTGAGGGGATAGAAGAATCAATACGTGCTAAAGAACACGTTATGCGATCGCATTCTATTCTAGAAATCTTTTTCATGAAGAAATTGCCGCACCTGGTTAGATGCGGATTTCTCTACCTACGTTGCTGAAGTTTTCCTACAGAAAAAAGGTGCGTCTCAATGAAACGCACCTCTCATCCCTCATCCCTCATCCTTCATCCCTCCTAGTAGCTGTCATCTCCTGCCACCTCTACCGTTTCAGGTTCAGGGAGCCGCTGTTCTAGGGAGGCATCACGAATGGCCTGCCAGCGGCAAAACAGTTCATTTTCACTCAAATCATTCGCTGTGTAATAGCGGATTGCCTGCTCCAACTCTTGAGGGGTTTGAGGGACAGGAACAGTACAAGTGAGTTCTGCCATAAATGACCTCTACTGTTACTTGTGTTATCTGCGTTGTAGCTGTGGGAAAAACCGTAGTTTCGCCAATTGTAACGAAGCTTTCCCATAAAAAGTATCAAGATATACAGTTTTTGTTTTGACTTGTGTGAATTTCTAGCGAAGTGGAATAAGCAGAATTAATTGTTGGTCGAGTAGCGATCGCACCCCATCCACCCCCAGATCAACCTCAGCCAAAATCTGCTCTACGGTTTGTTGCTCTGAAGGTTGCTGGGAATTGCGATCGCAAGCCTTGAGAAACCGCCACTCATTCTCTGTCAGATTGGTGATCTGATAGTCATAGTTAAACAAACAGCGGCTATCCCACCCATCCATGCAGGGGCTGCGCTCTGGAATCGCGGCTAGAAGTGCCTGATTGGATGACCAGTCGTTTTTAGGTAAGGGGTTTCGCCCTAAAAAGAATTCGTAGTGGGTAATGGTTTCTGGGTCGAGCAGTTCGATCAGGCGATAGCGTTGACGGTTGCTTAGATTTTGCAATCGCTCCATTAGTTCCGGGGCTTTGCCCAACAGCCGTTCTAGATTCCAAACGCGAGGGTTAGAAAAGCCAACAAACTCTAGCCCCGACGCATCAATTAGCTCAAACAAGGTGTCAATGTTGTAATCGATTTCCTGGGGATGGACGTACATATCGGCAAAGCATTCGTCTCGCTGATTTTCCAGTGACCAGCGCTCCTGCTCTCGCTTCACCAGTCGATTATTTTCGGGTAGCGCTGAGAAGATTTTTCGTCCAAGCTGTACACCGTCGCGGTAGTCGCCCTGCTGGTTGCCCTGGAGGAGGGCGATCGCCTGCTGCATTAGCTTAATTTCCCAGCGCCCCAACTCGCCGTAGACGAAAATGTGCATCAGCCCACCAGGAGCCAGTTTCTTGGCAAGAGACTGAATTCCGCGAATCGGGTCAGGTAGGTGGTGCAGCACACCGACGCAGTTGATCAGGTCAAACTCACCTTCAAGCTGGTCAGCATCATAAAGACTGAGATGGTGAAACTCAACTCTGCTCGTTTCAACAGAGTCTACCGCCGCAACGCCAGACTTTTGACACCGCTCTTTTGCCACTGCCAATGCGCCCGCACTCAGGTCAATTCCTGTAACCTGCGCGTGGGGATTGAGGTGAACCAAATATTCCGTGCTAACTCCCGTGCCGCAACCCGCATCCAGAATGCGAATATTCTGCTTCACAGGCTTCTGTCCCGTACAAAAGTTATAAGCTGCCAGCCAGTTCCACCGCCAGTTAAAGCCTGGAGGCGGAGCATCAAGCAATGGCTCTGGCGGGAACGGGTAAGTGTCGTAGAGCTTAGCAACGGCAGCACTAACGGTTTGAGAAGCAGCCTGAGAAGAGGGTTCAGAAGTCGGCTGAGAGGGCTGAGAATCTGACATGATGGACAAAATTGCAGCAACCTAGAGTTTACCGAATGTTGAGTGCCTTTTTGGGAAGATCACCCATCCTGTCAGCTTTGAGAAAGTAACAGAACTTAAATTTTTTCTCAGGTTGCTTACTGCGATCCTCTATGATTGCCTTTGTAATGTCTTCGTAATCTCCTTTGGGAGTGCTACACACTTTTTAATAAAGCGCTGTTGTAACCCCGAAACGTTTTAATCTAAAAACTGATCAAGTTGACCCTGGGCAGTCGTTTGGTGAATTTTTGACCGGAAACCGCTTGTCGCACGAGCAGTCTGGAAATATTCACCGACAAATATTCATCCAATCGCGCTTTGGGCAGATCTCATGTAATTACACGCAATCCAATTGATAGGGAGCTTTTGAAATCCAATGAGTGTAAAGGCAAGTGGTGGAAGCTCTGTTGCGCGTCCGCAGCTATACCAAACCCTACCCGTTTCAACTATTTCCCAGGCTGAACAGCAAGATCGCTTCTTGGGGCGAGGAGAACTGGGTGAACTGTCTAGCTATTTCAGTTCAGGAATCAAGCGCCTGGACATTGCCCAAACGATCACGCAAAATTCAGAGCTAATCGTCTCTCGCGCTGCCAACCGCATCTTCGTCGGCGGCTCCCCGATGGCTTATCTGGAAAAGCCCAGAATTCCCGTAGAAAGCTTTGCCACTGCCGAAGCAGGGCTTGATGTAAAGCGGGCGATGGAGCTGGGTACAGCTACTTATGTTGAGAGCCGGGGCGGTTTCTTAGAAGGATTGCGATCGCTCTTTAGTGCAACAGGCGGCGGCCCAACCCCAGCCGGGTTCCGTCCGATTAACGTGGCTCGCTATGGCCCCAGCAATATGCAGAAGTCTCTGCGCGACCTAAGCTGGTTTTTGCGCTATGTGACGTATGCGATCGTTGCAGGCGACCCCAACATTATTTCGGTTAACGTCCGGGGTTTGCGAGAAATTATTGAGAACGCTTGCTCTGGCGAAGCAACCATCGTGGCGCTGCAAGAAATGAAGCAGGCTGCGCTGGGCTATTTCCGCAAAGATGAGGACGCAGGGGCGATCGTCAGTCAATATTTTGACGTTCTCATCACCGAATTTAGAGCGCCAACCCCCTCCAACAAACTGCGTCAGCGTCCTTCTGGCGATCTGCAAGGCTTAGAACTACCGCAGATCTATTTCAACGCCGCCGAACGTAGACCCAAATACGCCATGAAGCCGGGTCTGTCTTCCAGCGAGAAGAATGAAATCGTCAAAGCTGCCTACCGTCAGGTGTTTGAGCGCGACATCACCCGTGCCTATTCACTCTCCATTTCTGATCTGGAATCGAAGGTGAAGAACGGCGAAATTTCCATGAAGGAATTCATTCGCCGCCTCGCCAAATCGCCGCTTTATCGTAAAAACTTTTTTGAACCCTATATCAACAGCCGTGCTTTAGAACTGGCATTCCGTCACATCCTCGGTCGTGGGCCTAGCTCCCGTGAGGAAGTGCAGAGCTATTTCTCCATCGTTTCTAACGGTGGTTTATCTGCCCTGGTGGATGCATTAGTTGATTCCAAAGAATACGCTGACTACTTCGGTGAAGAAACCGTGCCTTACCTGCGCGGTCTGGGTCAAGAGGCTCAAGAATGCCGCAACTGGGGACCTCAGCAAGACCTGTTTAAGTACAGCGCTCCCTTCCGCAAGGTGCCTCAGTTCATCACCACCTTTGCCGACTACGAGCAGCCCTTGCCCGATCAGCACCCCTACGGCTCTGGCAACGATCCGCTGGAAATTCAGTTTGGTGCGATTTTCCCCAAGCAGACCAAAAATCCCAGTACTCGCCCAGCCCCGTTTGGCAAGGACACTCGCCGGATTCTAATCAATCGCGGTGCAGGCATCAACAACCAGTTGAGCAACCCTGCCGCTAGAGGCGTTGCACCGGGTTCACTGGGGCCAAAGGTATTTAAGTATGACCAGATTCCTAGCTTTACCGGACTTCAGACGAGCAGACGCAGCACCAACACCCAGGGCATCAGCGTTAAATTCTCGGAAAGCTCGACTCAAGCGGTGATTCGGGCGGCTTATCTCCAAGTGTTTGGGCGTGATGTTTATGAAGGGCAGCGGCTCAAGGTTTCTGAGATTAAGCTGGAAAATGGCGAAATTACGGTACGCGAATTCGTTCGTCAGCTTGCTAAGTCTGACCTGTTCCGCAAGCTTTACTGGACTTCGCTGTATGTGACAAAGGCGATCGAATACATTCACCGTCGTCTTTTGGGTCGCCCTACCTACGGTCGTCAGGAAATCAACCAATATTTCGACCTGGCTTCCAAAAAAGGCTTCTATGCAGTAGTCGACGCGATCCTCGATACCGCTGAGTACGGTGAAACGTTTGGGGAAGATACGGTTCCCTATGAACGCTATGTCACCCCCGGCGGTCTAGCACTCCGCACCAACCGCGTCGGCAGCATCAGCGATAAGGGGACTCAGATTGATCAGGAAGAAACACCCCGCTTTGTAGAATTGGGTGAAGTTAAGCAAAACCGGACTGAGCCGGATGTCCAGTTCCGCACCCTTCAAGGGGTCAACAAGCGGCGTGAGCAGACTAAGCAGTTTAAGCTGACCAGCACTGGAGATAAAACTCAGCTTCAGACAGTGATTCGCGCTGCTTATCGGCAGATCTTTGAGCGCGACATTGAGCCTTACATCCTCAAGAATGATTTCTCGGAGCTAGAGAGTAAGCTCGGCAACGGCGAAATTAACTTGAAGGAGTTCATTGAAGGGTTAGGAACTTCTGATCTGTACATTAAGCAGTTCTATACGCCCTATCCCAATACGAAAGTCATCGAACTGGGAACCAAGCACTTCCTCGGACGCGCACCTCAAGATCAGGCAGAAATTCGCAAATATAACCAGATCCTCGCCTCTTCTGGGCTGAAGGGCTTTATCGGTGCGATGGTCAACAGCATGGAATATGCTCAGACGTTTGGTGAAGACACGGTGCCCTATCGCCGCTTCCCCACTCTGCCCGCGGCAAACTTCCCCAATACCGAACGGCTGTATAACCAGCTCACTAAGCAAAATGATGACCTGGTAGTGCCCAGCTTTGAGCCAGTCAAGTCTCGCATGGACAATACAAAGCTGCCGCTGATGGGTCTGGCGATCGCAGATATGGCAATCCAGGCTCGCAAGATGGACATGAGCAAGCCCAAGTTTATTGAACTGGGACGCTCTTTTGCGAATGGGGATGGTCAGTCTGTTGAAATTGGGGTAGGAACCTCTCGCCGTAAGCCTGCCCGCATTTATCGAATGAATCCTGGTATGAGTCAGGAAGAAACGATGCTGGTGATCAACTCCATTTACTGTCAGGTAATGGATGTGTTTAGCGGTCAGGTGCCAGGTGAGTTTCGCCGCTCTGACCTGGAGAGCAAACTCCGCAACGGTGAAATTTCAGTGCGAGAATTTGTTCGCGCTCTGGCTGGTTCTGACATCTACCGTCGCCGTTTCTACACGCCCTATCCCAACACTAAGGTGATTGAGTTCTTATTCCGTCACCTGCTGGGACGTGCGCCTGCGACCCAGGCTGAAATCCGTCAGTACAACAAGCTGTTGGCTGACCAGGGCTTGAAGGCAGCGGTTGAGGCAATGGTAGATAGCCCTGAGTATGCCCGCTACTTTGGTGAGGATGTGGTGCCCTATAAGCGCTTCCCCTCGCTGCCCGCTGGCAACTACATTGGCAGCATCAAGGCAGATGCAGACCTGGTGAAACAGTCGTGGTCTGACCTGTCGCCCTCTAACCTGACCGGAAAGTCTAGCTAGACGTGAAATGCATGGTTTCTTGTGGAGCAGGCATCTTGCCTGCTTAATTTGACGGGCATCTTGCCCGTCCCACAGGAGGCTTAAGGATTGCACGTGTTGCGAACGCACAAAAAGGGCACTCCTTGTGGGTGCCCCGATGTTCATCAAGTGGTGGTGACTCGACCTTGTGACTCAATTGAATGCAGCATAGGGCTAACCCTATTTGATTTCTTGTATCAAAAAGCACTTTGCCCTATTTGCTTAGGGAATTCATAACATTCAGTAGCTTCTCGTGACGAGGCTCTGTCTTGCCATGCAAGGGTTGGAAGCTTTGCTTCTGGAGTTGGATTACTGGAGGTTAGGGGTAAGCGATCGCCCCTCACGCTTCATATTCCCCCAAGCATTGCAACATTTCATAATGTTAATTCCGCCAAAATGCTCGAAGATCCAGCGAGAGTAAACATGAGGATGAATATTAAAAAATATTGCAAGCTCACTAAGAATGTGAACCCTATGACCGAAAATATTTGCGGTACCGCAACTTGAGCCTAAACGTTTTAAGAGGGCGATCGCCTCAAAGCGCGATCAAGACTCTTAAGGTAGAGTGAAAAATACATATCCAGGCAGTAGTTAAAACCTGCTTAACCTGGAGGATCTTCATTCAAGGCTAAGTCGTTCAACCTTGAACGTTGGTTTAAACACATCCGGTTACATTTTGCTTTTCGGAGGAATCCATCAATGAGTATTGTCACGAAGTCAATCGTGAATGCCGATGCTGAGGCACGCTATCTCAGCCCCGGTGAACTGGATCGGATCAAGGGCTTTGTTACTTCTGGTGAGCGCCGTCTGCGGATTGCTCAGGTTCTAACCGAGTCGCGTGAGCGCATCGTCAAGCAAGCAGGCGACCAGCTTTTCCAAAAGCGTCCTGACGTTGTTTCTCCCGGTGGCAACGCCTATGGTGAAGAGATGACCGCTACCTGTCTGCGTGACCTAGACTACTATCTGCGTCTCGTCACCTACGGCATCGTTGCAGGTGATGTTACCCCCATCGAAGAAATCGGCATCGTCGGCGTGCGTGAGATGTACAAGTCTCTGGGCACCCCCATCGAAGCTGTGGCAGAAGGTGTACGGGCGATGAAGAACGTTGCAACTTCAATGATGTCCGGCGACGACGCATCTGAAGCAGGTTCTTACTTTGACTATGTGATTGGCGCAATGCAGTAAGGGCAAGTCCCTCACTTAATGACCATTTTTAAGGAATCAAGATCATGCAAGACGCAATTACTTCTGTTATCAATTCCTCTGACGTTCAGGGTAAGTATCTAGATACTGCTGCCCTAGAAAAGCTCAAGGCTTACTTCCAAACGGGTGAACTGCGCGTTCGGGCTGCAACCACCATCAGCGCTAACGCTTCTGCGATTGTCAAAGAAGCAGTCGCTAAGTCTCTGCTGTACTCTGACATCACCCGTCCCGGCGGCAATATGTACACCACCCGTCGCTATGCTGCTTGCATCCGCGATTTGGACTACTACCTCCGCTACGGCACCTATGCAATGCTGGCTGGCGATCCTTCCATCCTGGATGAGCGCGTGCTGAACGGCTTGAAGGAAACCTACAACTCTCTGGGTGTGCCCATCGCTGCTACTGTGCAAGCCATCCAAGCCATGAAGGAAGTTACCGCTAGCCTGGTTGGTGCAGATGCAGGTAAGGAAATGGGTGTTTACCTCGACTACATCAGCTCTGGCTTGAGCTAACAGGAAGGATGAGGGATGAAGGATGAGGGATGAATTATTGAGATTCACCGCTCAAACTTTTTAACTCATAGCTTCTTTTGAGGTCTGGGAAGTCTGGAGCGAGTGTTAGATGGTCAAGGGCTACTCACTGGCTGTGACAATTTAAGATTGGTTCTCGACTCCCAGCCCTCAAGCCATTAACTTGATATATCAATCAAAATTTTGCTGTTGCGGTTCCACTTGAGATTTAAGATTCTCAGCTTATCTAGGAGAAATTGACCCATGCGGATGTTCAAAGTCACTGCTTGCGTTCCCAGCCAAACCCGAATTCGGACTCAGCGTGAACTGCAAAATACTTATTTCACTAAGCTCGTTCCCTATGACAACTGGTTCCGCGAACAGCAGCGGATTATGAAAATGGGCGGCAAGATTGTCAAGGTTGAGTTGGCAACGGGTAAGCCCGGAATGAATACAGGGCTAGCCTAACGGCTGAAGGGTCTTGAGCTTATCTGAAGGCATTTGAAGCAGAAATCTCATCATCACTGCTCGGCCCGAAGGTTGCTATTAAAGCTTTCAATATTCAATACTCTGCTGAATGTTCAAGAGGTCGTATGACCTCTTTTTTATTGATTAGAACTGTTAATGCATCGGTGAGAATGCGATCGTTGATAAACTGGACGCAAGCGTTTATGGCGGCAAGAGGTATGACTGTTGCGAAACCCGCGTCTCCAACTCTAGAGGAGTTTCTGAAGTTGCCAGAAACCAAGCCTGCTAGTGAATATGTTGATGGGGAAGTCATCCAAAAACCAATGCCAAAGGCTAACCATTCAAGACTTCAAGCTAAGTTGATTGATGCAATCAATGAAGTTACAGAGGCTCAGCGAATTGCCTATGCCTTTCCAGAGTTGCGATATACTTTTGGCGATCGCTCCCTCGTTCTAGACATCTCAGTATTTCGTTGGCAGAACATTAAGCTTGACGAAGATGGAGAACCCGTAGATAACGTTTTTGCTGCTCCTGACTGGACAATTGAAATCCTTTCATCCGATCAAAGCTCCAATCGAGTCACGGGCAATATCTTGCACTGCCTAAAGCATGATTGTCAGCTGGGTTGGCTAATTGACCCTGGCGATCGCTCAATTCTTGTGTTTCAACCGCAGCAACAGCCAGAGTTATTTCATCAAGAAGACAAGCTGACTGTCTTGGAGGGTATTGAGTTGCACCTGACCGCACAACAGTTATTTAACTGGTTGAAGATGAAAGCGGAGTAGATGGCGCAATGTGCAGCTAAAGGTTCGGATGGCTTGGTTTCCTGTGGAGCAGGCAAGATGCCCACAGATACTCATGGTGTTGTGCGAGTCGCTAAAACTCGCGTCACTTTAGATACCGTTGTGACGGCTTTCCTTGAAGGATGTACGCCAGAAGAAATCGCAGAGCAATATCCATCGTTACAGCTTTCAGAGATCTATAGCTGTAGTCAGCTAGGTTAGGACATGGACATTTTGGTGGCGCGGCGGAGCCGCGCCACCAAAATGTCCTAATCAATATGGCTACCGCTATACCTGGTGATTGGATATTACCTCAGACATAACGATTCCATTTCTAGCGAATGAAAATTTCAACGTGGCTCTACAGAAGAGCTAGCGCAGAGCTTTGGCGATCGCCCCCTCCAACTCTTCCTGAGACAAACTAGTCAGGATAAACACCTCCTGCACCGTTTTGCCTTTGCGGGCAATGAGTTTGAAGCCGCCGCGAATAGGAACGGATACTTTCAGTTTTAGTTGGGGAGAATTGGATTTGACGCTACCAAGCACAGCGGGTGTAATGGTTTGAATGCCGGGTTCTTGGGTCAGGCGTTCGAGGATGGGGATGAGTCCGGGAAGGTGGGTGGAATGGTTCCAAACGAGTCTGCCATCGGGTTTGGGCATGGGGTTAAGGTGCGATCGCCTGCCCCTTTAGTGTAGGGTTTACTCAGTCCCATCGCCAAAATTAAAGGGCATCCCTCAATTAAGCGATGCCCCTTAAAATTCCTAAACCCCACCGTTAATCAGGCTGCTTCTAAAGGAGCCATTGTTAAACCCGCTCGCTGAAGCTGGACGTGATAAAGTTCGGCTTGCTCTTGGGGTCCCACCCAGACGATCGCCTGTCCCTCATTGTGAATTTGGTGAGTCAGTTCCCAGGCGCGATCGCTCGTCATATTAGGAACATATTTCACCAAACACTCAGCTACGTGCTGAAACGTGTTGAAATCGTCGTTCAACACGATCACCTTGTAGTTGGGATAGGTTTTGCGAACCGTCTGGCTGGTGCGTTCAGGCGTTACAACAGGTGCAGTTGCCATTGCATGAGGAACTTGTGGAAGTGCCGTCACCATAAGCATTAGCTACTGGGAGAAGTTAACAAAAGTATGCTTTTAACAAACTTACCCCACCAGTCTAACTGCTGACAGCAAGATACATCACAGGCTCTCCTGCGAATTTAGCGATTACTGCCAGTCCTCCCAGTCTTCGTTAAAGATCGAGGTGTTGGGGAAGGCAGTGGGATTGCCCTGAAGCCGCAAGCGCTGCTGAAACTCTTCGAGCAAGGGTTCTCTCAGCGGAATCTGATCAACCAGTTCGTAGGGCAAAACGCCGCGATCAAAGGCAAAGTCTACGACGTTGCCGACGGCTGCACCGGATGACCATTCAAAGGAGTGAACCCGATAGGCGGCAGCGGCGATGTGGCTGGTGGCGATGCTCTTTCCGGCGACGAGTAAGTTGTCGATTTCTTGAGGAATCAGCGATCGCAGCGGAATTTGGAACGGGTATGCCTGTCCTGCGCCTCGTCGCTCACCCGGACGCTCGTAGTTACCGGGCAGTTCGGACGGGCTGAGCGCCATGCAGGGGTGAAAGTCGATCGCATAGTGCCCGATACCGACCGCATCGGGGTAAATGGTGGAGCGGGATCGTCGGGCGGTGTCTTCAGGCGATCGCACTCCTCCCACTACAGCAGTTGCTTCTAGCCCTGCCAAAGCCGTTCTCAAACTGCGATACATGGCGGGAGGCAGCGTCTCACGGTAATATTCGTCGGCGTAGTCGCGGCGAGAAATATCGATTTCTGTGATTGAGAAGCCGTTAGGGTAGCCTCGTGCGGGTCGTCCCAAGATGCGCCGACCTTCTCGCATATAAGGATACTTGGACAAACCGTGTGCCGTCCCCATTGGCGAGTCCAGCCCGGACAGGTAGCGGTGGTTGGGGTTAGGCTGCTTTACGCCTTCGCCAAGCTGCGAGTCAGTTTCTCCTTCCACCAGCCAGTAGAAATAGCCCAGCGCGTTTTCTTCACCGCGCCGCAGTGTTTCAGTTCGCAAGCCGCCCAGCCAACCACCGGGTTCAAGCTGTCCGCTTGCTTCTAGCTGCTCACGGGTGTAGATCAGGTTGTCTTGTGCGGTGCCGGGGCGATAGTCATTGCCCCACGTCCAGTTTTGCATGGAGATATCGCCGGGGCTAAATTCGTAGCTGCTACCGCGTGTTCGGGGTCTGGCATCGTAGATGCGGCGGTAGTTGAATACCAGACCAAAGTTAGCAAGGCGCGGCAGTTCGTAGCTGTAGTAGGGTTCGTACTGTGGGTAGAAGGAAGGTATTTCGTGGGTTTGCGGTTCCTCGGTTGCCTCCATCGCAAAGGTATAGGTAAACCCTTGAGTGCAGTAGGCATCTTGAGTGGCGCTGGAGGAAGACGGCTCTTGATAGGAGAGGGCATCAATTCCCAGGCGGTAGGGAACGTCTGCCAGCCCGATGATTTCGCCTGTTTCGGTTGCGTCTACGACGTACCAGTTAGCAGGACGGTTGGGTGCGGTGTTTCTCGATTGTGTGGGCTGAGGCACAAAGCGAATAATTGTTTTCTCAAACTGATCGGAGTCCTCATAACGGTAGGAATCTTCGATGGTTTGAGAGAGTGGCAAGGTGTTGAGGGGCGGTGCATCGGGGGCAGGAGTGTGCTGAATGGCGATCGCCTCCCGAATCTGCCCCCCCTCAATCTCAACTTCTTTAATGACAGTGGAAGGAAACCAGCGCAACTCACCATCCCCTTCATCGGCTGCGTCTTCCAGCATTTCCTGTAAGATCTCGTCGCCATCGTAAGGGAAGAAACAGGACTCACTCACCCAGCATTCACCCGGATTTAGCCGTCCGTAGTGATCTTCAATGCGATCGCGCAGTTCCAGGTAGCCGCGTGAATAGAATAGCTGTACCCGCTGGGTTGTGCGCTCGTCCAGAGCAGAAGTTCCCTGAGAAGAAATTTGTCCGCCCAGCCAGTCGGTGATCTCGGTTAGGCAAACGGTGCGTCCTGCCAGCAAGCCTTCATAAGCGGCGGCAACTCCAGCCAGTCCACCCCCCACAACTAGCATTTCACAAGTCACTTCTTCATCGGGCTGTCGAGGCGGGGCAGCAAATGCGGCGGGGGCAAAGGCAGGGAGTAAAAGCAGGCTAAAGAATAAACGGAGGGAGTTCCGATTGGAGAAGGGCTTTCTCCGAGAGATGTCAGGCGATCGCTTCATCACACCAAAAACCTTAAAGTTCAGTAGAGGGGTCTAGATTCGCAGAAACACTGTCTAGGCTATGCGCTTCTGTATCAAATTGACCTCATGCTAATGAACGACCTGACGGGGCGATCGCAATTCAGAGTTCCTTTCGCCAGAAAAAATTAATTCTACAATCTCCAGCACTGTTAGCCTCATAGCCTTGTCTCCAGGATCTACTTGGAGATGCTATTCGGAGCAGTGTCAGCCTGCCCCTAGCGATCATAGGGTTGCTCCATTTCTAGTCCTGGTATAACTCGATAATGCTTAGTATTGAAAGTGCAAAGAGTAAAGCCTTGACCTACAGCACAGGCGGCGATTAAGGAATCAATTAACCCTACTTTATGTGATAAGTGGTAAGCCGTGAAATCAGACAAAGCACGCGCACAGTCAATCTCAGTGGGCCAAACTACAGGTAATGGTGCGACAAGTTGCAATGCTTTACGAACTTGTTGCTTATTTTGTACATCCTGAATCAGCTCCATAACAACAAAGCCAGGAACGTTTGGTAGTTCTTGCAGAGAAGCAAACCAACCTAGAGCAGGTGTAAAACCCCTTTGAATATCAATAAGAATATCGGTGTCCAGTAGATACATATAGCCACTTAGGTTCGATCACGGGTTTCAGCTTTACGCCGTAACCTACGAGCATATTCTTGACTGTCAGTAATATCAGGGCGGGAATTGATGGCTCCACTACTTTCCCAGTAGCTAACGAGTTCCGCGCCTGTTCTTGGAGAATTTTGAAGAAATGGTCGAAATAATAGGACACGCAAAATATACTCTGCTAGGGGCAGCTTTAACTGGGATGCCTCAAGAGACAATTCATCTTCTAGTTCTGATGGTAGATCTAAAGTAACAATCATTTTAATCCTCCGTTTTCTAGCAAACAAGGGACGCGAACTCAAGAAGGAGTATAAGAATTACTTCATCTCCGCAACGATTTAAGATGGTTTACGCCATCAGAGGAAACCCTCATATATTTCAACTTTTTTCCATCTTTCCGTGTTTGAAAGAGAAGTTTTTTTGCTGCCAACCTATTCAAAGAATTAGATGGATTTGACAATTTTACTCCATGTTCTTTCAAAAAGTTGTTAACTTCAGAAGTTTTAAAGTCATTTTGTGGAGATTGTTTCTGAACATAATAAGCTGTTATTAAAGCTTTTTCTAAATCATTCACTTCATTTCTAAATTGATGGAAAAATTCCCCAAAAGTATCTGAAATTTGAAGTTCTTGTTCTCCAATAGTTGAAAGTTTTTTCTCCTCTTCCTCTGCGACAATTGCTATTTCTTCTTGCTCAAGAATACTTTCGTCGTCTACAGAATTATTTGTTGCCAGAAGTGTCATGTACTCAGCGATAGCATCTATATTTGCAAGTTGATCCTGCACAAACTGTTCTGAACCTTCTAACTCAACTTCACCTGTTTTAAAGTTGATCCTTGCTCTTGCTGACTTGCTCATTTCCATATCTTCACTTCTTGATTCCATTTTTGTACAGTAACTCCTCTACAGCTGCTCTGTATTCTAAGATTACTTTCTGGATATCTGTCCTTCTTGCATTGTAATAAATTTTGTGGGCAGAAAAGTTCCCAATCGCCCGAAAGTCTTCCAAACAGGATTTTGTATTTCTAGACAGCGAGAGCTTTGAATTATTGGTTGCATTTGAAACTATGTCAGAAAGCATTTTATAGTTGCCATTGTTTCTTATTTCAGCATCTATACCTTGATGTTCGTACGAATGAATTAGACAAATTTCTAATAGCCTTCGCATTAGAACTGCACAGCCGTCAAAGATATTATGTTCATATGAAGCATTGATCTGTTTTGCCAGAGACTCTATATAACCGCGAGTTTCCTCATAAAGTGAAGCTGGTAGAATCGTATCTATTGATTCAATTTCTTCACTTTTCTCACTTATAAATGAATGATCTTGACTTAGAGACTTTAACTCGTTGGCATGAAGTCGAAAAGATTCCTGACCTCTACCTTTCACAAAGGATCGGGATTTGCTCAAATTTTGCTTCAATCGAGATTTGTTTGGCTTATGCAAGCCTAGTTTCTCGAACCAATCGCACACCAAATCTACTGAGAATTCAAAGTCTTCCTGATGAATGTGATGATAAAACGATAGCAATCTAACTTTGTCAATTTCCGTTTGTGCAAGCAAATCAGTCTTTTCTACGAAACGATTGAGCGAAATTGCCATACTTGTGGATTGCCGTTAGATTCTCAGTTAGATTAGGCAGATCGTAGCTTAACTACAAAGATTTGGCGCATCTAGAAGACAGGAGGGTTTGAGCAGGCTAATGATGCTGCTTAACAATTTTGCAGGGCTTCTTGGCGATCGCGCAGAGGTGCTGAATCTGATTGACTGACAAATCTTTTGCTCCTGGCGGTTGAAACCGCTGCTATCAGGGCAAAGTCTGCCTTCGCAGACTCTAAGATGACCTTTAACCCGCGAAGGCGGGTTTTGTCTCTCAACGCGGGCGGTTTTTAACCGCCCGCGTTGAGAGTTTTGTCAGTCAAGCAGGGTGCTGAATAGACCTATTTCATCACTTTCTGTCCTGGCAACAAGGATTAGATTTGTAAGGCTGTTTTGGCCTGATTTTGTAACAGCAAACCATACTCCAACCCTTCCACGACTGCCTGACAAGAGGCATCCAAAATGTTGGGAGAAACGCCTACCGTTGTCCAGCGCTGCTGCCCATTGCTGGATTCGAGCAACACTCGCGTTTTAGCAGAGGTGCCAGAGGAACTGTCTAAAATTCGCACCTTATAATCCGTCAGGTGAAACTCAGCAATCACCGGATAAAAATTCATCAGAGCTTTGCGTAGCGCGGCATCTAGAGCGGAAACGGGGCCATTTCCTTCAGCGACTTCGAGTAGTTCTTGATTGCCGACTGCCACTCTTACTGTGGCGAGAGAATGAGTCTGACAGACTTCGGTGCCACAGGTCATGTCGGAATGCACCTGAAATCCACGCAGGTCAAACCAGGGTTCACGTTTGCCTAGTGCTTCTCGCATCAATAGCTCAAAGCTAGCTTCAGCCGCCTCAAACTGATAGCCTTCACTCTCTAAAGCTTTGAGCCGCTGCAAGATTTGGCGACAGGTGGGGTCTTGCTTGTCCAGGTTAATGCCAAAGCTGCGGGCTTTTGCCAGGACGTTGCTCAGCCCTGCTTGATCAGAGATGACGATACGACGGCAGTTGCCGATTAGCTCTGGCTGAATGTGTTCGTAGGTGAGCGGGTTGCGCTCGACTGCGCTAACGTGAATGCCGCCTTTATGGGCAAAGGCAGATAAGCCGACAAAGGGAGCGTGGTCGTCAGGGGCGAGGTTCACGACTTCACTAATCAGACGGCTGGAGTCGGTTAGCTGAGCAAGCTGTTCCTGGCTAACGCAGTCGTAACCCAACTTTAGTTGCAGATTGGGAATCAGTGTGCAAAGGTTAGCATTGCCGCAGCGTTCACCATAGCCGTTGATAGTGCCCTGTACCATTTGTGCGCCTTCCATCACGGCGGCGATCGCATTTGCTACAGCAGTACCGGAATCATTATGCGTGTGAATGCCGATTTGAGGAGGAGTTGGAGTGAAGTTGGCGATCGCCCCTTTCACGGCTTGCACCCCCTGAGCCACTTCGTAGGGCAGCGTGCCGCCATTCGTATCACAGAGAACTAGCCATTCTGCGCCACCTGCGATCGCTGCCGCTAACGTTTTCAAAGCATACTCAGGGTTGCGCTTGTAGCCATCAAACCAGTGTTCAGCGTCATAGATTACTCGCCGTTCCTGGCTGCGAAAAAATTCCACCGTATCCCGAATCATCGCCAAATTTTCTTCCAGGCTAGTCTGTAGCCCTTCCGTCACGTGTAGATCCCAAGATTTGCCGAAGACTGTCACCCAGCGCGTCCCAGCCGCCAAAATCGGTTGCAGCATCGGATCATCGGCTGCGGTTTTGCCAGGGCGACGAGTCGAACAGAAGGCCACCACTTCTGCCTGAGTCAGCGGCTCTTCCTGAAGCTGCCAGAAAAACTGCACGTCCTTAGGGTTTGCGCCCGGCCAGCCTCCTTCAATAAAGGGAACGCCCAACCGATCAAGCTGATGAGCAATCCGCAGTTTGTCTTCGATTGAAAGTGCCAGCCCTTCTCGCTGAGCGCCATCTCTTAAAGTAGTGTCGTAGATCCAGAGTTGGTTTGAGCCAGTTTCAGTCATGGGCATTGCTAAGTAACCAATAGAATCAGAAAATCGTGTCGTGAAAAGATGTTTGAAAAGTCTAATCTGTAATCCAAAAATAGGTAGAGACGTGCCAAAAGTAACCGCTCAAGGAAAAACGTTTGAATGTGAGATGGGCGCTAACTTGCGCCAAGTTCTACTGCAACAGGGCGTTGATTTGTATAACGGACAGGCAGCAATAATCAATTGTCACGGCATCGGCACCTGTGGGACTTGTGCGGTGCAGATTCAAGGCGAAGTTTCTGAGGCAAATTGGCGCGATCGCACCCGGCGATCGCTGCCTCCCCATTCTCCCACGCAAGACCGCCGCCTTGCCTGTCAGACTCGCGTGTTCGGCGATGTGAAAGTGACAAAGTTTGATGGATTTTGGGGACAGGGTTCTCAACCCGTCTGGGCACCAGAAAGTTGACTCTTCAAAAGACGCTATTAGAGCAAGCGACCGTTCCCCCCTCGCTACATCGCTCAATCTACAAAAAGTCTATTGTCCTAAATTGAGAGACTGAGAGATGATGGAAGTAGGAACCTTGTGGAGGTAGAGGCTGTGGCTCGACTGATTGGCTCTTTTGTAATACTCGTTGCCCTCGTTTTACTAATTAGCTCCTTAGCAACGGATAACTTACCGTCTCTATCCAACTTATTCGGGGAGCCTTCAGAGGAAGAAGAGGCAAGGGAGCAATCGGAGTCTTTTAGCACTGCTTCTCCTAATAATTCTGCTCAAAATGGCACTGCTCAAAATGGCACTGCCCAAAACGGTGCTGCTCAAAACGGTGCTGCTCAAAATGGCACTGCCCAAAACGGTGCTGCCCAAAACGGCACTTCTCCTAATCCGAGGCAGCCTGTTCCCCAGCAGGGATCTGGCGCAACTCAAGCCCCAGCAAACGTTCCAGCAAACGGCTCCACGACCACACCCAGTACAGGGACAACGGAGACAACGGTTCAGTCACCCACCCCATCTCCGACTGCAAGTCCACAGCAACAGGAAGGTATCCGCGCTCGCTGGTAATTCTATCTGCTTGCGGTATGGCTTAAATCTTGCCTGAGTTCGTAGTCTTCACAAGTACTTTCATGAGTACAACAACTGACATTTTAATCATCGGCGGTGGCGTTGTTGGGTTGGCGATCGCCATTGAGCTAAAGCTGCGAGGAGCCGCCGTTACCGTTTTAAGCCGCAACTTTGCTGAGGCTGCAACTCATGCTGCGGCGGGAATGTTGGCCCCTCAAGCAGAGGCGATCGCCAACCCAGCCCTCCTGGAACTCTGCCTCAAAAGCCGGATGCTCTACCCTGATTGGGTCAGGAAAATCGAAGCAACCAGCGGCTTGATAGCCGAATATTGGCCCTGTGGCATTCTTGCTCCAGCCTACGAACGTCCAGATTATAGAGATTCCCAAATTCGCTCCAGTTCCCCTGCCGTCTGGCTCGAACAAACAGCTATTCACAGCGCCCAACCTGGACTTAGCGCCGAGGTCACAGGGGGGTTCTGGTTTCCTGAAGATGGACAGGTAGACAACCGTGCCCTGGCCAAAGCCCTCAAAGCCGCTGCCCAAACGGTGGGGGTCGATTTGCAAGAAGGGGTAACGGTCGAAGCAATCCAGCAGCAGCACAGTCAGGTGACGGGTCTAAAAACGACAGCGGGAGAATGGCAGGCAGAACAATACGTTTTGGCAAGTGGAGCCTGGTCTTCCGCTTTGCTTCCCGTTCCGGTACAGCCTCGCAAAGGGCAAATGCTGGCGGTTCGCAGTCCATCTCCACAGGCTGAGCCTGCATTGCAGCGCGTGCTGTTTGGCTCAGAGGTTTACATCGTGCCGCGCCGTAATGGGCGAATTGTGATTGGAGCAACCAGTGAGTCCGTTGGCTTTACCCCTGGCAATACCCCAGCGGGACTGCAACAACTGCTAACAGCCGCAATTCGCCTCTATCCAGCGCTACAAAATTTGCCGATTGAAGAGTGCTGGTGGGGGTTTCGTCCGACTACGCCAGATGAATTACCGATTTTGGGCCCAAGCCTCTGCCCCAACTTAACGCTGGCAGTAGGGCACCACCGCAATGGCATTCTCCTGGCTCCTGTCACCGCGCTTTTAATTGCAGATTCCCTTGTGCAACAGCGTAGCCCTTTACTGCAAAGTTTTTCCTGGGAGCGCTTCTATGCTTCAGCAGTTGGGGCGATCGCCCATCCCCAGCAAGCTATTCAGAATGATTCGCACGATTCAAATCCAATGTTGAAACAGTATTCTACCCCGCTCGATCGCCTCCCGCTTGAAACAGCCCCTGAGCCAATTTCTAACCGTTCCGACTCGAATAGCCTGGACTCGAATAGCCTGGATCAGCCGCTGGTGATTGCAGGCAGATCGTTTCAGTCTCGCCTGATGACTGGAACGGGCAAATATCGAACCTTTGAGCAAATGCGCCAAAGCATTGCCGCCAGCGGTTGTGAAATCGTCACCGTCGCAGTTAGACGGGTGCAAACTCAAGCTCCTGGTCACGAAGGACTGGCAGAAGCATTGGACTGGAAAAAGCTGTGGATGCTGCCCAACACGGCAGGTTGCAAAACCGCAGAGGAAGCAATTCGGGTAGCCCGACTGGGGCGAGAAATGGCAAAGCTGTTGGGTCAGGAAGATAACAACTTTGTCAAGCTGGAAGTGATTCCCGATGCAAAATATTTGTTGCCTGACCCGATTGGCACCTTAGAAGCGGCTGAGCAATTGGTTAAAGAAGGCTTCGCAGTACTGCCTTACATTAACGCCGATCCGCTGCTGGCTCAACGGTTAGAGGAAGTCGGCTGTGCAACAGTGATGCCACTAGGATCGCCCATTGGCTCAGGGCAAGGAATCAAGAACGAGGCAAATATTCAAATCATTGTTGAGAATGCCAATATTCCAGTTGTGGTAGACGCGGGGATCGGTACACCCAGTGAAGCGGCTCAGGCAATGGAAATGGGGGCTGATGCGCTGTTGATCAATACGGCGATCGCCCAGGCAAAAAATCCAGCGCTCATGGGAAAAGCAATGGGCATGGCTACGGAGTCAGGACGGCTGGCTTACCTGGCAGGGCGAATTCCAGTTAAAACCTACGCCATTGCAAGTTCTCCACTTACCGGAACGATCGCACCGTGAAGTTTATCCCATCGCCTGTCAAGTCTCCCAGCAAACAGAAAAACTCTGTATTCTGTAGATTAAGAGACTTAGGATCGCGAATTAATTAACCTGCGATATTTTTTGGAAGCGCCGCGCGGCGCTTCCAAAAAATATCAGGTTTTATTTAATCCATGATCCTTAAACTTCCTCTTATCATTCCTTTCACTTTTCTCTTCGCGGAAATTCTGTGCAAGAAGACTTCAGGCTGATTGTCGATTTAGTAATTGTTTTGGCAGCAGCGACAGGGGGCGGCTTACTCGCATCGCTGCTCAAGCAACCTGTGCTGCTTGGTTATTTAGTGGGTGGCGTTGTAGTTGGGCCAGCAGGTTTGGGGTTAGTCAAGGAGCTAATTCAAGTTGAGACACTGGCTCAGTTTGGCGCAGCATTTCTGCTGTTTGCCCTGGGCGTAGAATTCTCCCTAACAGAGTTAAAGAAGGTTCAGGGCATTAGCTTGGGCGGTGGCGGACTGCAAATTCTATCGACAATCCTGATTACTGCGCTGGTGTCAGTGGCGATCGGCTGGGTAACATCGCCCGTACAAGGCGTATTTCTGGGCGCAATTCTGTCGCTCTCTTCAACGGCGGTAGTGCTGAAGTGCCTGATGGAGCGCAACGAAACCGAAACTCCTCACGGGCGCGTCATGCTAGGCATTCTGATCGTGCAAGATCTGGCGCTGGGCTTAATGCTGGCGGTGCTGCCTGCACTCGATCGCCCCTATGACGAAATTGGACTGGCAGTAGGTCTGGCACTCTTAAAAATTGCGCTGTTAGCCGGAGCAGCCGTCATTGCAGGAATTTGGCTAATTCCGCCACTGCTACGATTCCTGGCGCGAACTGAGAGCCGCGAACTGTTTTTGTTGGGCGTGGTGGCGCTTTGTTTGGGTATTGCTCTGCTCACCGAATCGCTAGGACTGTCGATTGAGATGGGCGCTTTTATCGCCGGACTGATGATCTCAGAGGTTGAGTATGCTGACCAAACTTTAACTTACGTCGAACCCATCCGCGATATTTTTGCGACTCTGTTTTTTGCAGCGATCGGGATGTTAATCGACCCGATGTTTCTTTGGAATAACCTGGAGCTAATTCTGGGACTGGTGGCGCTGGTGCTGCTGGGAAAATTCTTGATTATCACGCCACTCGTCAAAGCCTTTCGCTATCCGCTGAAGACGGCGTTAATCGTCGGACTAGGATTAGCCCAGATTGGCGAATTTTCCTTTGTGCTGGCTAGCAAAGGGCAAATGTTGGGATTGGTGTCGCGACGGGTTTATCTGCTGATTTTGGGTACAACGGCTGTAACTCTGGTTGTTACGCCGTTTGTGCTGCGGTTTGTGCCGCAGTTGTTTGCCTGGGCAGAAATGGTGCCCTGGCTCAAGCGCTACATGGAGAATTCAGATCGGGCGATCGAGGTGGCAGAAGAGTTGCCGCTGCAAAACCATGTGGTGGTCTGTGGCTATGGGCGAGTTGGGCGCAACATTGTGCGGCTGCTGCAAGAACATCACTATCCGGTGACGGTGGTTGACCAGTCAGAGCAAGCCATTCAGCAGCTACGGGAAGCGGGAATTCCCTATGTCTATGGCAATGCGGCAAGTCTGCACGTGCTGGAAACGGCTGGGGTGAATCAGGCGGCGGGAATGGCGATCGCCCTCCCAGACCCGATGAGTACTCGATTATGTTTGAAGCGATCGCTAGAATTAGCCCCAGATTTAGATGTCGTCGTTCGTGCCTATCAGGACAAAGACATTGAGCTACTGTATCAGTTGGGAGCTAGAGAGGTCGTACAGCCAGAGTTTGAAGCCAGTTTAGAGCTTTCGACTCACCTGCTAGTAACGATGGGCTTGCCGCTGCCGTTAATTCAGCGAGAGGTAGAGCAAATTCGAGACAGCCACTACCTCGATTTACGTCCAGAACGCTCATCCCGTGAGGTGTCGCGAGATTTGCGGGTTGCGGCTCAAGATATGGGCAACAAGTGGTATACGCTCCCTCAAGGTTCTCCTTTGACGGGAATGACTCTAGAAGAAGCCGATTTGCGTCGTCTAACGGGCGTGAGCCTGATGGCAATTCGTCGAGCCGAAGGAGAAGAGGTAGATTATCCTGATTCTCAAACTGCCCTGGAACCGGGCGATCGCCTCTTAGTGGTGGGCGAATCAGACGAGCTAGGAGCCTTTGACGAACTGGCAAAGGGAGAAATGCCCGTCCCAACCAAAGCGTTATCCTGCCAATGGGTGATGCTGTCCGCAAATAGCCCAATCGTTGATAAAACCCTTTCTGACCTGAACCTGAGTCGCGAATATGAAGTGGAAGTGCAGGCAATCCGGCGGGAAGGTAAATTTTTGCGCTTCCCCGATGGCTCAGCCGATCTGCAAGCGGGCGATCGCCTCCTCCTCTGCGGCACCGTCACTAGTCTAATAAGGGTGCAGCAGGTAATTAGTCCACAAATGCCTTTGTCCAACCTTCAGATTCCCACCGTTAAGGTGCAAGTCGGAGAAACTCTTCAAGAATATTTGCCGCTCGACAGCCTACGTGAACCCAACAATTAAAACTTTGGCTTTAAATAAACGATCGCCTGTCGCCAAACAATCGTGGGCTGGTCATACTGATCCATCAGGCAAATGCAGTGCTGATCCTGCCAGCGCAGCTTACCTACAATCAGGTCATCGGTGACAAGCTTCAGTTCAATTTCTCGTTCTTCTCGAATCAAAGTTTGAATCTGCCGAATGCTAGGAAGCCCAGTCTCTAACTCGTTTGCCATCGTTTCTACCATAGGAATTTAGATTAAGTGGTAATCGGGAATCGGGAATGGGTAATCAGTTGTCTGTGACTGTCGCCACCATTCCAAGAGACTACTCCCCACTCAAATCGCTATAGAACTTACAGACTCAGCTTACAGCGATTGGCGATCGCGTGCCACAGCAATCCTGCATCGCAGGACATGGTTAGGACTATGGCAGGCAGAATGAAGGATGAGGGATGAAGGATGAAACTGAACTTTGTTCGTTCTAGCCAGGACTTACGCAGCCAGATCCCCCAACCCCCTTGAAAAGGGGGCTTTCGGAGTTCCCCCTTTTCAAGGGGGGCTAGGGGGGATCAAGGTTTCAGGTTTCAAATGCGTAAGTCCTGCTAGCTTTGCTGCTTACCGCCTGCCCTAATCAAGCTTTGTACTGCTTATATGGCTACGACAGAAGTTTGTGTTGTCATGACAACACAAACTTCTGTCATGACAACACAAATGCACTTATGCCAATTCAATGTGAAGCGACACCAATATAGGATGTGTTAGGTTCTTCTTTACATGGCTGCACCGCAGCACCTATGCAATGCTGGCACTCTTTCCAGTCATTGCATTTGTGAGTTGGATCGCGCAACAGATATCCACCGTAGAACTATTTAGGAGCAGCGCTATTACAGGTTTTGCTCTGCTGGAGTACATAAACTATTATCACTATCAAATCAAGCATGATACAGTGAGCGATCTCCGCTATCTGCTTCGGTACAGACACTTCGTAAAGCACCACTCGCCGTTGATCGCATAGTTCACAATCGCGCCTACGATCGAGTAGGGGTGCGTAAGATTGATTAGGGCATGGAGAGCAGTATGACCATTGAATTTACTAAGTATCATGGGCTGGGCAACGATTTCATTTTGATTGACAATCGCCATCAGATGGAGCCTATGTTAACGCCAGAGCAGGCGGTGAAATGGTGCGATCGCCACTTCGGGATCGGCGCAGATGGCGTAATTTTTGCACTGCCGGGGCAGAGTGGAACCGATTACACGATGCGGATTTTTAACTGTGACGGCTCAGAGCCGGAAATGTGCGGCAACGGCATTCGCTGTCTAGCAAGATTTCTATCAGAGCTAGAAATCGCTGATAGTGGCGCTTCCAAATCTGCCTTTAAAATTCACACGCTAGGCGGAGTCATAACTCCCAAGCTGGAAGCAAACGGACAGATTACCGTTGATATGGGATTGCCTCAGCTTCTTGCAGGAGAAATTCCTACTACACTGACGGTTGCCGACCAAAAAGTAATCAATCAGCCGCTAGAAGTCGCCGGACAAACCTGGCAAGTTACCTGCGTCAGCATGGGCAATCCCCACTGCATCACCTTTGTCGAAGACGTAGCGGCTGTCCCTTTAGAGCAGCTTGGCCCACAGTTTGAGCATCATCCCGTTTTCCCGAAGCGAATTAACACCGAATTCATCCAGGTGGTTCGCCCCGACTACCTGAAGATGCGCGTCTGGGAACGCGGAGCCGGGATTACCCTGGCTTGTGGTACAGGAGCCTGCGCTTCAGTGGTTGCAGCGGTGCTGAATGAGAAGTGCGATCGCCGCGCCACTGTCGAGCTACCTGGCGGATGTCTCGAAATCGAATGGTCAGCCTCCGACGAACGCCTCTACATAACCGGTCCAGCCACCCGCATTTTTATCAGCGAAGCCCTGCCAAACCTGTAGCAGGCAGAATGAAGGATGAAGGATGAAGGGAAGGATGAAGGATGAAGGATGAAGGATGAAGGATGAGGAAGTTCTTGATTTCCTCAACTTCAGCCCCTAACCC
>Ga0224723_1000321_pt1 | contig 33772 bp, 22 predicted proteins | sample Balambano_FR2_Me_FD_161647 | JGI IMG/M metagenome (GOLD analysis project Ga0224723, IMG submission 161647) | Freshwater sediment microbial communities from Lake Towuti, South Sulawesi, Indonesia - Balambano_FR2_MetaG | ecosystem: Environmental > Aquatic > Freshwater > Lake > Sediment | place... | reverse complement strand
ATGGCAGTAGGGACGCCAGATGAATTTGCAACAACATCAGAAATAGTAAGTTTTTGATTGCTGAACTGCTCGCTAGACTGACTGCTCAACTTCAACTCTGTTTGATCTTGAGTGGCGATCGGGAATGCTTCAGAGGATATCTCAGAGGATATCTCAGAAGATGATGGAGTGAATGATTGAAAGACGGGTGAAATGTTGACCTGACGCGACAGGAAAACTGTCCAGTTTACAGGCAAAACCCCAACCTGAGCCGATCGCCTGTGCAGCAGCGTTTCCAGCAGCGTGATTCCTCGATCGCTCGGAATGAGCGCCATGCCCTGTGCAGACAATCGCTGTCGATCGCGCTCCTGAAGCCGAGCCGCCATGCCTGATTCTGCCCAGGCTCCCCAGTTGATGCTGAGTCCCGGTAAACCCAACTGCCGACGATAGTGCATCAGTCCATCAATCGCCGCATTTGCCGCCGCGTAGCTGCCCTGACCTGGGGAGCCAATCAGGGAAGCGATCGACGAAAAGCAAACAAAGAAATCGAGTGACAGCGATCGGCTTGCTTGGTGCAGATACCATGCGCCCGCGACTTTGGGTGCCATAACCTGCGCAAATCTTGTCCAGATCTGGTTGTTCAGCGTGCCGTCGTCTAAAATACCTGCTGCATGAATAATGCCTCGCAGCGGAGCCGGATGACGGGATTGGTAGGGAAGGAATAGCTGCGCGATCGCGTCGGGCTGAGTGATATCCACCTGGGCGATCGTTATTTCTGCACCACGAGCCTGCATTTGCTGAATTGCCTGCTGTGCCTCCAGAGAGGGCGGTTTGCGTCCTGCTAACAGTAGGTGGGTTGCACCCCGATCGATCAAACCCTGGGCTGTCTTGAGTCCGAGTGCGCCCAGTCCGCCTGTGATGAGATAGGTGCAGTTGGGAGAGACGATCGGCTGTGTTGGCAGTAGAGGCGGCATTGTGATTACGACTTTGCCAGTGTGTTTCGCCTGTGCCATGTAGCGAAAGGCATCCGCTGCCTGCTCGATCGGAAAAACAGTATGCGATAGCGGATTCAGCTTGCCAGACTCAAATTTGGGCAGCAGCGATTTCAGCATCGATCGAATCAGCGCCGGGTCTTCTTGCCCGATTGTCCAGAGATCAAACGGAAAATAGGCAACATCCGATCGGGTCTGCTGCATTTGCTCGGCTGTCCAGATGCCCAGCTTGCCAATTTCCACAAATCGTCCACCCGCAGCTAACACCGACAAGCTTCTTTCGATGAACTCCCCGTTAAGACTATTCAGCACGACATCGACGCCCTGCCCATCGGTGAGCTGCATCACCGTTTCGGCAAAGTCGAGCGTGCGCGAATTCATAATGTGCTGCACCCCCAAGCCGCGCAAAAAGCTCCATTTCCCAGGGCTTGCAGTGGCATAGACGATCGCGCCAACCTGCTGAGCAATCTGGATCGCTGCCTGTCCCACGCCTCCCGCTGCCGCATGAATCAAAACGCGCTGACCCCGCTTGAGCTTTGCCAGATGCCGCAAGCCATACTCAGCCGTCAGAAAAGTGGTTGGCAGCGTTGCCGCTTCAGCAAAGGTCAGCCGTCTGGGTTTTGGCACGACAAACTGCGCCTTCACGGTGACAAACTGCGCCAAACTGCCGATCGCCTGCGCCGCAATCACTTCATCGCCCACCTGCAAGCCGCGCACCCCTGCACCCACTGCCACAATCCGCCCAGCACATTCGCCGCCAAATGGAACCGTCGTCGCGTCTGTGTAGCCGATTTCTTCCAGTACGGGCTGCAGCATTCCCAGGGCATTCAACACATCGCGAAAGTTCACGCCTGCTGCCATAACCTGAATTTCGACCTCTCCTCGCTGAGGCGATCGCCGCTCAACGGGCATCAGGCACAGATGATCCAGCACACCATACCCAGAAATTCCCAGGCGGAAAGGCGTTTCTGGAATCGGGATTTGCTTTTCAGTCGATCGCACCAGTCGGGCAACATAGCGCTGCTCTTGACGATAGGCAATCTGATCCTCGCTGTCGGGCTGACGCAGTTCTTTTACAAGCTGAGCAAGTGTTGCATCGGAGGGCTGCATCTCCAGGTCAATACAGGTGCAGTGCAGTTCCGGCTGCTCCAGGCGAATGGTGCGTGCCAGTCCCCAAAGCGAACTTTGCGCCACCGTGAGCGGGGCTGTCTGGGGATTGACTGCCTGCGTTGCCTGCGTGATTAGCCAGAGCCGTGAGGACGGCAGCGAATGAATGGACTGCAGCAGGTGCAGCACCGTACCGCAGCCCTGTGCCTGAGCGTCGAGCCAGGCGGGATCAAAATCCGGCTGATTCAAGCTCCACAGATGCACAAAAGCACGAGGCATCGCTGGATGAACGGCGGACAAATCACCAATGAGCCGCTGAAACGGATCGGGCTGCGTGGGGTCGATCGCATATTGATTGGCGGCAATCTGGCGATAGTGGTGATCTGCCCAAACCAAGACTGTCTGCTCGCCCTGCTCCTGGAGTAAGCTTGCTAACTGTTCACCCACACCGCGATCGTCTGCAAAAATAATCCACCGTTGACGGATTCCAGGTTCACCCACGGAGCTGTGATAGTCCTGCGGCTGCCAAACCAACTCATATAGCCAGTTCTGCAACTCATCCACAGGCTCGGATTGCTGCAGCAACTTTTGCAGAGCAGCATCACTCACAGCTTGCAGCGTTAATCCTTCGATCGTGGCAATTATTTCTCCGTGTGTGTCAAATTTTGTATCAGGGTGTGTATCAGGATTTGTATCAGGATTTGTATTAAACAGCGTCAAATTCGCTTTGAGTAAACGGGTTCGATCGGGTTTGAAATGAGCCGCATCATGAGTTATGTCAAAGGTTTGAATTTCAGCTCGACACCAGAGAACCGAAGCGGCAGGTTCTCGCTTTTCAATATTTTTTTGAGCCGCCGATCGACTCATCGTTAGACGATCAATCCCGACAGGTAAATAGGTCGTGGACTGAGTTTGCAGAACCGCCGCGCCCACCGTTTGAAAGCAGGCATCCCACACCACCGGATGCAGAACATATGACGAGGTGTCTAACCCTTTTGGAAGCTGAATCTGGCTCCAGGAAACGTTCTCCTGCTGCCAGATCTGCTGAATTGCCTGAAACGATCGCCCATAGTTGAGATGCTGCTGTCGAAGCTGCTGATAATAGGTCGCTGCTGATATTCCTGCTTGCTGCTGAAGCTGCTGAATCTCCTGCCATTGGGTCGATCGAGTGAGTGTTTCCGTTTGCTGAATGACCCGAAGCTTTCCGGTTGCATGGCGTTTCTGAACATTTGCTTGTAGGGCAGGATTTCCACTCCAAATTTGAAAGCGATCGCCGTTTCCTGAGGTATCTCGAAATACAATCGTCTGAATTTCAACCTCGCCGCCCGAACCACTTTTAGAGAAAATGAGTGGCTGTTCGATCGCCAAACATTCGATGCAAATTTGCCCATCCGAGAGGGTTCGAGCGGCTGCCAGCGCAATTTCGAGATAGCCTGCTGCCGGAAAAATGATTTGATTGGCAATGCAGTGATGTTGCAGATAGCTCGGCTGATGGGGGGCGATCGTCGCAGTAAATTGCTTTTCAAATTGCTTTTCTGCTGGATTTTTTGCTGAATTTATCGAAAGCAATTGACCCAGCAAGGGGTGATTTTCTAATTTCGGCTGCGGCTGAGACGTTCCTGGCAGCACGTCTTCGTCCCACCAGAATCGCTGTCGCTGAAAGGGGTAAGTCGGCAAATGCAGCACCTGCCGTTCTGCTGAGCGATCGACTGCCGCCCAGTTGACTAAAATTCCGGCTGTGTCGATCGCGCTTAAGCTTTGCAGCAAAACTACCCAGTCGGACTGACGCGGATCCAGGCTGGGCAACCATTGAACCGCTGATTGTAGGGATGACTGTGGGGATGATTTTGAGGATGGCTGCGGGAATGATTGCGAGAACGATTGTGGAAATGACTGCGATAAACAGGCGCGACCCATACCGCAGAGAATCGGCTTTGCGCCAATTTCCAGAAACGTGCGATAGTGCTGCTGATGCAGCGTTGCCAAACCTGTTGCAAACTGCACGGGCTGACGGATATGCCGACACCAGTAGTCCGGTGTGGCGATTTCTGCGCCGATAAAATCTCCCGTCACATTCGAGACGATCGCGATTTGCGGTGAATAAAAGGCGATCGTTTCAGCAACCCGGCGGAACTCAGCCAGCATCGGCTCCATGAGCGGCGAATGAAACGCATGGGAAACTTTGAGGCGAGTTGTTTTAATGTTCTGCAGCTCGCACTCGATCGCCAGTAGCTCGATCGCCTCCTGCTGTCCAGAAATCACCGTGCTTTGCGGACCGTTGATTGCCGCGATCGAGACGGTTTCTGAAGAATTATCTGCTAAAGAATTATCTAAAGCATAAACAGACTGAATCAGCGATCGAACGATTGATGCTTCTGCAGCGATCGAAATCATCCCGCCATTCAGCGGCAGTGCCTGCATCAGCCGACCCCGTGCTGCAATTAGCTTTAAGCCATCTTCCAGGCTAAACACCCCCGCGATGCAAGCCGCCACATATTCGCCAACGCTGTGCCCCATCACGGCATCCGGTTTCACGCCCCAGGAGAGCCAGAGCTGCGCCAGCGCATATTCCAGGGCAAAGATTACAGGTTGGGTATAGGCAGTTTGATCCAGCAGATCGGCGGCAGCTTCACCGTAAAGAAGCTGCCGGAGAGATCGATCCATCTGCCCCTGCAAAATCGCTTCACACCGATCGATCGCTTCTCTAAAAACAGGCTCTGTCTCATCAAGCTGACGACCCATGCCAGCATACTGCGAACCCTGTCCTGTAAACAGAAACGCCAGCGGCGAGGGGGCTTGGGCAGTGGAATAGTTCACCCCTGAAATTGGCTGCTGCTGTGAGAAAGCCTGTAACTGCTGCTGAAGCTGAGGCAGAGACGCGGTCAAAATTGCTAAACGATGAGAAAAGCGCGATCGTTTCACGTTTGCCGTGTAGCAGAGGTCAGATAGACTGATGTTTGGATGCTCGACGATGAATTGGGCATAGCGATCGGATAGCTCTCGCAGTGCTTTCTCCGATTTGGCAGAGAGGGTGAGCAGGTGCAGGGGGCGATCGGCAGTAAAACGATGAGGAGTTAAACGTCTCCCACTGGTGGAGGGTTGGGGAGCGGATCGGCATTCAGTAACGCCGGGATTCACTCGACTGGAAGCGGGAGCGGCTTCCATCACAATATGGGCATTTGTGCCGCCAAAGCCAAAGGAATTCACCCCCGCCAGCAGCGGCAGTTCGGCAGACCAGGGAGTTAGTTCAGTCTGAACCCGCAACGGCAGGCGATCGAAAGGAATCTGCGGATTGGGCGTTTTGAAGTGGAGGCTGGGCGGAATTTGCCCGTGCTTCATTGCCAGCGCCACTTTGATTAAGCCTGCGACCCCTGCAGCAGTTTCCGTATGCCCAATGTTGCTTTTAACCGAGCCGATCGCGCAAGGCTGGCTAAAATCTCGTCCTTCGGTCAGCACTGCGCTGAGTGCCTGAAGTTCGACCGGGTCGCCCAGCTTCGTTCCGGTTCCGTGTGCCTCAACGTATTGCACCTCTGCCGGAGAAACGCCTGCCCGCCGATAAGCCGATCGCAGCACTGCCTCTTGCGCTTTGGGATTCGGAGCCGCCATCCCCTGGCTGAAACCATCCTGATTCACCGCGCTCCCACGAATCACGGCATAGATCGGATCGCGATCGGCAAGTGCCTGAGCTAAGGGCTTCAGCACCACAATTCCCGCCCCTTCACTGCGGACATAGCCATCGGCGCTGGCATCAAAACTCTTGCAGCGACCGCTCGACGACATAAAGCCGCCCTTCGAAAAGCCGATCGTCACTGTGGGCAAAATCAGCACATTCACCCCGCCTGCCAGCGCCAGGGTCGATTCCCCTGTCCAGAGGCTCTGACAGGCAAGATGCACCGCCACCAGCGACGACGAGCAGGCAGTGTCGATCGCCAGACTCGGACCTTTGAAATCAAACAAATAGGAAATCCGATTGGCTGCAATGCAGTTGCCCGTTCCCGTGGTGGCATAGGGGTCATTAATGGGCTGCTGCCACAGCATGATCGAGTAGTCGTGCGTGCCGATGCCAACAAATACGCCTGTCTCTGTCCCCCGCAGCTTTTCTGGAATCTGCCCGCCATCCTCCAACGCTTCCCACGCCACTTCCAGCAACAGCCGCTGCTGGGGATCCATACTGGCGACTTCGCGGGGAGCAATACCAAAAAACTGGGGATCAAAGCGATCGATCTGCTCCAGAAACCCGCCCCATCGGGTATTGGTTTTGCCCGGTTCGCTCAGGTCTGGACTGTAAAATTGCTGAATATCCCAGCGATCGGGGGGCACCTCGGTGACCGCATCTTTTCCGGTTTGGATGAGTCGCCAGAAGGCTTCAGGGTGATTAGCGCCCGGATAGCGACATCCGAGTCCGATAATGGCAATGGGTTCCAAAGGCATATGCGAACGATCGATCCGAGTCAGGACAATCCAATTAAGGTCAACAAAAGGCGTTCATTGAATGTTTACCCGAAAACCAACGATCGCGCAATTGGGCAAATTAAAATGTTGCCGCTTGAATAAACGCCTTAATTCTCTCCATCACCCGATCGCCCAGATCCGGGATATCTGCATCAAACCATTCGATCGATCGATCGGCATGAAACCAGGTGCGCTGCTGTTTGGCAAACTGGCGAGTGTGGAGCGCAATCAGCGATTCGGCTTCGACCAGGGAGATTTTGCCCGCGAGGAACTGCTTGATTTCCTGATAGCCCAGGGTATTGAGCAACGGTAAATCAGCTCCATAGTTCTGGCAGAGGCGATCGACTTCTTCGACAAAGCCGTTTGCAATCATCTGGGCGGTGCGCTGCTGAATTCGCTGCGAGAGGTGTGCCCAATCTGCATCCAGCCCAATCTGCAAAATTGGATAATCGGGAGGGGCTTCGCCCTGCTGCTGCGAAATCGGACAACCCGTGACGTAAAACACTTCTAACGCCCGCAGGGTTCTCACCTGATCGTTTGCGTGAATCTTTTGGGTCGAGATCGGATCAACCTGCTTGAGTAGACCATAGCAGTAAGGCTGTCCCAATGCCTGGAGCTGCGATCGAAGCTGGGGCTGGGGAGCAACTTTGGGAATTTTTAAGCCGCGCACGATCGATTTAATATAAAGTCCTGTACCGCCGACAAGGAGGGGAACAGCAGTTCTGGATTGATGCAGGCGATCGATCTCCCGCTGCGCCAATATCTGATAATCTGCCAGGGTTAGCGTTTCGGTGGGGTCACAAATATCGATCAGTTTGTGAGGAACCTGCTGGCGTTCGGCGATCGTGGGTTTGGCAGTGCCAATGTCAAACTCCCGGTAAATCTGCCGCGAATCGGCGCTGAGAATCACGCCCGGAAGCCGCTGAGCAAGATCGATCGCCAAACTTGTTTTTCCGGTTGCCGTTGCACCGCCGATCGCGATTAAAATGGGGACAGGAGCATTTAGTACGATTGTATTGGTTTGACTCATGCCAGGGAAAACGGAAACAGCCGTGCAAATGAGGGAAGATAAAGGAGATTCCATCCCCTTTCCAAAATTCGCCTCAGACCGCTCCAAAACCGTCTCAAACCCTTTTGTGCTAAAATTTCTGTATGATCTGAGGTTTTGAGGTCAAAATGCACCTCAAGCAATTTTAGGAGCACTTCATTCATGACGACAAATTATGGTGCTGATCAGATTCAAGTCCTGGAGGGCTTGGAAGCAGTCCGAAAGCGTCCGGGCATGTATATCGGCAGCACAGGTCCGCGAGGTCTGCATCATCTAGTCTACGAAGTTGTGGATAACTCCGTTGATGAGGCGCTGGCAGGCTACTGTAAACACATTGAAGTCAGCATCAATGCCAATGGCTCCGTCAGCGTTACGGACGACGGACGCGGCATTCCCACCGATGTCGTCGCCCGCACGGGCAAATCCGCCCTGGAAACAGTGCTCACCATTCTGCACGCGGGAGGCAAGTTTGGCGGCGGGGGCTACAAGGTTTCCGGCGGTCTGCACGGCGTGGGAATTTCAGTTGTGAACGCGCTGTCTGAGTGGGTTGAGGTCACGGTTTGGCGCGACAAGAAGCAGCACAAGATGCGGTTTGAGCGGGGCATGACGGCTGGCACAATGCAGGTGCAGCCCATCAAAGAAAACCGCACGGGAACATCAGTGACGTTCAAGCCCGATATCGACATCTTCACCACCGGGATTGAGTTTGACTACAACACACTGGCAGGTCGTCTGCGGGAGCTGGCATATCTGAACGCTGGAGTCAAAATCACTTTCAGAGACGATCGCCTCGAACTGCAAAAAGACGGTGAGCCGCGCCTTGAAACCTACTACTATGCAGGCGGCATCCGCGAGTATGTCACCTATATGAACAACGAAAAGCAAGCCATTCACGAAGAGGTGATTTACGTGAGCGGCGAGCGCAACAATGTGCAGATCGAGGTGGCGCTGCAGTGGTGTGCCGATGCCTACACCGATAACCTGCTGGGCTTTGCCAATAACATTCGCACGATCGACGGGGGAACCCACCTGGAAGGGTTGAAAGCCGTCCTCACCCGCACCATGAATGCGATCGCCCGCAAGCGTAACAAGCTCAAAGAAAACGAGTCGAACCTGGCGGGGGAAAACATTCGGGAAGGGCTGACGGGTGTGATCTCGGTGAAAGTACCCGAACCGGAATTCGAGGGACAAACAAAGACCAAGCTGGGCAACACCGAAGTGCGCGGCATCGTGGATTCGCTGGTGGGTGAAACCCTGACGGAGTATCTGGAGTTCCGCCCCGGTGTAGCGGATGCCATTCTGGAAAAGGCAATTCAGGCATTTAACGCGGCAGAGGCAGCGCGACGTGCCCGTGAGCTGGTGCGGCGGAAGTCGGTGCTGGAATCTTCGACCCTACCCGGTAAGCTGGCAGACTGTAGCTCTCGTGACCCCGGTGAGTCGGAGATCTTTATCGTAGAGGGGGACTCTGCGGGTGGTTCGGCTAAGCAAGGACGCGATCGACGCTTTCAGGCAATCCTGCCGCTGCGGGGCAAAATTCTCAATATTGAGAAAACCGACGATGCCAAGATCTACAAGAATGCTGAGATCCAGGCGCTGATTACAGCACTCGGTCTGGGGATTAAGGGCGAAGAGTTCGACGCTTCCCAGTTGCGCTATCACCGCATTGTGATCATGACGGACGCAGACGTGGACGGGGCGCATATTCGGACGCTGCTGCTGACGTTCTTCTACCGCTATCAGCGATCGATGGTGGATCAGGGCTATGTCTACATCGCCTGCCCGCCGCTCTATAAGGTGGAACGGGGACGCAACCACTACTATTGCTATAGCGATCGAGAGCGGGATCAGATCATCGCCGGATTCCCGGAGAACGCCAAATACGAGATCCAGCGATTTAAGGGGCTGGGTGAAATGATGCCGCAGCAGTTGTGGGATACCACGATGAACCCGGAAACGCGCACGCTAAAGCGAGTTGAAATTGAGGACGCAGCAGAAGCCGATCGGATCTTTACCGTTCTGATGGGCGATCGAGTGGCTCCGAGACGAGAGTTTATTGAAACCCACGGCTCTAAACTCAACCTGACAGATCTAGATATTTAGATCTCGTTTAGATCTCGATATTTAAAAGTATCAAACGCAACAATTTAACTCAGCGTAAAGTCTAACAATGGCACGGGTAGATGACCTCAATCATGCACCCGTGCTGTTTTTTCGACATCTGTTTTTTTCGGCACCTATATTTTCAGCACCTATAGTTCAAATATCATTTAGTCGCAAGAGTAATCCGGCGAGTACAGGGATAACTTCAATGAAGTGCAAAATTTCAATACATTCTTTGTACAAGGGTGGGAAATCGCAGGCAGTTGTGGGCAAGCTGTAAGGAGAGCAGCAAATCTACCTGAGGATAGATGCTAAGCTCATATAACTTAAATCGCTGTTCTGTTTTCGTCATCCTTACACGCAATTCATCATGATTTTCAAGAGCCGCAGTTTCAACTTTCCTGTCTGGCAATATCTCAACCAGCACGTTTTCGACAAAAACCGCCCGCTCATCCTGAATCCCCACCGCTTCTGGAGACGTCACCATATTCATCACCTGGAGCGCTGCTGGTTCAGTTCCCATCCTGAGGAGCATTTTCGGAACTAAGCGGCTTGAGGTGAAGATCACCAAAGCTTGCCAGGCTATATTTCTCGAATCAAATCATTAATATGCGGAAAGGGGCAAGCAGCCCCTTATTTTTTAGCTTATCACGATTTAATCTGTTATGTTAGCGCATTACGATCGCCTATTTGAGCTGCAAACACTGACTTGTGACGGACTTTGCAAGCGATCGCAGCATTTCGGTTGTTGCGCTCCAATCAACGCAGGCGTCGGTGATGCTTTGTCCATAGGTCAACTGGCTCAAGTCTTGCGGAATCGGCTGTTTGCCTTCCACGAGATGACTTTCGACCATCACGCCCATAATTTGCTTTGAACCTGCTGCAAGCTGCTCAGCAATGCTTTGCAGGACGATGGGCTGGCGTCTGTGATCTTTTGCGGCATTATCGTGGCTGCAGTCAATCATCAGGCGAGTGTTCAGCTTCAGGCGTGCCAGCTCTTTTGCCGCATGCAGGACGTGATCGGTGTCGTAATTGGGACCATGCTTGCCGCCGCGCAGAACCAGATGCCCATCGGGATTCCCGGTTGTGGTCACAATGCTTGCCAAACCTTCCAGATTGATCCCCAGGAAACGATGGGGTTGACTGGCTGCCAGCATTGCATTTGCTGCCGCAGAGAGACTGCCGTCCGTATTGTTTTTGAAGCCGATCGGCATAGATAGCCCAGATGCCATTTCGCGGTGGGTCTGGCTTTCGGTGGTGCGAGCGCCGATCGCTGTCCAGGAGATCACGTCTGCGATGTACTGCGGAATAATCGGGTCGAGCAGTTCAGTAGCGGCGGGAAGCCCCAACTGCGCCAGGTCGAGCAATAGCTTACGCGCCAGGCGCAGCCCAGTATTGATGTCGTAGCTGCCGTTGAGGTGGGGATCGTTGATTAAACCCTTCCAGCCGATCGTGGTGCGCGGCTTTTCAAAATAGACCCGCATCACAATTTCTAAATCATCTTCAAGCTCCTTGCGCAGCCCTGCCAGCTTTTCGCCGTATTCCAGTGCAGCGTTGACATCGTGAACCGAGCAGGGTCCAACAATGACCAGGAGCCGCTGATCTTCTGCCTGCAAAATGTGGCGAATGCGATCGCGGGTTTCGGCAACAAGAGAGGCAGCCGTTTCGGTGATAGGCAGCTCCTGGTGAAGCGTAGCGGGACTGATTAGGGGACGGGTTTCAACGACGTGTAAATCGTAGGTTTTGTGCATTGGGTCAACTCACAGGGTCGCGTTCGAAGGCGGCTGAAATGGGCTGGCTGCGATCGAGCTAATCAAAAGCTGCAGAAAAACAGTTAGCCCCAAACATTCTACCGAATCTTGGGGGGTATCCCTGAGGGTTCACTTCGTGGGGAGCTGAAGTTTTCCTGATTTTTAAGATGAGAGGGTAGGAGGGGTAGGTGAGGAGGTGAGGGGGTGAGGAGGTGGGTAGGTGGGAGGTCTAGACAGAGGGGGGGTGTAGGGCGATCGTGTTTGCGGCGTTTTCTTTGTTTTCATTTTCTTTAATGAGTAATCTCCTACGATCGGAGGGAGAGCTTGATTTTGCTGCTGTGGTGAATCATGACGAATCTGGACGGAGAATCAGAGATGAGTCTGACGGAGCAAGTTTTGTTGCAGATTTCTGGCAATCCCTTGGAGGGGCTGCGGCGGGTCGATCGCCTCTGGCAGTCGTATCGCTCGAATGAGGCTGCTTTGCCTGTTACAGAAGTTGTGACGGTGAGTTCAGGTTTGCTGGAGGCGATCGAATGGGATGCGGTGATTTGCGGCGGCACCTTGGGAATTTTGCTGGGAGCAGCACTGGCACAAAGAGGGTTGAAGGTGGCGCTGATTGAGCGGGGAACACTGCGGGGACGGGATCAGGAATGGAATATTTCGCGCAAAGAGCTGCATGGGTTAACTGAAATGGGACTGCTAACCGCAGCAGAATTAGAACAAGCGATCGCTACAGAATTTAATCCGGTACAGATTCGCTTTCATCAAGGCATCAATCTTGCAGTGAACGATGTGCTGAACGTGGGCGTGGATCCGGTGTATCTGCTGGAGAAACTGAAGCAGCGATTTCTGGAAGCAGGGGGATGCTTGCTGGAGAATAGGGCGTTTGCAGGGGCGATCGTTCACGAAAATGGTGTCAAGATTACGATCACAGCTCAAATTGCTGAAGCTCAAGTGAACTCTCAGGGTGACACAGTCGAGAGTTCTGCGCTGACAGCCCGGTTGCTGATCGATGCAATGGGGCACTTTTCGCCGATCGTGCGTCAGATTCGCGGGGGGGCTAAGCCAGATGCGGTTTGTCTGGTGGTGGGAACCTGCGCGGAGGGCTTTGCTGACAACACCAGCGGCGATCTGTTTGCTTCGATTACGCCCATGCAAAATCAGTGTCAGTATTTTTGGGAAGCCTTTCCGGCGCGAGATGGACGCACGACTTATCTCTTTACCTATCTGGATGCTCACCCCAACCGCCCCAGTTTGGAACAGCTTTTTGAGGACTATTTCACGCTGTTGCCACAGTATCAGTCCGTGGCGTTGTCGCAGCTTCAGTTTAAGCGGGCGCTGTTTGGCTTTTTTCCCTGCTATCGCGATAGTCCGCTTCAGTCGCCCTGGAATCGTTTTTTGGCGATCGGGGACAGCAGTGGAGCGCAATCGCCTTTGAGCTTTGGTGGATTTGGCGCGATGATTCGGCATCTGCAGCGATTAACTGCGGGAGTGGATGCTGCGCTGCGGAGCAATCAGCTCGATCGATCAGCACTAAACCTGCTGCAGCCCTATCAGCCCAGTCTGACAGTCACCTGGCTCTTTCAGCAAGCAATGAGCGTGGGGATGGATCAGACAATTGCTCCCAATCAAATTAATGCCCTGCTTTCTGCTGTTTTTGAAGAGATGCAGCAGCTTGGCGATCCGGTGCTGAAACCTTTTTTGCAGGATGTGGTGCAGTTTCCAGCGTTGCTGCAAACGCTAATGCGGGTTGGCATCAAGCATCCGGCGATCGTGCTTAAAATCATTCCCCAGGTGGGGTTAGGTGCGCTACTGGACTGGACAAAGCACTTTGCTAATTTGGGGCTGTATCACGCCCTGTCTTCGGTTCTTGCAAATCTCCCGATTCCCTCGATGCCCCTGGAGAAGAATCAGGCTGAAGCGTGGCACTATCGGATCGATCGCTGGCGGGATGCTTGGCGATATGGGTCGGGGAAGGATTATTAAAGAACCGTTAAACTAAGTAGGTGAGATACGTTTGAAGGATACCCGCATGGACTTTCCCCCGGCGCGACAGCGGTTTTACCAGGAAATCCATCAGCCTGATGAAGAGATTAATCTGGCGTGTGCTGCCCTTTATCTGGCGCAGGAGGAATACTCCGACCTGGACGTTGAGGAATACCTGAACGCGCTGGACACAATAGCATCGGAAATTGCTAAGCGGCTGCCTCAGGAAGCTTATCCGCTTCGGACGATCAAGACAATCAACCAATACCTTTACGAAGACCTGAAGTTTCACGGCAACACGGACAACTACTACGATCCGGATAACAGCTATCTCAATCAGGTGATCGATCGCCGCACCGGAATTCCCATTACCCTCTCGCTGGTTTATCTGGAAGTGGCGCAGCGGCTGGAGTTTCCAATGGTGGGCGTGGGGATGCCGGGGCATTTCTTGATTCGTCCTGTGGTGGATGAGATGCAGGTGTTTGTCGATCCGTTCCGGGAAGGGGAAGTGATGTTTGCGGAGGACTGTCAGCAGCGGCTCAGCGAGATTTATGGAAGACCGATCGAACTGCGTCCCGAATTTTTGCAGCCCGTGACTCCCCGCTATTTCCTGGCGCGGATGCTGAACAACCTAAAAGCCATTTATCTAACCCAGAGCGATATTCCCCGATCGCTGGCGGCAATTGAGCGAATTTTGCTGCTGTTTCCCGACTCACCTCTGGATCAGCGCGATCGCGGGCTGCTGTATTACCAGACCGGACGCTGGACAGAAGCCAGTCAGGATCTTGAAGACTATTTGCTGCAAGTGCCCGATGCTCAGGATGCGGTGGTCGTGCGAGAACTGCTGCGGCGCATGGGCAGGGAGGTTTAGCGAATCAGGCACATCAGGCGACCAGGGGCTGACAAATTTCGTCGGCTAAGGCTAGCTCTTCAGCGGCGATCGTTTGAATTGCCTGCCTGACCACGGTTCGCGGGTCGTCGCCCTGTTCAACCTGCTTCAGCCATCGCTGTGCTTCGTTGCCTTCGCGCAAAATTTTCTTGAGCGGCATCAAGAAGCAGCTAAAGCCGTGCTGTTTTGCCGTGCCCCAAACTTCCTGATACAGTTCTTCGATCCAATCTCGCGCCAGAATAGTACGTCCATCGCGCCAGTGTTGCAGTTCGGCATCGAGGCTGAGGGTGGCAGCCGCCGTTTCATTCGCATCGCTAAAGGCAACCAGCGTTTCTGCCCGATCGCCTGCACGTAACAAGCTGGATTCGAGCGGGTCAAGTTCGGGATGCTGAATGATCTGGAGCAGTCGCGCTTCGAGCAGTGCCGTGAGTGCAAGCAGGGCGATCGGGTCGGTCATCAAATCGCAAATGCGCAGCTCTAAACGATTCAGGCTATAGGGGCGGCGATCGCCGTTGGGACGCACCGAAGACCAGAGATGGCGCACGTTTTGCATTGTGCCTTTTTGAAGCTGTTCTTCTGTCCAGGTGATGTAATGGCGGTGGCTTTCAAACAGCGGCACTTCGGCAGGCGTTTTGGGAAACAGCCCCCACCGAGTGGAATGAAAGCCTGTGACTTTGCCGTTTAGGAAGGGCGAAGCGGCGCTCAGTGCCAGATACAAAGGAGCCTCAACACGCACCAACCGACAGGCTCGCATCAACGTTTCGGGATCGCTGATGCCCACATTAATATGAATACTGGCAGTGACCACCGTTGTGCCGTAGGTCTGCTCGATGTAGGTGTGATAGGGGTTGCTGGGATCAGAGCGATAAAACCGATCGCTGCCGCCCAGAGCCAGTGTGCTGCCGGGAATGAGCGTGTAGTTGCCAAGCTGTTTCAAATAAGCCCGAAGCTGACGACGGGGGCGCACCAGCTCACACAGTAACCGTTCGTAGCGATAGAGCGGAGCAGTAGTGTATTCGACGTTGCGGCTATCGGGTTCACGGACAAAGCCATGCAAATTAGCAACAATCCGGTCAGACAGCCCGACAATTTCGCCGTCTGGCGTACCCGTGTACATTTCCACTTCAAAGCCTTTCGAGAGCATGGAGAAATCGCCTCTAATCACAGATCTATTGTCCCGGAAAAGGAGCCAGCCGCATCGCTCCACCGGGGCACGCCATCAGGAGGATGACAGAGGAGAGGTTGGAAGCGTGCCGGAAGGAAAAGTTTCAACTGCCTGCTTCAGCAAGGGCAGCAAGTCAGGCGCAGTAAAGTCATCAATCACCAGAAACGCGCCCAGGTCATAGAGTTTCTGCGGCTCATGCGTCGAGGCAACGCCCACGGTTGGAATGCCTGCGGCAACGGCAGAGCGAATCCCAGAGGGAGAATCTTCAAAGGCGATCGTCTCAGTGGCGGTGACTTCAAGCTGATCGAGCGCAGCCAGATAGGGCATTGGGTCGGGTTTGCCCAGAGGCAGTTCATCACCCAGAATCACCAGCGGAAATTCACTGTCAAGATGCAAAACGCCCAGCATAAATTCCACGTTTTCGACCGGAGCGTTGGTGACGATCGCTCGCTTAAGCTGTTGCTGATCTGTCCATCGTAGAATGTCCAGCAGTCCGGGCATGGGCTGAAGGAGGCTGGCTGCTTGCTGGCGAAACATTGCTTCTTTGCGCTGCCCCAGTTCGTCCCCTTCTTCGATCGTCAACTGCGGCAGGATTTCTGGCACAATTTCCTGATTGCGTCTGCCGCTAAACTTAGCGCGATAGGTGGGTCGATCGATCATGATCCCGTAGGGTTGCAGGATGGTTTGCCAGTTCTGAAAGTGAATTGGGTCGGTGTCTGCGAGTGTTCCGTCCAGGTCAAACAGCAAAGCTTTGAGCATGAATTTTTCCTGAGATAACGACTAAAAAGTCGAGCCATTCCAGCCCCACATCGCCCCTCTGGCATCTGAGAACTCAATGTAGGTGCGGTTACCTGGAACCCCAAGGATCTGCTGCGCCTGATTGCAAAACTCCTGGCTCATTGCTCTGGTTTGTGTGGGAGTCATTGATCCGACACTTTTAATCTCGATGTAGCAGACCGGGTCAGTTGTGCCCGCAAAGGTCATTGCCACACCCGGTTCAAACGCTGTCATGACATAGGATTCAGGCTTGCCCAGATGCTTTGCCAGGCTGGCAGATAATGTTTTGAGCAGGGCTTCAACCTGGGGGCGATCGAGTGAAGTAACCGAGGTTTGGACTTTAATCAGGGGCATATTTACCAGCTTCCTTTCGCTTAGCCGCCATATTGCCAGCCTGTGCTTTCCAGCAGCAGCGGATCGCCCTCGCGATGAACCCCGGCAGCAATCACCTCACCGACAAAAACCGTGTGGTCGCCCTGCTCAACGGAGCCAACAACGCGACACTCGACATAGCCCAGCGTCTCGGAAATAATGGGGCAGCCTGTTTCGCCCAGATAAAACTCGACATCCTCAAACTTGTTGCCCACTCGTCGCTGTGGCTTAAAAAACTTCTGCGCCAGCTCCTTCTGTCCTGCTTCCAGAATGCTCAGCGCAAACACCTGGCTGGCTTTGATCATGGCGTGGGATTTGGAATCCTGCTTAACGCAGTTGATTACCAGCGGCGGCTGAAATGAACCCTGCATCACCCAGCTTGCGGTAAAGCCATTCACCTCTTCGCCGTCTTTTACCCCACAGATATAAAGTCCGTGAGGAATTTTCCGCAGCATTGTTTTTTTTGCCTGTTCGTCTAGCAAGGCTGTGTTCTCCAGTGACGCTACACCGATACAGTTTACCGTATCAAACCTGTGCCACTGAAACTGCACTCACATCAATATTGCGATCGAACAAAACGCGCGGATACAGCAAAATTCGGAACAGCAGCACCAGCGACTCAAACTCACCTGGAGAAGTGCGGCGTTTCCACTGTCCGGGGCGGCAAAACAGCAACTCAACCAGCGATCGCTGCTGGGCAAGGGTCAACTGTTCAAACAAAACCCGCACTGCCAGAAAATCGGGCTGCTGCGTCACCAGAACCACCCGACCGCTCAGGGACAGGTGACGCTCCAGAATTTCGATCGTCACGGGCAAAACAGTGCCCTGCTGGGGAATTGGAAAATCAAGCTGGGTCAGGGCAATTTCTGCACCCACCTCTGAAATCATGGTGGTGGTTCCCCAGAAGTCGTGTTTTGTGTCTCCCTCTATCACCGCCAGTTTGGCAGTGCGGTGCAGGTTAAACCACTCATATAAACTGGGACGCGGCACGTCGAGCAAAATCAGCAGCGCAATTCCCAGCATGATCAGGTTATAGCTGCTCCAGATCCAGCCCAAACCGATGCCTTTTGCCTGAATTGCCACTTCGGGCGGCACGGTGTTCATCCAGGCTCCCTTGAGCATACAGAGACCAAAGTTCACCCAGAGGCTGATTGCGGTGGCAACAAACAAAATAACCAGGGGCCAAGCCAGATTCCAGTTAAACGAAAATCGATCGCTCGACGTGCCTTTGGGCGTGACCTTGAACCCTTTTGAGAACGGATTGAGCATCACCTGAATCACGGTCAGGGCTAACGGAAAACACAGCACGAGCGAATAAATATCAGAAAGCAGCGCAGAACGCGATCGGTAATTGAGCCAGGAGAAAACCGAAAGCTGAACTAAGTAATAGGGCAAAAAGAAATAGAGCAGCTCTGAAGCGGTTGCCCGCAGCGGGATCACGCCCAGAAACGAATAGGCAAGCGGCATCAGCAGAAATCCCACTCTGGAAATGCTGGTAAACCAGTGGAGTAAGCCTTCGAGATGGGCAAGCCGCTGGATCGGATTCAGTCCGGGAATGGTGAGCGGATTGGATTTGATGAAAAATGCCTGAAGTGTTCCCCTTGCCCAGCGCAGTCGCTGCAACGCATGAGCAGCAATATTTTCGGCGGCGAGTCCGGCACTGAGCTTTTCGTCGAGATACACCAGGCGATAGCCCTGCGCTGAGAGGCGAATCCCGGTAAAGTAGTCTTCGCTAAGCGAGTCGGTGACAAAGCCTCCAGTACTTTCCAGGGCGCTGCGCCGCACCACAAAGGACGTTCCCGAACAAATGACACTGCCTGCGCCATCGCGGATCGGCTGAATCTGACGATAAAACACCTCTTCTTCGGGCGTGAGAACGTCTTCGAGTCCCAGATTGCGGGCGATCGGGTCAGCGTTATAAAAGCTTTGCGGAGTCTGAACCAGCGCCACATCGGGGTACTGAAAAAATCCGACAGTGCGAACCAGAAAATTGCGGGTGGGCACAAAATCTGCATCAAACACCACAATCAGATCGCCATTTGTTTTGCCGATCGCATGATTCAAATTTCCGGCTTTCGCAAATCGGTTATCCGGGCGCGTCATATACTCACAGCCCAGGTCTTCTGCCAGCTTTCTGATCTCCGGGCGATGGGTGTCATCCAGCAAATACACGCGCTTATTCGCATAGTCGATCGCCTGACAGCCGATAACAGTTCGCCGTAAAATAAAGTCCGGTTCGTTGTAGGTTGGAATAAAAATATCAACGCTTGGGGTATATCTATCCTCAACGACATCCATTGCCAGCCAGTCTGCCTCTCGCCGCCGATCGCGAACGCGCAGCATCAGAAAAAGCTGGATTGTGCCGCTGGTGAGCATCAACAATTCGAGCAAAAACAGCCCCAGACTAAATACCCCGTTTAGCGGTGTACTCATGTTGATCGTCGAAAGCGATCGCCACAGCAGATAGCGCAGGGTCAGCGCGAGCAGGATCCCCACTACCACCACCCGCGACCAGAAGCGGGGCTGCGGCGACACTCTGGTAACCAGCAGGACGATCGCAAACAGCGCCACGGTCGGAAACAGCAGATAGCCCCCTGCCACCATCGGCACTTCTAACCAGAGCGGCGGCTGCTCCTGCAATGTATTGAGCTGGGTAAAAATCCGGCTGATGGTTCCCTGTCCCGTAAACCAGCCTGCGACAATCGCCCCAGAGCACAGCACCGTGCCCATCAGAATTAGAGTCGTCATCTGCGGACGAAACGATCGCGCAGAGGCAGCAGACGAGACGGTTTGAGTTGGGGATGGGGTTTGGTCTGCTGAAGTGGTCATGGAGACTCCTTTTGAGCAAGTAGGTCAGAGACTGGAATTTCAGAAGAATCTGATTTCAGGGAACCTTTTCTCAAGCGGCTTTTTGCCCCGCTCGCGCATCAACTCTACCTTAACTACTACGATCGTCGCTGCTGATTAGATTGCCCAGAGGGGCTTTGCGGTTTGCCCAATTTTTGATGCTCCCGATTTTTGAGGCGATCGGTGGATATAGCAATCACAAATGGTTTATGAAAAAGGGGTGGGGGGGCTGCGCGCCCATGCAAGGGCTACGCCCCTGCATCCCATACAATCCAAAGTTTTATTTTCACGAACTAAACCTGCAAACTAAACTGTAGAAGTTTCTCAGCAAACTCGCTTTCCCAGAGAGAAACGATATGATTTTTGAATGATTCTATTCTAATGATTCTACAGAGGCTACTCGACCCTGCAGCACAGCCAGAAACAATGCTGTTGCAGAGCAACAGTTGCAGAACGGCAATTGTGGCACGATTTGGAATCATGCTGCTTGGAATTAAATTGCCCGGTGTCAAGTTGTCTGGAATTAAAATTACTCAACAGCATCGTTAGCATCGCTTTTCAAAATGTGAGCATGATGTACTGGATTAGTTAGGACAATTGAAACATGATAGACGCTATCGATTTTGCCAGTTTAATTCATCCAGCTTTGGCGATCGCCTTTGTCTTCCCGCTGATCGGGATCGTGGTTCACTATTCTCTGCAAACTCGAAATCGACGAATGCAGATTGCCAAGGGGCAGAAAAGCGCAGTTCCTGGCTCAGTGGGAACTCAGCACTTGCGGCTCGGACGCTGGCTCAGCAACTCTGTTGTGATCCTCTCTTTGATTGGGTTGGCTTATCCAATCTTTTCCAAGATATTTGCTGCTCCTCCGGATCAGCAGAACGGGACGAGGACAATCCTGCTGCTGGTTTTGTTTGCGCTGACGATCGCCTCTCTGTTTCTACTCAATATTGCTAACGGCAAACTGCAGCGTGCCGGATTCGCAACCCTGACCGGAATCGGTCTTGTGCTGATCGGCTGTCAACCGGAAGTGTTTCGGCGCGGCTTTGAGTGGTATGTTTCCCACTACTACTACGGCATGGCAGCGTCAATGCTGATGATTTTCTCGCTGGCAATGTTTCCAGAGATCTATAAAGATCGATCGAATCGCTGGCGCAGTCTTCACGTGGTGCTGAACGTTATTGCAGTACTGCTGTTTATCAGCCAGGGCTTTACGGGAACCCGCGACCTGCTAGAAATTCCTGTGAGCTGGCAGAAACCTTATATCGAACAGCTCTACATCAACAACTGCCAGACGCAGCCCTGTACGGTGCAGCCGCAGCAATAGCGATTTGGCTCTTCAATTCGGCTATTGGTAACTTCTAGATCAGGAAAACCGATCGGTAGATTCGTCCCTCGATACAGTCGATCGGGGCAAGATTAGGCTAGAATCATGACGGCTTCGTTACAGAAGTTGATGAATTTCACACTGCCTTGAGAAGCCGTTACATTCACTCTGACTCGCTTAATCTCTCACACTGGACTTTTTATGACGCTTCCCATTCGTAATGTGGCGATTATTGCTCACGTTGACCACGGCAAAACGACGCTCGTTGATGCGCTGCTGAAGCAGTCCGGCACATTCCGAGAAGGGGAAGAAGTTCCAGACTGCGTGATGGACTCCAACACCCTGGAGCGCGAGCGCGGCATTACCATTCTGTCGAAAAACACAGCAGTTCACTACGGCGACACCCTGATTAACATCGTAGACACTCCCGGTCACGCTGACTTTGGCGGTGAGGTGGAGCGAGTGTTGGGTATGGTCGATGGCTGCATCCTGATCGTCGATGCCAACGAAGGTCCGATGCCCCAGACGCGCTTTGTGCTGAAGAAGGCACTCGAAAAAGGACTGCGTCCGATCGTCGTCGTGAACAAAATCGATCGTCCTCAGGCAGATCCCTACGGGGCGATCGACAAAGTACTGGATCTGTTCCTGGAGTTGGGTGCAGATGATGATCAGTGCGAATTTCCCTATCTGTTCGCTTCGGGACTGTCGGGCTTTGCTAAAGACCAGCTCGACGACGAAGCCGTAGACATGAAGCCCCTGTTTGAGGCAATTCTGCGCCATGTGCCGCCGCCAGTAGGCGATCCGGAAAAGCCGCTGCAGCTTCAGGTAACGACGCTCGACTATTCTGACTACCTGGGACGGATCGTGATCGGACGGATTCACAATGGCATGATCAAAGCGGGTCAGCCTGCGGCACTAATAAAAGAAGACGGGTCGATCGTGAAAGGCAAAATCACGAAGCTGCTCGGCTTTGAGGGGCTGAAGCGTATCGAAATGGAAGAGTCTTCTGCCGGAAACATCGTGGCAGTATCTGGTTTTGCGGATGCCAATATTGGCGAAACCATTACCTGTCCGAACGAACCGCAGGCACTGCCGCTGATCAAGGTGGACGAGCCAACCCTGCAAATGACCTTCTCGGTGAATGATTCGCCTTTTGCCGGACAGGAAGGTAAGTTTGTCACGTCTCGTCAGGTGCGCGATCGTCTGATGCGCGAACTGGAAACCAACGTGGCGCTGCGCGTTGAAGAAACCGATTCGCCCGATCGCTTTGCGGTTGCCGGACGGGGAGAACTGCACCTGGGCATCTTGATTGAAACGATGCGGCGGGAAGGCTACGAGTTTCAGGTGTCGCAGCCGCAGGTGATCTACCGTGAAGTGAACGGTCAACCCTGTGAGCCGTATGAATTGCTGGTGCTGGACGTTCCTGAAGATGCAGTCGGCGGCTGTATGGAGCGGCTTGGTCAGCGCAAAGGCGAAATGCAAAACATGCAGGTGGGCGGCAATGGTCGCACCCAGCTTGAGTTTGTCATCCCGGCACGAGGTCTGATTGGCTTCCGGGGCGACTTTATGCGCCTGACGCGCGGCGATGGCATCATGAACCACAGCTTCCTTGACTATCGCCCGCTTGTTGGCGAACTGGAAATGCGGCGCAATGGCGTACTGATTTCGTTTGAAGAAGGCACTGCTACTTTTTACGCGCTGAAAAACGCCGAAGATCGCGGAGTTTTCTTTATCACGCCGGGAACGAAGGTCTACAAAGGCATGATTGTGGGTGAACACAACCGTCCGCAAGACCTGGAACTCAACGTCTGCAAAGCGAAACAGTTGACCAACCACCGGGCAGCAAGCGGCGACGAACTTGTGCAGCTTCAAGCTCCAGTTGATATGAGCCTGGAACGCGCCCTGGAATACATCGGACCCGATGAACTGCTGGAAGTCACCCCGACTTCAATCCGTTTGCGGAAAATGAGCAAAAAGCTGGCGAAGCGATAAACCAATTTCGATCGCTAAATCGCTGAATTGAATCTTTGAAGGTGGGCAGGTTGTCCGCCTTTTTTTGTGCAGTGGTTTTCTTCTCAAATGGGCGTGTTATCTTTACGTGTTCTGTTGATTGTAATGAGGGACGACTTTTTACTTGCACCTGCAATACAAGAGTGTATGCCATTCTTGACAGCCCTGATGCTGCACGCATAGATGTTCTAAACTTTAGAAGCGAGTTCGGCGGTGTAACTCGTAACGCAAGCATATCCAGAGAAACCATGAGTGGAGCGATAAAAGACGCATTCAATAGAATTTGGGGCGCAGGTATAAGTTACACGTGTACATGCAGAAACTGCTAGTAGCCTAAACAATTGGCTATCTGCTTTTACTAACCCTGATTGCCCATGTAGATCGATCGCGTAAACAAAAGTTTGCTCGGTCGATTACTGCCACACAAAAAACCTCTCACTATGCGCATTATCACCACGATCGCCCTAATTATTGTTGCCCTAATTCATACCCTGATCGCCGCTGTCGAAATATTTTTCTGGCAGGTTCCAGCAATTCATGAACGGCTCGGTTATTCGGCTGAAATTGCGGCTCAGGTTGCACCGATTGTTCAGAATGCCGGACTTTATAACAGCTTTATTGCAGCAGGATTATTCTGGGGTGCATTTACGCAAAACTGCACCGTTCAGATCCGATATTTTTTCTTAAGTTGTGTTGTCATTGCCGGAATTTTCGGCGCAGTCACGCTGAGACCAACCACACTAATTTTACAAACCTTACCTGCTTTGATCGCTCTGGCTTTAAACTGGAAAATGCAGAGTCGATCGCAGCTTGAATCGAAGCGATTGCTATAAATTTTGACATTGCTTTTTTGAGCTGAATGCCCTAAATTGCCTGATGAATTCAGAAGATTATCGCACTGTTTTTAGCGATTTATAGAGGGCTTGAAATTGCTGAAACGGTTTCTCGTAAGAGATATTAGGATCAGGGTGAATTGTCTTCTTATCTTCCCTAATTTGCTTCAAGATTTTTTCTAGTGAAGACGCGCCCGTGCCGACGATCGCCAGGAGTGCTGCGCCATAAGCAGCTCCTTCTTCGGTTTCGGGAATGACGAGTTTCATTTGCAGGACATTTGCCAGGATTTGCAGCCACAGCTTTGACTTCGCGCCGCCTCCGGTCGCAATCAGGGTATCTACAGCAGAGAGGGGAGTCATCACCTGATGGACTGCCTGCAAACTCAACGCTACGCCTTCTAGAAGGGCACGAATTAGATCGGGCTGACCATGTGCCAGAGCTAAGTTGACCCATGCGCCTCTTGCGTTGGGGTCGAGATAGGGCGATCGCTCTCCGGCAAGGTGGGGGAGGAATAAAACACCTCTGGCTCCGGCGGGCGATCGTTCTGCAAGTGCCATCAATTCGGCATAATCCGTGTGGAGGGCGAAAGTATCACGATACCAGCGCAGAGAACCCGCCGCTGCTAAAGTTACTCCCAGTAAGTGATAGCCGCCGTCTGCGTGACAAAACAAATGAATTCGTCCTTCGGGGTCGGGAGTTGGCTGGTCGAGGGGTGCAAAAATTACGCCGGAGGTTCCTAGGCTGATGCTGCCCTGGCGCAAGTTTGCAGAAGAGATGCCCAAGCCGATCGCCGCTGCCGCGTTATCCCCACCGCCTGCGATGATCGGCAGTCCTGCGGGTAATCCAATGCTTTCTGTCAGTTCAGATTTAAGCTTGCCGCCGATCGCTGTGGACTCGATCACGGGTGGAAACAAATCTGCGCTCAGTCCCAATGCCTGAAGCACCTCTGTGTCCCACTGGCGCGTTTCCAGATTGATGCAGCCTGTGCCTGAGGCATCCGAGGGTTCTGTGAATCGATCGCCCGTTAGAACATAGCCCAGATAGTCTTTGGGCAATAAGACCTGCTGCGTTTGGGCAAATGCCTCCGGTTCCTCGCTGCGCAGCCAGATGATTTTGGGAAGCTGAAACCCGGTGATAGCCGGATTTCCGGTGCGTTGAATCAGGGACGATCGCGGGACGATCGCTTCTATTTGGGAAACGGCTTGCTCGGTGCGCTGATCGTTCCACAAAATTGCCGGACGAATCACCTGTCCTTCTGGGTTGAGCGCAACCATGCCATGCATTTGACCCGATAACCCCAGTCCGATCGTCCGATCGCCTGCGATTTGCCCCGAAACTTCCTTGAGTGCCGACACGCTGGCAGAGATCCAGTCTGTCGGATTCTGCTCTGTCCAGCCCGGATGGGGGGAGAGTAAAGGATAGCTGCGCGTTGCTTGAGCAACCACCTTTCCGGTCAGGTCAACTGCAACAGCGCGAACGCCGCTGGTTCCTAAGTCTAAACCCAGTGCTACATCCCTCATGACACCATTCCTAAATTTGCGGATTAATCGAAAGCTGCGTTACAGGTCAGGGCAATTTGAAAGTTTTGCGAATGACGAATGCTTGTTTTAACTGTTTTAATCGCTCTCATCGATCGCCTCAGCAGCGACTAGATTTTGAGCCAAATCCGCGTCGGTGATCAGCCCGTTAATCAGCTTTCCTTGCAGTGCTGCCCGAATCGCTTCGACCTTATCTAAGCTACCCGCCACACCGATCACCAGCTTTTGAGCAGGCTGCTCCAGGGGCACGCTGGCAACGCGACTGTTGGTTGCGCCTTCGATCAGAATTCCATGACGATCGTATGCCCAACCTGCAATTTCGCCCACGGCTCCCGCTTCGATCAACTCTGCCACTTCTGCGTCGTTGATGAATCCATCCCGGTGCAGGGGACAATCCCAGCCGATTTGCCCAATCCCCACGAAGGTGGCTTTTGCTTGCTCTGCCAGGGTTTTGATTGCCAGAAACGATCGCTGCGTCTGGAGCAACTGCCGTTCTTCAACACTGGTGGCAATGACGGGAGTTGGCACGGGGTATGCCTGAGAGCCAACGCGATCGGAGAGGTGCATCACCACTTCGTGTCGTCCTGCCAGCCCATAATGGGACAAATTGCCCAGAATTGAGACAATCTTGTGCTGCGGCTGGGTCATTGGCGAAATCTGCTCCACCATACAGCGCAGCGTGCGTCCGGAGGAAAATGCCAGAATCAGCGGCGTGCGTGCCAGCAAATAGTTCTCTAGATGAGTCGCGGCACAGATACCAATGCCATTTCGCGGATCGGCTGCCGAGGGCACGACTTCACAGAGGGCGAGCTGCCATCGATCGCGCAAAGCTTCTGTTAGGGCAATACATTCACTTAGCGGATAGTCTAACCGAAATTTGATCAGCCGTTCGCTCACGGCGAGGGCAACCATGCGCTGCGCTGCCTGCCGGGAAACTTGCAGCTTGAGGGCAATTTCGTCCTGGGTGTTTCCGGCAATGTAGTAGAGCCATGCAGCATGGGCGGCAAGGTCAAGCTTTCGATCGCGGCGGACAGAGGAAAAGTCGTTCATGGCGGATGGAGAAGGGGAATTTGCGAATCACGATCGCAACAAACTTATCATCAGCAACATTATCAGCAACATTATTAGCAACATCATCGGCAACAGAGCAGTCGGAGAACAGCCTCACCCAACACCATTTCTTTTAGGAGCATCAGCAAATCTTAATTTTTTTGAGCGTCTGTCTAAAGGATGATGAATTGCTCAAGAAATTTGCTTTATTGCCCGCCTGTGATTTCCAGATTGAAGCCCGTGATATAGCTTGCTTCCTCGCTCATCAGGAAAGCGACGCCGTTTGCCACTTCTTCTAAACTCCCTAGTCGCCGCATGGGTACTGACTGAATCATTTGCTGCTCCACCACTTTGGGATCTGTATCAAAGTACTGAGAACCTACTGCTGCCTGGAGTTCAGTTTGCCTTGTCCACATATAGCCGGGTCCGATCAGCGCAGGAGACAGCGCATTCACACGAACCTTGTGCGAAGCCAGATCCTTTGCTGCTGTTTCTGTCATGCCAATCACCGCAAACTTCGACGCTCCATACGCCAGCATATTCGCAGGACCAACAACTCCTGCATAGCTTGCAGTATTCACGATCGCCCCTCCGCCCTGCTGTTTCAAATAAACTGCAGCAGCTTTGAGAACATGAAACACGCCAATCACGTTTATCTCCATCACTTTCCGAAAATCATCCTCTGGATAATTCTCTGTTGTGGCAAATGCACCCTGATAGCCTGCGTTGTTGAACACATAATCGATTCGTTCAAACTGGCTGGCTGCTCGATCGAAGGTGGCTTTGACTTCATCTGAGTTCGTAACATCGCAGCGCATTGAGGCGATCGGGACTTTGTAGCTTGCTAATTCTGCTGCAACTTCTGCCTGTTTCGTTTCGTTCAAGTCCAGCAGGATGATGCCTGCACCGCTGCGAGCAAAGCGATGGGCAACAGCTCGTCCAATATCCCCTGCGCCACCTGTAATCAGAATCGTTTTTCCGGTGAAGTGATAGCTGGCTGTGCCGGATTTCGGAGTCATGCGAGAAAGTCCTTTGCTTGAAGTATTTTGTGCGAGATATTTTGTACGAGATATTTTGTGCGAGATATTTTGGAAACCTGAATTTTTCAGAGAATTGTGCAGGGCGATCGACAAGATGAAAGGCTGCGATCGAGCCTGGTGAATTTGCAGAGGAGTGGAGTCAATGTCCGAATAGGACTGGGGTGGCAATATCTTCCCCTCAAACTTTTATTCGCTCGATCGGTATCAGGTTTATCAATAAATGTTGCAACTTCTCTGCTTTTCTCTCAGGCTTCGATGAAAGCCATATATGATTTCTTATTATTGAGCATTTGCTCAGAGCTTGAGTATTAAATCAAGATAAATCAACAATCTTTCTTTCACCAAGGAGTCATTGCGATGCGCATTCCCCGCTTCGCCAAGCTATTTTTTGCGATGTGTGTTGGATTTTTCCTAGTGCAGCTTCACGCCTGTTCACCTCAGCAAACGAACCAGGCAGGCGGCGGTGCTGGCGAGAATACAACGCTTACGATCGCCACAGTCAACAACAGCGACATGGTGGTGATGCAAAGGCTATCGAGCCAGTTTGAGAAAGACAACCCCAATATCGATTTGAATTGGGTCGTGCTGGAGGAAAACGTCCTGCGGCAGCGCGTTACCAATGACATCGCAAATAAGGGCGGACAGTTTGACGTGATGACGATCGGCACCTACGAAGCTCCAATTTGGGGTAAGCAGGGCTGGCTGAAGCCGCTGGACAATCTTTCGGCGGAATATGACATCAACGATATTCTGAAGCCGATTCGGGATGGCTTGTCGGTTGATGGCACGCTGTATGCACTACCTTTCTACGGCGAGAGTTCGATGCTCTACTACCGCAAGGATCTGTTTGAGCAGGCAGGCATCACCGTTCCAGAACAGCCGACCTATACACAAATCAAAGAATGGGCAGGCAGAATTCACAACCCGAATCAGGGAGTCTATGGTGTTTGTCTGCGGGGCAAGCCGGGCTGGGGCGAAAACACAGCGTTTATCACCACGATGGCAAATGCCTATGGCGCAAAGTGGTTTGATGCCAACTGGAACCCTCAGCTCACCAGTCCTGAGTGGAAGGCAGCCGTGAATGACTATGTGTCGCTGCTAAAGCAATACGGTCCTCCGGGTGCAAGCTCGAACGGCTTTAACGAAAACCTGGCACTGTTCTCGACGGGCAAGTGCGGGATGTGGGTGGATGCAACGGTAGCAGCAGGTTTACTGTCGAATCCGCAAGAGTCCCAGGTGGCAGACACAGTAGGGTTTGCGCGTGCGCCGATTCAAACCACTGCAAATGGCTCGAACTGGCTGTGGGCTTGGTCGCTAGCAATCCCCAGTTCGTCCAGGTCGCCGGAAGCGGCTCAGCAGTTTATTGAATGGGCAACCTCGAAGGATTACGTTCAGCTTGTGGCTCAAGAAAATGGCTGGGTTGCTGTGCCGCCGGGAACTCGCGCTTCAACCTACGCCAATGCGGAATACAAGAAAGCGGCTCCCTTTGCCGATATCGTGCTGAAGTCGATCGAATCTGCTCAGCCTGGAACAACCGCAACCAAGCCTTACAATGGTGTGCAGTTTGTTGGTATTCCTGAATTCCAGGCGATCGGGACACAGGTGGGTCAAACGATGGCATCGGCGCTCACGGGGCAGGTCTCGGTTGATCAGGCGCTGGAGCAAGCGCAGGCTTCAACCACGAATGCAATGAAGAGCGCAGGCTACATCAAGTAACGCTATCAAGTAACGCTGAGTAAAGGGGGGCGTTTGAGCAAGAGTTGAGTCTCTCCATCGCCCTCTAAATCCCAAATTCAGGAATTCTTGAAAGTTCTAGTGAACACAGTTAGTTAACGCAGTTGTAGGGATGCTGCTTATCCTGAAAGCTGGCTGGATTTCTTATTAGAGATCAGCATTGCTTCAGAAATCCTTTTTGAGATTTATCTCCTTATCAATTCACTCTTATGTCTTCACTGACATTTCAACCCGATCCGCAAACTCGTCCCAAAAGCCGATCGCGTCGATTACCCAATACATCTTTGCTGACTGCCCCTTCAATCATTGCGCTGCTGCTGTGGATGATTGTGCCGCTGGCGATGACGGTGTGGTTTTCGTTTCAGCGATATAACCTGATTAACCCAGCGTTGCGCGGCTTTGCTGGATTTTCGAACTATACGCGCCTGCTCACAGACGGCTCGCTCTGGTCTTCGATCGGCGTAACGCTGATTCTGGTTGGTTCGGTGCTGGCAATCACGATCGGCTTAGGAACGCTGCTGGCAGTGCTGTTTAACGAAGAGTTTTGGGGACGCGGGTTTGCCCGCATCCTTGCGATTAGCCCTTTCTTCGTGATGCCGACGGTGAGTGCGCTGATCTGGAAAAATTTGCTGATGCACCCGGTAAACGGGCTGTTTGCCTTTTTTACTCGATCGCTGGGGCTGGGATCGATCGACTGGTTTGCGCAGTTTCCGCTCCTGTCGGTGATTTTGATTGTGTCGTGGGAGTGGTTGCCCTTTGCGCTGCTGATTTTGCTGACGGCGATTCAGTCGCTGGATCAGGAACAGGTCGAAGCGGCTCGAATGGATGGGGCGAAGTCAATCGCCACGTTCCGATTCATCACGCTGCCTCACTTGAGTCGGGCGATCGCAGTCGTGGCAATGATCGAAACCATCTTTTTGCTAACCATCTTTGCCGAAATCTTTGTGACCACGGCAGGTGGACCCGGACAGGCGACAACGAACCTGGCTTATTTGATCTACATTCGGGCACTGCTCGACTTTGATGTGGGCGGCGCGTCAGCGGGTGGTTTGATTGCGGTCGTGCTGGCAAACATTGTGGCGATCTTCCTGATGCGTCTGGTCGCGAAAAATTTGGAGACTTAAACGAGACTCACCGGAAACCGAAATGGCAACTCAATCAAATCGCAAGTTCTATCATAAACTGTGGCTTTCGCTCTTGGGCTGGGCAGTGGGTTTGCTGCTGTTTTTCCCCGTTTTCTGGATGTTTCTGACCAGCTTTAAGACTGAAGTAAATGCCGTCTCAGCCGTGCCGCAGCTTTTCTTTCAGCCGACGCTGGAAAACTACATCACGATTCAGGAACGAGCGAACTATTTTAACTTTGCGATGAACAGCATCGTTATCTCGGTTGGCTCGACGCTGCTGGTGCTGCTGCTGGGTGTCCCGGCGGCATACGCGATGGCGTTCTTTCCCACCAGGCGAACCAAAGGCACATTGCTGTGGATGCTATCTACCAAAATGCTGCCTTCTGTGGGTGTCCTCGTTCCGATTTATATCCTGTTTCGTAATTCCAGCTTGCTTGACACGCGCATCGGTTTAATTCTGATTTATACGCTGATTAATCTCCCGATCGCCGTCTGGATGATCTACACCTTCTTCAAGGACGTTCCCAAAGAAATTCTCGAAGCGGGTCGCATGGACGGGGCAAAAACTCGTCAGGAACTATTCCATGTTTTGTTACCGCTGGCGCTTCCTGGCATTGCTTCTACTGCTCTTTTGTGCATTATTTTGGCGTGGAACGAGGCGTTCTGGAGCATCAACTTAACGACGACCAACGCAACGCCGCTCACTGCTTTTATTGCATCTTTTTCCAGTCCCCAGGGCTTATTTTGGGCAAAGCTTTCTGCTGCCTCTTCCCTGGCGATCGCCCCCATCCTGATCTTTGGCTGGATGAGCCAGCGTCAGCTCGTTCGAGGCTTAACCTTCGGCGCAGTCAAATAATCCCCCCACCCACTCACTCACTCACCATACAGACATCCCGCCAGGAAGTCTCTACCACCCACCCCTCATTCCGTCTGCAAAGGAGAAACTATGGCAGCCGTCACGCTCAGAAATATCTGCAAACGCTACGACAATACAGAAGTGATTAAAGGCATCGATCTAGACATTCACGATCGCGAATTTGTGGTTTTCGTTGGCCCGTCGGGCTGCGGCAAATCAACACTGTTGCGGCTAATTGCTGGACTGGAAGATATTACATCAGGCGATTTATTGATCGATGGTCAACGCGCCAATGATATTCCTGCATCCGATCGCGGCTTGGCAATGGTGTTTCAGACCTACGCACTCTATCCGCATATGACCGTGGCTGAAAATATGGCATTTAGCCTGCGGCTGGCGGGGGTTCCCAAAGCACAGCGGCTTCAGCGGGCGCGAGAGGTGGCAAGAATCCTTCAGCTTGAGCCATTACTGGAACGCAAACCGAGAGAGCTTTCGGGCGGACAGCGGCAGCGTGTAGCGATCGGACGGGCACTGGTGCGAAGTCCAAAGGTTTTTCTGTTTGATGAGCCGCTCTCAAACCTGGATGCGGCGTTGCGGGTGCAGATGCGAATTGAGCTAGCCCGACTGCACGACACCCTGCAATCAACCATGATTTACGTGACGCACGACCAGGTCGAAGCAATGACGCTGGCAGACAAAATTGTGGTGCTGCAAGGAGGTGTAATTGAGCAGGTTGGATCGCCGCTTGAGCTGTATCACCGTCCTCGCAATCTGTTTGTTGCCGGATTTATTGGCTCGCCCAAGATGAATTTCCTGTCAGCAACGGTCACAGGCATTAGCGATTTTGAAGGCGTGACGGTAACGCTGAAAAATGGAGTAGCAATTACGCTTCCCGTACAGGCAGGACAGGTGAAAATTGGTGATGCCGTAACGCTGGGAATTCGCCCGGAACATTTGCATTTAGTGAGTCAAGACCAGCAGGCAGAAAATTATCGCATCATTCAAGGAGAAGTTCTCGTTGCAGAGCATCTGGGTGGTGAAACCTATCTCTATTTGCAGCTTGAGGGCGGCGAAAGTTTGATGGTTAAAGCAGACGGCAATAATCGCAGCCGCTTACACGATCGCGTCTCTGTTCAAATCGATCGAGATACCTGTCATTTATTCAACTTACAGGGAACTGCTTTACCTCCATTACAGCATTCGGCAGTTCCTCAAGGTGTTTAGAACGTATTCATCCAATATTCATCCAGTATTCATCCGATCGTTAATTCAAAAACAAAGATGAATCTTAAAACTCATACCCCAATCCAATTAACAGAAGCCAATTTATCTCAGCTTGCTTCAGAGATTCGCGTTCCGCAATACGATCGCCATACTGTGACTCCAGGCATTGTCCACATTGGCGTGGGCGGATTCCATCGAGCGCATCAGGCGGTTTATCTGGATGACTATTTTCATCAGAGCAATGACAAACGCTGGGGCATTGTGGGCGTGGGGTTGCTGGAATGGGACAAGCGAATGCGAGATGCCCTGCAATCCCAGGACTGTCTTTATACGCTGGTAGAACGTTCTGCAGCAGGCGATCGGGCAAGAGTTATTGGTTCGATTCAACAGTATCTTTATGCGCCGGATAACCGTCAGGCAGTGATTGAGGCGCTGGCTGCACCCGACTGCCGCATTGGGACACTGACGATTACTGAGGCGGGCTACTACTACATCGAAGGCACAGGCGAACTGGATGTCAACCATCCCACGATTCAGTACGATTTGCAGCACCCGGATCAGCCGATCGGCGCGTATGGATTTTTGATTGCAGCCCTCGATCGCCGTCGTCAAGCGGGACTGCCGCCTTTCACCATTCTTTCCTGCGATAACCTGCAGGGAAATGGCAACATCACGCGTAAAATGGTTACAGCTTACGCTGAGCTAGCCAATCCTGCCCTCGCCGTCTGGATTCGGGAAAACGTTACTTTTCCCAACAGCATGGTCGATCGCATTACGCCTGCCACAACTGAAGCCGATCGCGCAATGGTTGCCGAGCAGTTTGGCATTCAGGATGGCTTCCCGGTGGTGACAGAGCCGTTTATTCAGTGGGTGATCGAAGATGCCTTTTGCGCTGGAAGACCCGCCTGGGAAACGGTCGGGGCGCAGTTCACCAGCGATGTGCATTCCTACGAGAAGATCAAGATTCGCCTGCTCAATGCTAGCCATTTGCTCATCGGCTATTTGGGAGAGTTAGCGGGCTATCGCTATGTGCATGAAGTGATGGCAGACCCACTCTTTTGTCGGGCGATCGAATTACTCATGGAAGAAGTCACCTCAACGCTGAAAACTGTGCCGGGAATGGAGCTAACTGCTTACAAGCGCACGCTGATCGAGCGATTTGCCAATCCCAAAATTCAGGATCAGCTTCCCCGTCTCTGTCTCAACGGAGCCGCCAAGATGCCGAAGTTTGTTCTGGGTTCAGTGCGCGATCGGCTGCAGCAGTCTGCCTCAGTGAACTACCTGGGCTTGGTCGTTGCTGCCTGGTGTCGCTATCTCCAGGGCAAGGACGATCAGGGACGCAGAATTGCGATTGATGACCCGATGGCAGAAGTTCTGACTGAACGGGCAAATCATCCTGACGCACCGCGATCGATCCTACATCTGACTGAGATTTTTGGTGAGGATCTGCCCCAGTCTCAGGCATTTGTTGAAGCGATTACGACTCACTTTAGAAGTCTATGCGATCGAGGGGCAAAGGCAACCCTTGAAGATCTCGCTTAGAGAGTGCTTTAAAGTCCTCGCCGCCCCC
>Ga0224723_1000320_pt1 | contig 33791 bp, 32 predicted proteins | sample Balambano_FR2_Me_FD_161647 | JGI IMG/M metagenome (GOLD analysis project Ga0224723, IMG submission 161647) | Freshwater sediment microbial communities from Lake Towuti, South Sulawesi, Indonesia - Balambano_FR2_MetaG | ecosystem: Environmental > Aquatic > Freshwater > Lake > Sediment | place... | reverse complement strand
GTGAACTACCCACACTGACCTTGCGGTACAGTGTGGGCTTCCTGTCCAACAGAAAGCGTAGTAGTGGATTTCTTGCGTCCTCCCTTACTCCGACTTACATCTGGGCAACAAGCTTTATCCCCCGTTCCAGAGGTCAAAATCCGTAGTCCCTCATCTCTGAGGTTGATAGCTGCATTCACATCCCGATCATGCTTTGTATGACAGTTTTCGCAAGTCCAAAACCTGACATCTAGCGGTAAACTACCAACTTGATTCAAGCAGACATGACAGGTTTTTGAACTGGGAAAGAATCTATCAACTTCTTGATATATTTTGCCGTCCATTTCTGCCTTGTATTTCAGCATTGTACAGAACATACCCCATCCAACTTGATGGATGGATTTAGCTAGTTTATGGTTTTGCATCATGCCTTTAACGTTGAGATTTTCAACTACAATAACTTGGTTTTCGTTAACTATCCTACGAGATAGCTTGTGTAGAAAATCTTCACGGCAGTTAGTTATTTTTCTATGAACAAGAGCAACTTTTTTTCTAGATTTAATTCGATTTTGAGAACCTTTTTGTTTTCTAGATAGCTGCTGCTGTTTAAGTTTTAAATTTTTCTCATGTTTGTTTAGTATTCTAGGATTGTCAAACTTAGACCCATCACTGGTAATCACAAACTGAGTCAATCCTAAATCAATACCTATCGCTTTACCTTCTGCATTTGGTAATGGTTTATCTTTACCATCATCAAATAGAATAGCTGCAAAGTATTGATTAGAACAGTTTTTAGATACGGTTACAGTCTTAACTTTTCCCTGAATTGGTCTATGAATTATTGCTGATACGTCACCTATTTTAGGCAGACTTAAATAATTGTCAGCAACCTTGATGTTTTGAGGATATTGTATTGACTGCTTGCCATGTTTTGATTTGAATCTAGGATATTTAGCTCGTTTTTCAAAAAAATTATTGAAAGCTACACCCAAATTTAAGCAGACTTGCTGCAAACATTGTGAATAGGTCGATGTTAACCATTCATACTCTTTCTTTAACTGTGGAATGAGTTTTTTTACTTCATATCCAGATAAACCCTTACCAGTTTCCTTGTATGTTTGGTTCATCAAATTCAGGCAGTAATTCCAAAGCCAACGACAACAGCCAAAAGCTTGTGCTAGAGACTGCTGTTGTTGGGCATCTGGGTATAACCTGACTTTGACGACTTTTAACATATTAGAGTGAACGACGTTTGCTATAAAAAAGTATAATACAAAATTTGTTCGTTTCCTCCATGTTCTGCTCCCTGTTCTTCCTGCGGAAGAATTCGGTAACAGAACTGTCGTCAACTCACGCGCAATTCATCTCAACACTTCCACTTTGTGGTAAGTGTGAGGCTTCTTGCTGTTCAAGCTAAATTCTGAAATTAAGTACTAATACTAATAAATAGGGGCTATTTTTGTTCATTATCTAACCTCAATTAAAAGAAGGTTGGAAATCTACGTATATTACACGATGAAGTGCGGAAAGTGGGATTTATGTAACTGATACAAAAAAAACTCCAAATAGTTTTAACTATTTGGAGTGCCCTGAATGTGATAGAAAACTGGCTATTGCTCAAACTGGATTAAAGCTTGTTCTATCTTGGGCTGATTAATTAATTGTCGGCATTTCCTCCCAGCTTCAACCGCTTGCTGCATTAAATTATGCCCATCTACGTACCTTCCTTCCTGGTTCGCTTCAACTGCCTTTTGACTTAGCTCTCTAGCGAGTCTAGCAAAACTTTTTAATTCTTCTCTGTCACTCATCTTCATACTCCGATATTACAAGTAGTATTGAATCTGCCTCCTGAAAGAGTCTGTCGGCTCTCGTTTCTAATAAACTAGCATCAACATCGTCTCCATTCTCTACAGCTTTTTCATTCTCAAGATACAGCCCGGCAATTATTGGCTGCATCAAGTTATAAGCTTGCAGCAAGGCTTCTTTAGTAGATTGTTTCACCCACACTCCTAATTTAATTATCAAGGTTCAATTTTGAACTTTTAAGCTACCCCCATCCATTGATGTTGGTACTATATTTAACGCGGTAATTTATATTTAATTACCGCGATTCAAGTATCAAACAGCTTGTGCTATGAAGTGGTATGCCCAGTTTTTTTGGAGAGTATTCAGATTACTGGGGTAATTACAAGTGGCAAAAACTTTCAGGGGGGGAATCATACGGCATTAGGGGATTGTTATGCCATCTATAAGCTAGTAAAAGAAATGGCAACATATAAGCCAGAATCACCCAAGCCAAAAGACTTTATGTTCCCACCCATCCAAATTAAGTGTCAGTGGCAAGCTAAGTGGCAAGTTAAAGTTTATTTCCTCAAGGTCGTTCTTCATTGCGAAAATCTTACTTAAATTAATTATCCATTCTTGGATATTTAGGTACATTCAAGTACATTGTAAAAATACTGAACTATCTTGTAGCAGTTTTTCAAACTCTCGCCAGAAACTGGAACCATTACTATACGAAAAAGCCAGCAGTCGGATTTGAACCGACGACCTTCCGATTACAAGTCGGATGCACTACCACTGTGCTATGCTGGCTGACTTTTAGACATCACTAATTTATGATTGTACCATAAACTAGCACCATACATATCGTCAAGCACAAATAAATATAATTTTTTTAGTTGAACAGTAAGATAGCTGTTTTTTCTATCTTGAGAGTGATTACGCGATCGCCCAAAGTATGGTGCAATCAAAAAAGTGTAATCTAAACTACTGATGTAACTAATATATTAACTTGATGAAGTAGATAGTCCAACACCTTGTCCTACGGAATTATAGCTACTTTTCAAGTTTATAATTCAGCAAGCCCTACGTAAGTGTACTTTACTCCTCATAAGTATGACAGCATTGATCGGACGAGATTTACTGAGTTTGGCGGACTTAACTCCCCAAGAAGTTCAAGAACTCTTGCAGATGGGAGCGAAATTAAAATCACAGCGGTTGCAATTGCATTGTAACAAAGTATTAGGGTTGTTATTTTCCAAAGCGTCTACACGAACTAGGGTCAGCTTTACTGTAGCTATGTACCAGCTAGGTGGACAGGTAATCGACCTTAATCCTAATGTTACTCAAGTCAGTCGCGGAGAGCCGATACAAGATACAGCGCGAGTATTAGATAAATATCTAGATATTTTGGCAATTCGTACCTTCGCTCAGGAAGAATTAGAACTTTTTGCCAGCTATGCTAAAATTCCGGTTATTAATGCACTCACTGATTTGGAGCATCCTTGTCAAGTATTAGCGGATTTAATGACAATTCAAGAGTGTTTTGGGGATTTTTCAGGTTTAACTTTAACTTACATCGGCGATGGTAATAATGTCGCCAATTCTCTGATGTTAGGTTGCGCTTTAGTTGGGATGAATGTCAGAATTGCAACACCTTCTGGGTATGAACCAGATACAGTTGTTGTAGAAAAGGCACGTTTGATAGCAGGTAATAAAACAGAAGTAATTTTAACTGATGACCCTTTATCATCTGTAAAGGGTACTTCTGTACTGTACACTGATGTATGGGCAAGTATGGGACAAGAAGCAGAAGCAGACAACCGGATGCCAATTTTCCAGCCTTACCAAATTAACGAGCAGCTACTAAAACTTGCTGACCCAAAAGCGATTGTTTTACATTGCTTACCAGCCCATCGTGGTGAAGAAATTACCGATGAAGTGATGGAAGGTTCCCATTCACGGATTTGGCAGCAAGCAGAAAATCGTATGCACGCTCAAAAGGCTTTATTAGTAAGTCTTTTGGGAGCAGAGGGTGGAAAGTAGAGGGTAAAAGGTAGAAGGTAAAAGGTAGTTTTTACTTAATGCTCTTAACTTAGTAACAAAAAAAATGCCTGAAATTGGAGAGAGTTGAAATTGTAAAAAAGCATTTTCTTGACACTCTTTAATTTTTTATCTTTTAAATTTTTACTTTACACTTTACCATTAAGTGGTTTTTGTAGTACAAATGTTCGTAGAAGATTTGTATTTTTTATCTGACCTGTTTTATGGAAAGACTAACAGAAGCTCAACAAGAGCTTTACGAATGGCTAACACATTATATCAGATCGCACCAGCATTCGCCTTCAATTAGGCAAATGATGCAAGCGATGAGTCTAAAGTCACCTGCACCAATTCAAAGTCGTTTGGAGCATTTACGTACCAAAGGATATATAGAATGGAGTGAAGGAAAAGCACGGACGATTAGGATTATGCGTCCATCAGCACAAACTGTGCCAATTTTGGGCACAATAGCAGCAGGTGGTTTAATAGAACCCTTCACCGATGCTGTGGAAAATTTAGACTTTGCGAATATGTCGTTACCTCCCCAAACTTACGCATTGCGGGTAGCTGGCGATAGTATGATCGAAGATTTAATCGCTGATGGAGATTTAGTCTTGTTACGTCCGGTTCCCGAACCCGACCAGCTCAAAAATGGCACAATTGTTGCAGCTAGAGTGGACGGACACGGTACAACACTGAAGCGTTTCTACCGTCAAGGCGATCGCATCACTCTCCAACCTGCTAACCATAATTACAATCCCATAGAAGTTCCCGCTGTACAAGTAGAGGTGCAAGGTTCACTCTTAGCTGTTTGGCGTAATTACTACTAGGGAGTAATTGGTGATAGGTAGGGGGATAGTAGGTAATGGGTAGTAGGTAGTGGTTATTCAATACATGACAACTATCAACTACCAACCAACAACCACCAACTAACAACTACCAATCACCAATTATCTTTCAATGTACCTAACAAAAAATCTACCTTCATTTAAACTTAAACTACCATTTGCAGGAGAAACTAAAGGCAGTTATCAAGCTAAGCCACCAGGATGTCCCACCATACCGCAGAATATTGTATTGCGCCAGTACCAACGTCAAGCTGTAACTAACTGGTTTGCTAATAATGGTAGAGGAACACTGAAAATGGCAACAGGTAGCGGTAAGACGATCACAGCATTGGCGATCGCAACAGAACTGTACAAGCAAATCAACTTACAAGTATTACTAATAGTTTGTCCATACCGTCATTTGGTAACTCAATGGAACAGAGAATGTGAAAAATTTAATTTACAACCAATCTTAGCTTTTGAGGATTTACGTACATGGCAAAGCCAACTTTCTGTGCAACTATACAATGTACATAATGGTTCCCAAGCTTTTTTGACTATCATTACTACTAATTCCACTTTAATTGGAGATGGTTTTCAATCTCAACTGAAATATTTTCCTGAAAAGACTTTAATTGTCGGAGATGAAGTACATAATCTTGGCTCACCCAGATTAGAGGAAAGTTTACCACGTTCCATTGGTTTACGATTAGGTTTGTCAGCAACACCTGAAAGATATTTTGATGAAGACGGTACTCAATCAATATTTGATTATTTCGGTAGAGTTCTCCAACCAGAATTTACTTTAAAAGATGCTATTAATAGTGGTGCATTGGTACATTATCTTTATTACCCTATTTTAGTAGAGTTAACTGAAACAGAAAGTTTGGCATACTCTAAGTTAACTCAAAAAATTGGACGAATTTTATGTCAACGAGATAATCTAGAATTTTCTGATTCTGAAGAACCAGAAGGTTTAACACCATTATTAATGCAAAGAGCGAGGTTGATTGGTGCAGCAGAAAATAAATTACATACCCTACGTAAATTAATGACCACTCGCCACGATTCAACTCATACACTATTTTATTGTAGCGATGGTTCGGGAACAGGACGTTCTGATTTACGCCAACTGAAAGCAGTTTCTAAAATTCTTGGTGTTGAATTAGGTTATAGAATTAGTACATATACAGCACAAACTCCTCTGGAAGAAAGAGAAAATTTACGTCGTCAATTTGAACAAGGAGAATTGCAAGGTTTAGTAGCAATTCGTTGTCTAGATGAAGGAGTTGATATTCCAGCAATTAAAACAGCAGTAATTTTAGCCAGTTCTGGTAATCCCCGCCAATTTATTCAGCGCAGAGGAAGAGTTTTACGTCCTCATGTAGGTAAAGAAAGAGCAACAATATTTGATATGATTGTATTACCTCCAGAACTTGATAGAAAAACTCTCGAAGCTGAACGCAATTTATTAAGAAAAGAATTACGGCGTTTTGTGGAATTTGCTGATTTAGCCGATAATGCGGGTGAAGCTAGGATAAAATTATTACAGTTACAAAAAAGATATGATTTATTAGATATTTAGCCTCACTCGTAGCATTAGGCGTAAGCCTTTCCGTAAGATTAAGTGCAATGTTTTTTATGGAGGCTTTACGTAAGTTAATCTAAGTTTTTCATTGGGATTTTGCGTCTTTACGTTAGTCTATCTCATTTTTAATGTCTCAAAATACACATCTTTTAAAAATCAGCTTTTTAAATTAAGAAAAGGCAAACTTAATCACAGTGTGATTACGGATAGCCTTAAGCAATATGAAGGCTTAAAATTGTATTATATAAGTATTGATGAAAGCAGATGAAAAAAGAATATAATATCGAAGATGTTCAAGAACCAATAATTAATGCTCCCCCAGAAGTGCAGCGAATTATTGAACAGGTATGGCAATTAGAAAAGAGTAGATTAGATAAGAAGATTAATAGCCATATTAATGATGATATTTTAGCGATTGTTAAGGACGCTGTGCAATGAAATTAACATCGATAAAGCTTTGTAACTTTCGTTCTTTTTATGGCAAAACACCAGAAATTATGCTTGCAAGTGGAGATGTGTGTAATACAACGATTATTCATGGAAATAATGGTGCAGGTAAAACTAGTTTACTCAATGCGTTTACTTGGGTATTATATGAGAAATTTAGTGCCGCATTTGCAGCTAATGAACAATTGGTAAATAAACGGGCGATCGCCGAAGCAAAGTTAGGAGAAGCTGTAGAGTGTTGGGTGGAGTTAGCTTGGGAACATGACGGTAAACGCTATCGTGTTAAACGTTCTTCTCGTATTTTTAAAAATCAAGTAGATATTGATGCTGGAAAAACACAATTATTTATGCAGGTAGCTGGTGATGATGGAAAATGGTACTTTCCACCCCAACAACCAGAAGATATTATTAATCAAATATTACCTAGTAGTTTACATCAATATTTTTTCTTTGATGGAGAAAGAATTGAACAAATAGTTCGTTCAGATAAAAAAGCAGAAATTGCTGAAGCAACAAAAATGCTTTTAGGTGTAGAAGTTATTAATCGTTCTATTAAACATTTGAATGAAGCTAAAAAAAGTTTAGAGAATGAATTAAAGACTATTGGGAATTCTGAAATTAAACAACTTTTTAAACAGCAAGATAAAATAGAACGGGAGGTTGCACGTATAGATAAACGACAAACAGAAATTAAACAAGAATTAGAATATCAACAAACCTTTAAAAAAGAAGCAAACAATCGATTAAGAGAGCTTAGTGCTGTCAAAGAAGTACAAGAAAGACGACAAAATTTAGAATCACAAAAAGCAGAAAATCAAGAAGAATTAATAAAAACAAAAGTAGCACTCAAAAAGATAGTTTCTACTCGCGGTTATACCGTCTTGCTACCAGAAACTACTATAAATTTTCGTAATATAATTGAAAAGTTAAAGCAGCAAGGTGATTTGACACCTGGTATTTCACGAGAATTTATTCAGAATTTACTTAACTCTCAACGATGTATTTGTGGTGCAAATTTAAGTGTAGGAACGAATGCACATAAAAATATAAAAAGTTGTTTGGATAAAGTAGGTTCTTTAGCAGTTGAAGAAACAGCATTTCGGATGATAGCTCAAGTGGATGAACTTGATAAACAAGTAATATTATTTTGGGAAGAAGTTGATAGGGAACAAGCTAGAATTAATCAATTAAGGCAAAATATTTCTCAGATTGAAGTAGAGTTATATGAAATTGAAGAAAGATTAAGAAAAGATGCGAATGAAGAAATTCGCTCTTTACAACAACGTTTAGATGAAATTGAAGCAAAAATTACAGAGTTGACTTTAGAGCAAGGAGCAAATCAACAGCAGATCACTAATTTTAAGGTTGATTTAGAAAGCTTGAGTAAACAAATATTTAAGCAGAAACTTAATGAAGATAGACAAATTTTAGCACAGCGTCGAATTAATGCTACTCAGGATGCAGTAGACAGATTAACTGAAGTGAAATTTCGTCAAGAACAACAGTTTCGCTACCAATTGGAAAAGCGAGTACAGGAAATATTTAGTGAAATTTCTGTAACACCATACATACCACAAATCAATGATAAATATGAGCTAACGTTAATAGAAAAAACAGTAGGTATAGAAATGACTGTTGCAGCTTCAACTGGAGAAAACCAAATTCTCAGTTTATCATTTATTGGTGCAATCATTGATAAAGTTAGAGAATGGAGCCAAAAGAAAATGCTAATGGTTCCTGATAGTAGTAACTTTCCAATTGTTATGGATTCTCCATTTGGAAGTTTAGACCAAAGAAATCGTCGGGAAATTACTAATATTATTCCCAAGTTAGCTAGTCAGTTGATCGTGTTAGTCAGTAAAACCCAATGGCGCGGTGAAGTAGAAACAGCGATCGCCGATAAAATTGGTAGAGAGTATGTGCTAACTTATTATTCTTCTAAAGCTGACTGCGAGCAAGATTTCATTGAACTAGGGAAAGAGCGTTATCCTTTAGTTAGGCAAAGTCCCAATGAGTTTGAATATACAGAAATTATTGAAGTCAACCGTGACTGGTAGGTAGAAAATTATGACTACAACAGACGTACGTTTATGGACTGTAGATGATTACCACCGCATGATTGAAGCAGAAATTCTCACTACAGAAGACAAAGTAGAATTAGTAGATGGTCAAATATTAGAGATGAGTCCACAACAACCACCTCATGCAGCAACTGTTCATTGTGCGTCTGACTATCTGAGAGAACTGCTACCGGATATTAGTATTAGAGTACAGTTACCTGTTACCTTGCGTCCTAAATCAGAACCTGAACCGGATATTGCTGTTGTGCGTATTGATCCTCGAAAGTACCTCGATAGTCATCCTACACCCAACGATATATTTTTATTAATAGAAGTAGCAGATTGGACATTAAATAAAGACCGTGGGGTTAAAGCACCTATCTATGCCAAAGCTAACATTCTAGAGTACTGGGTTTTGGATGTAAATGCTAGAGTAGTTTATATATTTCGCAAACCAGAAAATAATATTTATATTGAAGAAGTTATTTTAAATGAAAATGCTACTTTTCCGTTGGTTGCTTTTCCTAATATAGAAGTAGAGGTAAAGCTACTTTTTCCTTAAGAATGGAATTATAAGTTGTGAAGAGGAAGGAGTTATTAATTTTATGACTACAACAGATGTACGTTTATGGAGTGTGAATGATTACCACCGGATGATTGAAGCAGAAATAATTACTACAGAAGACAAAGTAGAATTACTAGATGGTCAAATATTAGAGATGAGTCCACAACAACCACCTCATGCTGCTACAGTGCAACGCACATGGAAGTATCTTACCCGTTTACTAGCAGAAATCGCTGATATTAGGATACAGTTACCTGTTACCTTGTATCCCAACTCAGAACCTGAACCAGATATTGCTGTTGTGCGTGTAGACTCACGCGAGTACCTTGATGGTCATCCTATACCCAGTGATATTTTTTTATTAATAGAAGTAGCAGATTGGACATTAAACAAAGACCGTGGGGTTAAAGCACGTACCTATGCTAAAGCTGATATTCCAGAATACTGGGTTTTGGATGTAAATGCTAGAGTAGTTTATGTATTTCGCCAACCAGAAAATAATATTTATACCTCAGAATTTATATTAGATGAAAATTCGACTATTTCCTTGGTGGCTTTTCCTAATATAGAAGTAGAAACCAAATTACTTTTCCCATAATATATAAATTAATTAGATATAAAAAATGGTAGAAACTAGTAGAATTAGAGTTGCTAAAGATAAAGCAGAATTAGTAAAAGCTTTGAATTACAGTGAAGGTACAACAGGCCCATTTCAAACTTTCGCTGATGTAATTACCTTTGCTGCTGCGTTGGGTGCAAAATATCAAAAGCGTGTACCTTTAGGAGAGCTTTCTAAAAAAGAACCTGCTCCAATTGCACAAGAAGTTTTTGTATCTAGAGGATACGATTTAGTCATCAAGTTACTAGCAGTAACAGCAACCGAAGAAATTAAAATTCTCTCTTCTAACGAGGAAATATCTGAAAATGAACGTATCCGTATTTTTGAAGAGTACGCTAATGGTGGATTGGAAATATTACAAGTAGAGTTTCGGGGAGCAGTAGATTATTCAGAGCGTCTTTTATTGATGCTAAGTTCTGAGCGAGATAAAAAAGAACAACAAGAGGAATTTGATTTAAGTAAATTCATTAAATAATGGACTGTCTAGTCCAGTAGTTACGGTACGACAATATAGAATCGAAGCGTCCAAACTATTTACTGTAACGCACCGCAAACTGTTAACAGTGCGTTACGCTGACTTCCAAGCACCAGTAAAGTTAAATTTATGGCTTTTATTTTAACTAATTTTTCACAAATGATTTAGGATTATTATAACCATCCTAAATTAGTTTGTACCATTTTTACTGCATCCATTGCAGAACTAGCAGTAGCAGATATTTTGTAAGGTTTATCTGGATTTTTCGGTTTAGGATCTATCCTAACTATGGTATCTTTCCATCAAGGGTTTTCTCTTGACCAATCTAATTGTGCTAATTGAGAAACTTTTGATTCATTGAAATAGTTGTTTCCTTGAGAATAGCAGTAATATAATAAACGTCCCAAAACTTCTAACCCAACGCTGACACCTAATAAACAATCATCTTTAAACGTAGCTACTTCTTCAATCGTTAATTCTTCAACTAAAGTTTCAGAAATATATTCAGTATTACTACACTCTGAGAAAAAGCGATTTAAGGAAGTAACTAAAGCATCCGATGTTTCAGCAACATCATAATCTCTCAGTTGATTACTCGGGTCATTAGTAAAAACGCAACTGACAAACCGAGCAATAAAATTAATTGTATAAATTAATTTTTGTTTTGTCGCAGGAGTTGATTTAATTTTCTCTGTTTTACCATAAAATATGGGTACTCTTTTAATTAGTTCTTTGCTAATACCTACACGTCCAGAAAACTCACCAAATGATAATAATAGTGATTTATCTAACTGTTTTGTTTGAGCCATATCCCTGAAATCTGCTTGACATTGGCTAAAATCACCTTCTAAAACTAAAGTAATGGGAAAATCATCATCACTAATTAGATGACTATCAGCGCTTTCTACTAATTCATGTATTGCCCGTTTACGATGCTGACCATCAGTGATATCTAACTTTACTCCACGATTAATAACAACTAAGCAAATACCTCTACCAAATTCTAAGATTGTAATATCTTTTGGATTAACATTTGCAGTTAGCGTTCCTACAATCCAAGGTTTTCCTTTACGAGCGCGTTCAACAATATATTGTTTAATTTCTTCAGCATGACCTTTAACTTCTGGACGATTTTTGCCAGAATCAGGATTATTATCTGTAGATGGTTTAGCTTGCAAAAGACCGGAAAAATCTCTAGCTGGAACATTTATTTGCAGCATAGTTCGCTTTCCCTGCTGCAAAATTAGTCCCGGATAACATCGCGCACGATGATACTCTGTAAAAAATGGTTCAATAAATGTACTAAATTTAGCCTTAACTTCAGATGGAACACTATTGTTAGTACTCTCGTTTGGTTGAACCATAAAAATACTCGTATAGGTTAGTAAATGCTACTCCCTCACTGTCAGATTAAAGTTTTAAAAAACCGCAGAGACGAGACACCTCTGAAGAATGTATCCGTTATAGAGAAGAGTGAGAGAGATACCGTTGGTGGGATCCCTGACTTCTTAAAGAAGACTAGCCAACATAATAATTTGTTGTTGTTAAATTTGACATCAGTGAAAATAACAGTATAAAACTCTCTTCTTTTTTCTCTCTATGTTCTTTGCGTCTCAGTGGTTTATTTAACCAAACAAATATGACTGTAAACTAACTCAAAACTCGTGGAAGTCCAACTTGCTTTGGCTCTACAAATTTACCATCAAAACTGATAGTCTTATCTTCTGTAGTCCTAGCATTGGCTAAAGCCTTACGAAGCTCAGCACGCTCCATTTGATCTTGAATTCCACCCAAAATATATACTAACAACTTCGCTGCTAAATCTTTTCCAGCAACTTGGATCCGCTTTTTATTGGGGTCGTACAAAATCCCATACCAAGGAGATTTTGGAAATTCCATCCCACTAAAACCACCTTCTAAATCAAACTTGTGAAGTTTCTTAAAAATATCTTCCATAGAAAACTGCTTCTGAAAAATTAAGATTCCCAAAGCTTGAGCTACAGCTACTTGACCCACAGGACGAAACAGCATATTCCCTTCTCCACCATCTTTTTCAAAGCTAAAGCGTCGTAGTATAGGAGTATCTTCTTCTTCTAAAACTTTATAACTGGGAAGGTTGGCTAAATTATCAAAGAGATTTTCAAATTCTTTAATTCCTTCCAAAAGCTCTTTATTTTCTGGACGCATGGGAATTAAACCTTTTTCAAAAGGTTTCCAATGAGGAAATTTTTGTCCTAAATAACGCTCAGACATATCTTTGAGCGCTTGTAAGGTGGTTAAAACTGTTGATTTAGCTGCAACTGTTGCACTATTCCAATTAACGCGGGGTTTTCTATCTGGTCGTTGTTCTAATAGTGGATGGGTGACAGCAATTTTCCTTGCAACAATGGAAAAACCATCATCTTCATCTAATTGAGCTAACTGACCTTTGGTTAAAGGTGCAGCCATTAAGTTAACATGAACAAAAACTGACCTTACCCGTTGTCTTGCTTCTTCGCGGGTTTCTCCTACTGCAACAGCACAGATAAATTCAATACCAATTTTTTCTGTAGGTAAGCTTTCTAAGTAATCGTAATCAATATGATACTGCTCTATCAAATCGACTTCAGTAATGACATTCCCATCAGAAGTTTTATCTTTTTTATAACGTTGAAGCTTCCCTGTTTTCAGTAACTCCATTAATCCTTGTACTCCCATTAATCGATGTTGACCATCAAGAGCATAAATACTGACATCATCGGGAGAAACATTAAGTATACCGATTTGACCTTCTTTATCTAAAGCCGTAAAATCTGTGGTAGATTTTTTAGCACGTTCCTTTTTATCCCATTCACTAGCTTGGGGATTGTCTACCCAAGGTTGGTTTACCACCACCAATACAGGTGGGAATTTATGGTTTCTACGTGTTGCTAAATATTGAGCTAAAGGCATTTGACGCGACCAATCAAGAGGACGTTGTAAAATCTCGTCAATAGTCTCAGCATCAATTTCGATGTTATCGGTTTCCGGATTATACTTTTGCTGAAGCAATGGTAGAGCAGAAGCAAAAGATACCCGATTTGCAAACCATTCTAAGGTGATGGAACCTATGTAAGCTTCGCATCCCCCCATCTGTGTTTTCTGGACAAAAACTCCATCTTGATTATTAAGAAGTTTTTCTAAATGTAAACTTAGTTCTACACGGGTATCATTATAATCAACGGTTTTATGAGATGCGCGATTCATGTTATAAAAGGTTCCGAGTTATAGGACAGTTTAATTTTCTACAAAAATGATGTCGTTTTCGCGGTTTTTAAAAACCTTTAAGGTTTACAATACAGAAGTCATTTTTACAAGTGATCTATAAAAGATTGTGAGGGGTAGTCTGGATAGTCACACCTAAATCCAAACGCTTTTCTATAAATGAGGTAATTTTTACTCAAGTACAGACAAATGGCTACAACAAAACAACCGGAAAAAACTCAACAAACACGCACTTTACCAGAGTTTGTCGAGGATATCCAGCTACTGTCCACTGAAATACAAGAATTATACAACTTAGATGCCATCCCTTGGGTAATTGGTTACTCTGGTGGTAAGGATTCTACCGCGACTCTACAATTAATTTGGAATGCGATCGCTTCCCTCCCCCAAGAAAAGCGAACGAAGACTATTCACGTAATTACCACAGACACGTTAGTAGAAAACCCTTACGTGTCAACTTGGGTACGTCGTTCTTTGGAGCAGATAAGAGTCGCTGCTCACCAACAAAAAATGCCTATAGAACCGCATTTACTCCAACCAGACTTGAAAGAAACATTTTGGGTAGGTTTAATTGGTAAAGGATATCCAGCACCAGGAGCAAAATTTCGTTGGTGTACAGAACGTTTGAAAATTAGCCCATCTAACCGCTTCATCCGTGATGTTGTGCGTTCTAGAGGTGAAGCGATCGTCGTCTTAGGGATTCGCAAAGCTGAAAGTGCAAAACGCGCTCATAGAATGAAACAATGGGAAACTAGACGAGTACGCGATAGACTTAGCCCAAACATGAATTTGCCTAACTCCCTAGTTTACAGCCCAATTGAAGATTGGGGAAATGATGAAGTTTGGCTCTACCTGATGCAATGGGAAAATCCTTGGGGTTACAGTAACAAAGATTTATTTACAATGTACAGAGGTGCAAGCGCTGATAATGAATGTCCTTTGGTAGTTGATACATCTACACCTAGTTGCGGTAGCTCTCGTTTTGGTTGCTGGGTGTGTACTTTGGTAAATGAAGATAAATCGCTCTCCGCAATGATTCAAAACGATGAAGAAAAAGAATGGTTACAACCTCTACTTGATTTCCGTAAACAATTAGACGCAGAAGAAAACCGTAGTCGCAGAGATTTTCGTCGGAGAAATGGGGATGTCCAATTATATGAGCGTAATATAGATACTGAAATATCTATAGAACCAATACCAGGCCCTTATATTAAAGAAGCTCGGGAAGATTGGCTCAGAAAACTTCTGACAATGCAAGAAACACTGCGTTCCACAGCACCAGCCCATATGCGGGATATTACTTTAATTACTGTGGAAGAATTGAGTGAAATTCGCCGTATTTGGTTAGAGGAAAGACATGAATTTGATGATAGTTTACCCCGCATCTATATGGAAGTAACTGGCGAAGAATTCAAAGACCCCCGTCCTGGTGCAGATTATAGTTTATTAGGTAGTGATGAATGGGCGGTACTAGAAGAAATATGTGATGGTGATGGAATGCATTTGGAACTGATAGCGAAGCTATTAGATACCGAACGTCAGTACCGCAAAAGAGCGCGACGCATGGGAATATATGACTCTTTAGAAAAGTGTTTTGAAACGAGTTCTCGTTCTCCTTCAGAAGCAATCAAAAATGCTCACTTAAAACGCGATTTGAAAAACGCTATTGGTGAAGGTGATATTAATAAAGTCAAACAACTTACTTTAGGTGATGTTGTTGATGAAAGTAATGTGGATGTTCAACCAAGTTGGAGAAATGTCAAGTTTAAAAAAAATGACGCTTAGATACTTTTTAGTACCAAAAGATTATATATTCTAAAACCTTACCAGACACAGAAAACGCAGACTTAGAAAACATCAAAATTCCTGCTTTAATTTCTTATCAATCTAAAACACCAGGAACGCAAAATACCTCCCAAACCCTCTTATCTCTGTGTTCACTGCGTCTGGTGTGGTTAAAAAAAAGGTTTATTTATGATATTCACAGAACTCGTCTTACAAAACTTCGGTCCCTACTACGGGAAACAAGTAATCAACCTAAATCCTAAAATTGCAGATAATCGCTCCATCATCCTTCTTGGTGGGATGAATGGTGGTGGTAAAACTACATTAATGGATGCGATTCGCTTAACTTTATACGGACATCGTGCCGAATGTTCTACTCGGGGGAATCTGAGTTACAATGACTTTTTGATTCAGTGCGTTAATAGTCATGCTCCCGCATATGAGAAAACTCAACTAGAGTTAGTTTTTGAACATATTGAAAATGACCAGCCAGTTCAATATCGGATTGTGAGAACTTGGGATAGAAATCCTAAAGATGGTAAAGATAGTTTGGGTATTTTTAATTTAAAAGATGATACATGGGCTGTAGAAGGTTTAGTTAATACCTGGGATGATTATATAGAAAATCTATTACCTTTAGGAATTTCTAATTTATTTTTATTTGATGGAGAACAAGTTAAAGAACTTGCTGAGCAAGAAATTCCACCACCAATTGTAGTTGATGCTATCCGCGCACTTTTAGGTTTAGAATTAGCAGAAAGATTAGCTATTGATATAGATATTCTTGTGAATCGTAAGCGTAAAGAATTAGCTGATACTAAAGATTTGGCAAATTTAGAGGAAATTGAAAGAAACTTAAAGCAGCAACAAACCAAATATAATCTAGAGATGGAAACTTTTCTCGCTTTACAAGAAGAATTAAAAGTAGCAGAGAAACAACAACAAGAAGCTTTTAATAAATTTGTTGCTGATGGTGGTAAAATTGCCGCAGAACGTAATCAATTAGAATTGCAAAAAAAACAGAAAGTTACTGAGTTAGAAGAGTCACGTCAAGGAATGTGTGATTTAGCAGCTAATATTCTTCCACTAGCGTTAATTGAACCTTTACTTTTTCAAGTACAAGAACAAGCAGAAAAAGAATTTAAAGTTCAACAAGGACAAATTGCACGAGATATATTAGTTGAGCGTGACCAGCGCTTATTAAAATTGATAAGTGATTTAAAGATTTCAGACGAGCAAATTGATAAGATAAAATCTTTTTTAGAAGAAGATGAAGGAACATTACGTGCAAATTTTCTCCAACCAGAAGAATCTTGGTTAGATGCTGATACTGAAACTATAACTCAATTGGGTAATGTTATTTACTACTTAGAGAATTCTAAAAATATTGCTATTTCCCAATTAACTATACTCAAAAATAAAGAAGAAGAAATAATTAATTTGGAAAGACAAGTACAAACTTCAGCCCCACCAGAAGAATACAGTAAATTAGTTAATGCATTAAAAATAGTAGAAAATCAAGTCGCTGAAATTAAAAGTCAAAGTGAAAGCAAAAAAAGGATGTTAAATGAATTGGAAGCAGCTATCAAGCAGACTAAAAAAGAATTAGAAGAATATACTACCCAAACAATTGACCGTAAGAATACAGAACATATCATCACTGCATCTGCAAAAGTGCAAGAAACTCTAAAACTCTTCCGAGAAAAATTAACTTTAAGAAAGTTAAATAAATTAGAGATTGAGGTGACTGATTGTTTTCGTTATCTTTTACATAAATCTGATTTAGTACATCGGATTGTGATTGATACAGATTCCTTTAAACTTTCTCTTTACGATGTCAATGCTAAACCTGTTCCTAAACATCGTCTCTCTGCTGGAGAAAAACAATTACTTGCGATCGCTTTCCTTTGGGGACTAGCGCGAGTCTCTGGACGACGCTTACCAGTTGCAATTGATACACCTTTGGGAAGATTAGATTCTTCTCACCGTATCAACTTATTAGAACGTTATTTTCCTTCTGCAAGTCATCAAGTAATTTTACTATCTACGGATACAGAAATCGGCAAACAAGAAGTTGAAACACTACGTAATTTAGATGCGATCGCCCGCGAATACTTGCTGAAATACGATTCATCTGCTCGTCAGACAACTATACAATCAGGGTATTTTTGGTAAAAACAATGACAATAGAACGTGTAAGACTATCACAAACAGCAAAAGAGCAACTGATGAAACTCAAAAGAATTACTAAAATTGACCAATGGAATATATTATGTCGTTGGGCATTTTGTCGTTCTTTAGCTGAACCCACACCACCATCTCGTGTCCCCATTCCTCAGGATAGCAACGTAGAGATGACTTGGCGGGTGTTTGGGGGTGAAATATCAGAAATTCTTCTACTCGCGCTCAAACAACGTTGCTACAACGATGGTTTAGGTACTGATAAAGAAACCCTGACCATACAGTTTCGCCTACATTTACATCGTGGTATTGGTTACTTAGTAGGAGATGCAAATATTAAAAAGGTTGAAGATTTGGTTGAATTAGCTCTAAAAAATTGAATAGTGGATAGTAGATAGTGGTTATTCGTTGGACAACAGTCATCAAAAACTAACTACTAACAACTACCCACCACCAATTAACCACCACCCACCAATGTCTGTTGACTTTTTAGAAATAGAGCGTCACAGAGCAGCGATCGCTCGCAATGATATATCTCGTCCAGTACGATTAGCAATGGATTGGGCAATTATAACCACCGATACTACCTTCTTTGATTATGGCTGCGGGTATGGGGGTGATGTAGAGCGGTTGGCTAAATTAGGTTTTAATAGTGCAGGTTGGGATCCCTATTACCACCCAGATAATCAGCGCATCGCTGGTGATGTGGTAAATTTAGGTTACGTGCTAAATGTCATAGAAGACATTGAAGAACGTCATCAAGCTCTGTGTCAAGCTTGGGAATTAACAGCAAAAGTGTTGATTGTTTCTGCACAAGTGCTGATTAACGCTCCCAGTTCTAAGCAGATACCATACGGTGATGGTGTAGTTACCAGTTGGAATACATTTCAGAAATATTACGAACAAGAAGAACTCAAAAATTACATTGATCAAACTCTCAACGTAGATGCTGTACCAGTAGCATTGGGCATATACTTTGTATTTAGAGATGAAGCGGCAAAAGAAAATTTTAAAGCAATTCGCTTCTTTTCTAGAACTTCTACACCACGTATCTACATCTCCACCAAACGGTTTGAAGATTATCAAGAACAACTTCAACCGCTAATGGCTTTTTATACACAACGCGGAAGATTACCTGTAAAGGGTGAATTAGAGAATCAAGAAGAACTGTTAAAAGAATTTGGTAACTATCGTCGAGCTTTTTCTGTAGTTTTGCAAGTAAGCGACGAAGCTGAATGGGATGCGATCGCTTATCGTCGCTCTTTAGATATCCAAGTATATCTGGCGCTGACCCATTTTGAGAAACGACCCACTTTCTCGAAATTATCTCAAGAAATGCGTCATGATATCAAAGCATTTTTTGGTAGCTATGAAGAAGCTTGTGAAGTTGCAGACCAAAAGCTATTTAGTTTAGGTCAACCAAAAGTAGTACAAAAAGCTTGTGAAAAAAGTAAAGTAGGTAAACATACTCGTAGCGCTTTGTATGTTCATGTATCTGCACTGCAAGAACTTGATCCGATACTGCGGATGTACGAAGGTTGTGCTAGTCGTGCAATTGGTCGTGTAGATGGAGCCACACTGATCAAATTTTGTATAGATAAACCACAGTTATCCTATCTATTTTACCCAGAATTTGACACAGAAGCCCATCCTTTGTTAGCAGCTAGTCTGAATATAGACTTTACGACTAGAAAAATTACTTACCGGGATTATCAAAAAAGAGAAAATCCCCCAGTGCTGCATCGCAAAGAAACATTTGTTACTCCCAATTATCCTCTCTATGAAAAATTTGCCGAACTTACTAAACAACAAGAAGAATTGGGACTTTTGGCAAACAAGAGTGAAATTGGTACTCTTGAAGGCTGGGAAAAATGCCTCGCAGAAAATAATGTAGAGATCCGAGAGCATAAAATTTATCATAAAATTAGAGGGGAGTAGGGAGTAGGGAATAGGGAACAGGGAAATCCCCATAATTAAAATTAGGGGATTTGAAAATGGACGCCTTTTTTATTTTTTACGGAATAATTTACTTGCTCTAAACCCTATATTCGGGGCGTTTTTGCCCTTTCACTATGAAAGAGTTGCCACCCCGAAGTGGTTTGGTAATACAGGAACAGTAGACAGGATTTAGCTATCTTTAATTCCTGTATAACTATTAACTTGGCAGTATTTATCTTTACCCTTAAGATAACAAGGTCTGAAAAAGGCTTTAGTGTGGGTTTTGACGTTTTTCCAACACTTACTCAGTTCCTTGATTTTTTTCACTGTGTAAGTTTTATAGTATAAAAATGTCAAAGCCTACTTGTAATAAGATATTCAGGTTTCGGGCATTTTGGCATGAAATTAGCTAACGATTGTGCCAAGATATTCCAGTTCCTGATGATCTTAGGACTCCGCACTTTCTCACAATCGGGAATCATGAAAGACATTCAATCGCTACCACGAATTTTTGCCAGTCGGAAGATGGCATCTTTACTAATACTAGGTTTTGCGTCAGGTTTGCCATTGTTTTTAACTAGTAGAACGTTGCAATTGTGGATGCAAGACGCCAAGGTAGATTTAGGAGCAATTACCTTGTTTGGTTTAGTAAGTTTGCCTTATTCACTGAAATTTTTGTGGTCTCCCTTACTAGATAGATTCGCTCCACCTTTTTTAGGTCCGCGAAGGGGATGGCTAATCTTGACTCAAGTCGGGTTAGTCTTAGCGATTGTTGTCATGTCATTACAACAACCTGCACAAAACATCCAAGTTTTACAATTACTGGCAATTAACACTTTTATCATTGCCTTTTTAAGTGCGACCCAAGATATTGCAGGTGATGCCTACCGTACAGACGTCTTAGAGCCATTAGAATTAGAATCAGGTGCATCACTTTGGGTTTTAGGCTACAGGATAGCCTTGTTTATAACCAGTTCTCTAGCTTTGATTTTAGCCGATTTTCTGCCTTGGAATGGCGTTTATTTACTGATGGCTGGATTTATGGCTCTGGGGATCATAGCTACCCTTTGGGCACCAGAACCTAGACGGGATCATCAAGCGAATTCACCTTTATCTTTGAAGGATGGAATATTCTTACTATTTATTGGTGGATTGGTAGCTGCATTGCTAGGTGGTGTGATTACAGGTAGAATTCCTTTACCCGTATTGTCTTGGGCGATCGCTGCTTTGCTTGTCGGTTGGATTGTTATTTCTGTTCTCGCACCAAAACAAAACCTTTCTGAATCTGGACAAAATCACGCACCCCAAACATTACAGGATGCTGTCGTATTACCATTTCAAGAATTTTTCCAGCGCTTTGGACTTCCGAAAGCTAGTTTAATTCTTATCTTTATTTTATTGTACAAACTTGGTGATTCTTTAGTCGGAATTACTGGAAATTTATTTCTGCGGGAAATAAATTTCACTAAAACAGAGATTGGAGCAATTCAAGGTGGAATGGGTTTTATTGCTACAACTGTCGGTGTGTTAGTCGGTGGTGTCATCTTAACTAAAATTGGTCTCAATCGCGGTCTGTGGATATTCGGTATTTTGCAGTTAATTAGTAACTTGGGTTACTACGCTCTCGCCAGCGCAGGTAAAAATTATTCTCTGCTAGTGTTAGCAATCAATATCGAAAACTTTTGTGCCGGATTAGTCACAGTTGTTACGGTTGCTTATTTGATGAGTTTGTGTAATCACAACTTTACAACAACTCAATTTGCTTTGTTTTCTAGCTTAATGGCTATTAGTAGAGATATTCTCTCAGCTCCTGCTGGAGAGTTAGCAAAAGCAACAGGCTGGTCATCATTCTTTTTGTTAACTTTAATTGCAGCTTTACCAGGATTATTGCTTCTACCAATTGTTGCACCTTGGAATCATCAACCAGTGTCAGTTCCCCGACCAGGACTAGAAGAATAATTAATACATATGGGTCAAGACATTATAATTTCTATTGCCACAATCGTTCTTATTGTCACAGGCTTGTTATTAGGCTATATACTTTCTCAATTAGTTTTAGGATTCTTAAGTCTGAGTCTACTAACTTTTTTAGGAACCCTTAGCCTCATAGTTATATTTGGTACGTTGTATTATGTATTATTTTGGGAATTCCGCAAACGGCAAAATCCTTCTTTTGTAGATGGAAAAATGCAGCCAATACAGGACTATGCTGACGATAGTCATCTGAAAAATAAACTGACAACTATGTTAGCTGGTGATAGTGCTGCTGCACACAGATTAGTAGAACAAGCTAGAGAAGAGTTTCCTGGAATGCCAGAATATTGGTATTGGGAAAGAACGATCGCCGATTTGGAGCGCGAACGTCGGTAGTAGGTGAAACCCAGATGTGGCGATCGCAGTACTTATGCTAAAAGTAAAGCATGAATGATTCTGAACTGCGTCAGCAAATTACTGTGATTGCCAACCGTTTTCGCTTGTTTGAATGTGTCGAATGTGCAATTGCCATTCGGCAGTTTTTGATTTCACAAAATATTCCTGGCAAATCCATTAGTCTCTATACAGGAAGCACTAAAGAGCCATTATGTAATATTTATCATGACCGTCTGCAAGAAAATATCTCAACTAATGGACGACATGAGGCGATCGCAGTTGAAATTGACAATATTGATCGCGTAGGAATTTCCAGACTAGACTGGATCAAGAATCTATATTGTCCCATCGTGGATCTCGGTGCTGACTTTCAAATTACAGAAACTGAATTCTGAACAAAAGATTTATGCTTGACTTATACGATCTAATGCGAAATATTCAAAAGCGTCCTGCAATGTATTTGGGTCAACCCTCCATTTCTCATCTCCGAACGTTTTTAGCAGGTTACTTTTTTGCCCGTCATCAATTAGGGGAACCGGAAAGCGAACAAGAAAAGCATTTTGCTAATTTTCAAGGGTGGATCCAAGAAAAGTTCAAAGTTTCATCTACTCAGTCTTGGGACAAAATTATCTTGTTTTTTTCACAAGATGAACATAAAGCTTTAGAGCAATTTTTTGAACTATTCGATGAGTTTTCCACAACTATTAAAATAAAGCAGTATCTGTAATCATCCAAAAATTCATGCTAGATGTTACAAATTCCAGAAAAGTAGCTAAAATAATCTTACAAAACTTTATATAACTTCCTTTATTTAACTCCTATGGCAATATTTCGTCAATACATCGCTCCACTACTTGCGGTAATTGTGTTTATGATTGCTCTGGTTGCAGTCAGCGCTCGCATCTTTTTACCTGCTGATATGGCAGCACCTGCACCTGTGGAAAGTGAAGCTCAGCAAGTCTCTTTATTACCATTATCTTTGGTTGCACCACCATTATCGAGAATGCCCGAAGTATTAATTCATAATTCGTAATGATTAGGAATTATGAATTACCATGCGGTTACAGTATTCACCGTGGCTCAAGTTTAGATCGAGCATTACTGGTAAAGTTTATGCAGCAGACTTACCAGGAATTATTTCCCAAGCAAGACTTTTCTCATCTAGTACGGACAGTTGAACAGTACTTGTCAAGTGAAACACCTTTATGGTGGGTGCAACTACAAGAAGGTGTAACTCCAGTCGCTTGTATCTGGATGGGAAATGCGATCAACCAAGTCACGGGCGATCGCTATACTCATATTTTTTTACTCTATGTTGTACCAGAACATCGCCGACAAGGTATTGGTAGGGCTTTAATGTATCATGCAGAAAACTGGGCTGAAAATAGAGGCGATCGCCAAATTGGACTCCAAGTATTTCAGTCTAATAGTGCCGCATTAAATCTTTACAATCATCTAGGTTATGAAACTCAGTCTTTATCAATGATGAAAGTAATCAGAAAAAGTTAAAATCAAAAATAATGTGCAAGGTGGCGGTAGGTAATGGTAAGTTTGATTTATGTATGATGAAGATGAACTCAGCCTACTAGATGCCGTAGAGCTAGAAAGCCCTCTGGATAGTATAGAGCCGTTGGAAACGGTAAAGCCGAATCCAGAAGCAATGCTAGCTTTGTTAGAAGACCCCCAACCGCAGCAACGAATGCTCGCGGCTCGTGCTTTTAGTGACATTGAAGATACTCGGGCTACACCTTATTTAATTACTTTGCTAACTGATTCTTGTCCTCTAGTCAGGGTAAGTGCTGCCTATGGAATTGGGCGCAATCCTGATATAAGTGCTGTAGAACCACTGATAAGTCAGTTAAATCGTGAGTGGAATGGTTATGTTAGAAAAGGTGTAGTTTGGGCTTTAGGAAATTGTCGCGATCGCCGTTGTTTAGCTCCCCTCGCAGATGCACTAAGAACAGATATTTCCGCAGTTAGGTTGTGGGCTGCTAGTGCCCTTGCTCAAATGGGAGAAGTAGGATATGAAGCAGTTGTTGGGGCAATACCACCGTTAATAGAAGCTTTAGTACAAGATCCTGTAGCACCTGTGCGGAGCAATTGTGCTTGGTCAATTGGGCAACTTTGTCGAGAGTTACCTTCTAATGTCGTCTACGCTACTGCTATAGACGCTTTAATTCAAGCTTTCGCTGAGGATACAGATTTGGGAGTACGTGAAGATTCTAAAGCTGCACTTTTGGGAGTCGGGGATCCCCGTGGTTTACAGTTGATTGAAACGTTGGAACAAGAGGGATGGTTTTAGAATTAGGAGATTTCTCTGGCTATTTCCAATCTAAAAAGGACAACTGACATACCATCAAAAACAGATGTGCCATATCTTTGGAAGCCAAGTTTATTGAGTACATTTATTGATGGCTGGTTTGTCGTTTCGGTAAAAGCAATTATATTATTTCGACCACGTTGTGATTCAAAGTTGAGTAGCGCTTTTGCTGCTTCCGTCGCGTATCCAAAGCCTCTAAAATTTTTTACAAGACGATATCCAAGTTCTAGTTCACGAACACCGTCAATTTCACATGGTTCAATCCCACAGTAACCAATAAGAAGCTGATTCTCTTTTAGAATAATTGCAATTTTACCAAAACCATTGATATGATAGCCTTCAACAAGTTCTTGGAAACGGACTTTTGCTTGCTGTCTGCTGAGCGCTCCGCTTGGTGAAAAAGCCATAAAATCTTGGCACATCAAGGCTGGAACAAAATTTAATTCGTCCTCTTGAGAAAATGGTCTTAAGAGTAATCGTGAAGTTTCAATCATAATGGTAAGTTAAATCAAACTACAAATACTATATGTATATGTCTAGTTAATTTTTACCTGTAAAATATTATAAACTATTATTGATTGCATCAGAAATTATTTATACTTAATGTGGTTCTAAAAATCTTCTAATTGTACTATGGTGGTAGAAATAAAACCGATTCAAGTACACCAAATTCAAGAAATCAAGCAAGTAATCTTCACCATTTGTTACGAACTATGGCAATTACCATCAGATCAGATTAAGTATTACGATGCTATGTCTGATATAGACGATGTACAATCACATTATTATGATAACAAAGGTTTATTTTTGGTGATTATTGATAACGGTAAAGTTGTTGGTAGTGGAGCTATTCGTTGTTTTAATGACGAAATTTGTGAATTGAAGCGAATGTGGATACTCAAGGAATATAGAGGAATAGGATTAGGAAAAGAAATGGCTCGGATGCTCTTAGACTTTGCCGAAGAAACTGGTTATAAATTCGCAAGACTAGATGTTTTTGATAAACATAAACAAGCACAAGCTATTAGACTATATCATCAATTAGGCTTTTATTTTATAGAAAGATACAACAAAAGCTCCTCTACTGTTTTTATGGAGAAAATATTATAGTAGTTCTATCTGATGTATGAAAAATCGGAGTGTCTATATCTCCGACTTCTTAAAGAAGTTGGGGATATAACTTTTTACAAATGATGAGCTTATTGATTAGACTCATCATCCTACTAATTTTCCATAGTCCAACTTAATTATGCGATCGCCTAAATGAAAATAGCGATCATCATGGCTAATTGCCAGTACAGTCTTACCTTGTTGCTTTAGTTCTGGTAACAATTGTTTATAAAATATATCTCGAAAAAAAGGGTCTTGGTCTGAAGCCCATTCATCAAACAGGTAAATTGGCCGATTTTCTAAATAAGCTGTGAGCAAAGCTAAACGCTTGCGCTGTCCTTGAGAAAGGTCTATTGTTGACAAAATACCTTCTTTTACCTGAACTTTTTGCTGTAATTGAAGTTGTCTAAGATACTTTTGTGCTTGGGTATCAAGGTTATTGATATTAATGCCTAAAATTCGCTCAAATAAATAAAAATCAGCAAATACAGTAGCGAATAACTGACGATATGTTTCCCGATTTTTCTCAGTAATAAGTTGCCCATCTAAACAAATTTTACCTGTATCTGGGATATATAAACCAGTAATCAATTTTGCTAAAGTAGATTTGCCACTACCGTTGCCACCTATAATAAATATTAATTCGCCTGGATGTAAAGTTAGATTAATTGGACCTATGGTAAAATTGCTTTCTTCATTCTCGCGGCGATAAGAATGGGTAATTTCATGTAGTTCAATGCGATTGAAATACGGTTCTAAATTTTGAATAGTAGTCACCTCAGCACGACTAGCCAGAGATAAACCTAAAGTATCGATTTTTTGTAAAGCTACATTAGCTTGGCTTAATTGAGGTACGATTGTCAAAATACCTTCTAAAGGTTTTGTCAGGTAAGTAATTGTTAAGACGTAGCCAGAGAGAACTGTGTTACTTAGTGTTGTTACTAGAGGCAAGCCAAAGACTAGTAACCCTAGAATCATAAAAAATAGTAGTTCACCAAAACCTGTAGCGATCGCTATAATTTTCAGACTCTGAATTCTATAATCTCGTGAAGATGCAGCAGTAACTTGCAATTCTTCTTTGATAAACGCTTCTCGACGGGAATGGTGTAATTTAAGTTCTTTAATTCCCTCGATAATTCCTCGAAAATGCTTAAATAATTGGTCTTGTTCATCACGAGCCAGTTTCATCAACCTAACAGCTTTATTTAGTAGTAATTGCACAATGGCGATCGCAACTACCAGAAATACAATTGTGATTAACAGTACTTGCCAAGATAGCCAACCTAGATAAGCTAAACAAGCGAAAATTAAAGCAATGTTAACGCTAAGATAGGGAATATCAAAAACTGCCATTGAGATGGCTGATATATCTTCTGTTAGTGTAGCTAAAAGACGGTTAGCTCCTAATTCTTCTAAATGGCGTAAAGGACAAGAGAGAATCCAACCACTCAAACGTAGTCGTAATTTATATACAGCTTCTTGGGATAGTTTTGCAAGCATAACTTGAGAAATAATCCTCGTCAAAAGCGTGACTATCGCTAACCCTGCAAAACTCCAGAATAATATAGTAGATGAATTACTACTGCTAATAGCATTGTTGAGTAGAGCTATTAGGAAAACGCTACACGCACCACTTATAGAACCTGTAATCGCAGCGATCGCTACTGTCACCCATGAAGCACGCAACAGAAACCAAATAAGATTCATGGAAGAATTCTATACAGGAAACCTCGAAATCATATCATAAATTGGATAAACTACATCATACCGCAAAGCCTGAACTGCAAATGCCAAAGCAGCTTGTATTCCCTCACGGGTGAGTCGTGGATGAGCTGATAAAATTTGTTCTGGAGTTTCACCCGCAGCTAGTTTTTCGAGAATCAGTTCAACTGTGATGCGTGTTCCTGCAATTACAGGTTTACCCATCATGATTTTTGGATCCGAAACAACTTGTTGATTTTGCATTTTTATTAGAAGGATAGTTTTTTGTACAATTTTACCAAAGTTAGAATTGAATACAGGGCTTACGCAAAGACTATGGAATAATAAACCAGAGAGACAAGGCAGAATTAATAAGTTTTGCGAGTCAAGCAGGTAAATCTCCTGAAGCAGTTACATTACACATGGAAGCTCAAAAATTAGTAAATATAGGCACTAGTACCGACCCATTAATTGGTCTATTTGCATATCATGGCAGTCTTGCTAAACAATCAAAAGATATTCTTTAAAAAGAAATCACTGAAAAATCTGGTTGGACATGGAAAGCGAGAAAGTAAAATTTCCCTCTCCAGAATGAGGTTAATCGAAAATAACTTCGGCTAAAATTAGATAAGATAGTTATTGCATAATCCGATAAGCCATAATGGTTAATCAACCCTGCGAGAATCTGCTACATACTCAATTAGACCAAACATGGAGCAACTATGAATTTTGTTGGTTTGATTGGTTTTGTCTTTGGTATCCTCCAGGTTGGCTAATTTTATTTAACCGCCATTGGCAACATTATCATCCCGACCCAGATGGTTGGAATTGGTTAGAGTATTTTTTATTCTTGATTCCTGGGGGGTTTTATCTAGCGCTGTTTATGCGTTGGTTACGTCTCGGTTGTCGTTTACCCCATCATGAAGTTGTTGATTTTAATCCTGGTTATCAGCAAGCATTTCGTAAAGAATTATTGAGTAAGATAGTTAAGCATTATTTTCGTGGAGAATTACGATCATGTGAGAATTTGCCACAAACACAACCAATGATTGTGGCTATGAATCATGCAGGAATGTGTTTTCCGTGGGATTTTTTAACATTAGGTTATCTACTGAGTGAAAAAAAAGGATGGATAGTCCAGCCGATAGCAAATGTGGCATTATTTGAACATCCCTGGATAACTTGGTGGTTACCACCTGGATGGTCTAATGTGCTAGGTGGAGTTAGAGCAGAAAAAAATGATTTTGAAACTGCTGTCCAAAGACGTAGGATTATTCTCTATGCACCAGAAGGTATACGTGGTCCAGCTAAAGGTTGGAGTAAACGTTATCACCTAGAAAAGTTTGATCCAAGTTTTGTCCGGTTGAGCGATCGCTATCAAGTACCTATTCTTCCAGTTATCTGTGTTGGTAGCGAGAATTTACATCCTTGGACTGTGAATTTGAGACAAATACAACAGCTCTTAAAGTTACCATTTTTACCTGTATCGCCGTTAATACCCTTGTTAATTTTATTCCCTTCTATGGGTGTTTGGGCGATGAAGACTAATTTACGATATTATGTTCAGACTTTAGAGAAACCAGCTTGTATCAAAGGTATTGAGAATAATTCAAGGAAAGTACGTACATTGATTTATGAATACACGCAAAGATTGCGCGAAAAGATGCAGTTTAAGTTAACCTTAGAAACGAACAAGGAAATAAGTATTCAAAGTTTTTGATAGCTTTTTCACTTCATATTAGATGAATCTCCCCCTCTCTAAACCTTATTTCCGCTACCGAAGCGATAACCCTTACCATAAACGCTGTAAATTAACTGCGTTTCATTGACAACTTCAATCTTACGTCGCAGTAACCTAATTAATGCTGCAATTACATTGCTACTGGGTTGTTCCTCATCTGACCACAAGTTTTCCATAATTTGATCATGGGTGAGCAACTTACCTGTATTTTCCATGAAATATTTTAATAACTGGCTTTCTTTTTCTGACAGTTCAATTACCCGTCCTTGACGATAAGCCATCTGATTTTCCCAATCTAATTCTAAATCAGCTACAGTTAACCGCTCTACTGGAGTACTATATATTTCTATACCAGAACGCCGCAACAAAGCGCGAACTCGTGCTAGTAATTCCCGTAATTCAAAAGGTTTGACTAAATAGTCATCTGCACCTGCATCTAAACCTTGGACGCGATCATCTAAGGTATCTTTCGCAGTGAGAAATAGAACTGGCGTAGTTTTGCCACTTTGTCGCAATTCTTGACAAATTTCCAATCCTGTTTTATTAGGTAGCATCCAATCTAAAATTAGTAAGTCATAGCTACCAATTTGTGCTAAGTGACTACCATTACTTCCATCATAAGCAGCGTCAACACTATACCCCTCACGAGTTAACACTCGACTCAAAGGGTCAGTTAATTCTGTTTCATCATCTACTAATAAAATTCTCATCATAATTCTAGATGAGGATAACCACCTGATAAAATTAAATGTTATCTGTTTTAAATACTACTATTCTCTCAAATCTAAAATCCCATGATTACTGTTGCATTGCCAAAAGGGGAACTTCTTAAAAATAGCATCCACTTGCTACAATCTGTGGGATTAGATTTTAGTGCTTTTTTAGACTCAGGAACACGACAGTTACAAATCCCTGATACTACTGGAAAAGCTAAAGCATTATTAGTGAGAAACCAAGATGTACCTGTATACGTAGAATATGGTCAAGCTCAATTAGGTATAGTTGGCTATGATGTACTGAGAGAGAAAAAGCCCCAAGTTGCACATTTAGTAGATTTACAATTTGGGCAATGTCGAATGTCTGTAGCAGTGAAACAATCTAGTTCCTATCGTTTACCTTTAGATTTACCACCGAATGGTCGAGTCGCATCTAAATATGTCAATAGCGCTCGGGAGTTTTTCCAAAATTTGGATCTACCTGTAGAGATTGTACCTTTGTATGGCTCAGTGGAATTAGGCCCGATCACAGGTATGTCGGAAGCGATCGTTGATTTGGTGTCTACAGGGCGGACTTTACGAGAAAATGGTTTAGTGGAAATTGAAGTTTTGTATCATAGTACAGCCCGGTTGATTGCTCATCCTCTGAGTTATCGTCTAAATGTTGATAATCTCAGTGAATTGATTGAGAAATTACGAGAAGCAATGGTAACAATATAAAGAGCTTAATATGTCAGAAACTATAGATTTTGATCGCAATCCAGTTTCAATCCCTAATAGGGAGTAAAAGAAATTTCTACTAACTTGGAGCCATCAAGCACAGTAGTCCAGAAGTTTCAATCCCTAATAGGGAGTAAAAGAAATTTCTACCGGGATAGAAAAGCGCCCTAACGGAATCTACTATGTTTCAATCCCTAATAGGGAGTAAAAGAAATTTCTACGTATGAGAAGGATACTGAAACAGGCGAGCGGATTGTTTCAATCCCTAATAGGGAGTAAAAGAAATTTCTACCAAGATAAGCCTACTCCAAAATCAAATCCAGGAGTTTCAATCCCTAATAGGGAGTAAAAGAAATTTCTACGCAAATTCGCTCATAATTCCAGCAATCTTTCAAAGTTTCAATCCCTAATAGGGAGTAAAAGAAATTTCTACGATAAGTTTTTTTGCATTCTCCCTATATCTGAAACGTTTCAATCCCTAATAGGGAGTAAAAGAAATTTCTACAGAATGAAGTCTTTATCGCAAGCTTTTTGGAAATTGTTTCAATCCCTAATAGGGAGTAAAAGAAATTTCTACAATTCTAAATTTTTATCTTTTAGCTCTGCATTTAAGTTTCAATCCCTAATAGGGAGTAAAAGAAATTTCTACTGTAGTTAATATGCGAATAGAAGCGATAGAATCGTTTCAATCCCTAATAGGGAGTAAAAGAAATTTCTACCTTTTGCAGATTCTTGCACTCGCAGAAATTCTTTTAGTTTCAATCCCTAATAGGGAGTAAAAGAAATTTCTACTGGAAGCAGAAAGAGACGCGATCGCAATTGAACGCGTTTCAATCCCTAATAGGGAGTAAAAGAAATTTCTACCAGCCCAAGACAAGCCGATACGTCTACTTTTCAATGCGTTTCAATCCCTAATAGGGAGTAAAAGAAATTTCTACTAAAAATGTAAGAATTAATTTAATTTACACTCAAGTTTCAATCCCTAATAGGGAGTAAAAGAAATTTCTACCAGACATTTCACAACGGAGTCCGTAGAGACTCCTATGGTTTCAATCCCTAATAGGGAGTAAAAGAAATTTCTACTTTGTTAATCTTTGTATCTCAGGCTTTAGAAAATCGTTTCAATCCCTAATAGGGAGTAAAAGAAATTTCTACAAACCCAGAGTCTGGGACTTGATTCAAGAGTCCCGGTTCAAGTTTCAATCCCTAATAGGGAGTAAAAGAAATTTCTACAAATACATTTGAAGTAGCTCTGGTACATTAATGGTTTCAATCCCTAATAGGGAGTAAAAGAAATTTCTACGAAGCGATAGAATCTACGAGTAAGGCTACGCCTATAGTTTCAATCCCTAATAGGGAGTAAAAGAAATTTCTACCTTTGAAACCCCCGAAGGGCTGAAGCAATCGGGTGGCGTTTCAATCCCTAATAGGGAGTAAAAGAAATTTCTACTCCTGTCGCAAATTATAATCATTTTCCGGCAGGATTGTTTCAATCCCTAATAGGGAGTAAAAGAAATTTCTACATACGATAGCCCATTCAGATCCCTTGCTTTTTAGTTTCAATCCCTAATAGGGAGTAAAAGAAATTTCTACGAATCAAGCTCTAGAATTCATAATATTAATGATTCGTTTCAATCCCTAATAGGGAGTAAAAGAAATTTCTACAACCGAGTATGTACCCGGTTGCTTTTGATTAATTTTTTGTTTCAATCCCTAATAGGGAGTAAAAGAAATTTCTACATATTTTTTTGATTTCAGCAAATACTTTTCTTTCTGGGTTTCAATCCCTAATAGGGAGTAAAAGAAATTTCTACATTAAAATAGCTCGGACTTTGGAGGTAAGCAAAGTTTCAATCCCTAATAGGGAGTAAAAGAAATTTCTACTGTATTCTTGAGAGTACCGTCTATGCCTGGTTCAGTTTCAATCCCTAATAGGGAGTAAAAGAAATTTCTACGCTGATCTAGTATTGCATTGCTTACCTCTTTTGCTGCGTTTCAATCCCTAATAGGGAGTAAAAGAAATTTCTACACAAGGCTGTGCGCCGAATATACAGATGGTGGAAGTTGTTTCAATCCCTAATAGGGAGTAAAAGAAATTTCTACTTTGGGGTATTGTCACAACAAAAAGGGAATTAAAGTTTCAATCCCTAATAGGGAGTAAAAGAAATTTCTACGCGAAGATACAAATTTAAGCGATTTACTCTGGGTTTCAATCCCTAATAGGGAGTAAAAGAAATTTCTACAAAAGTTTCAGTCTGGAGTGTTCTGTTTCCACAAAGTTTCAATCCCTAATAGGGAGTAAAAGAAATTTCTACCTGAATATGATGGAATGCGCGGTAGATACTTGTTTCTGTTTCAATCCCTAATAGGGAGTAAAAGAAATTTCTACCATTGTTGTTCTTCGTCGTAATACACTGAAATACCAGTTTCAATCCCTAATAGGGAGTAAAAGAAATTTCTACTTGAATTTATTAAACTGGGTGGAAGTCAAGATATTGTTTCAATCCCTAATAGGGAGTAAAAGAAATTTCTACTGCGATCGCACTTTCCATTTATCCCAATCCACGACGTTTCAATCCCTAATAGGGAGTAAAAGAAATTTCTACTGGCGATCCCACATCAAGAAGAATTGTTGAAGATGATGTTTCAATCCCTAATAGGGAGTAAAAGAAATTTCTACTTCGTGGGTTGCTAATAGCAAATTTTGTCCACTGTGGTTTCAATCCCTAATAGGGAGTAAAAGAAATTTCTACTCTGCTAGAACATCTGCATCTTTAGGAAGGATAAATGGTTTCAATCCCTAATAGGGAGTAAAAGAAATTTCTACTCTAAAACATACAAGTTATCTAAAGCAGTTGCAGCGTTTCAATCCCTAATAGGGAGTAAAAGAAATTTCTACTTATTGGTAGAATACTACCTCCAACTAATACTACCGTTTCAATCCCTAATAGGGAGTAAAAGAAATTTCTACTGATAGATTTAACCCGTTCTTTTCGTTTAAAAAGTTTCAATCCCTAATAGGGAGTAAAAGAAATTTCTACGCACTCGCGTGCATCACTCGATAAATCAGAGTTTCCCGTTTCAATCCCTAATAGGGAGTAAAAGAAATTTCTACTAAATTTGCTAATTCTGCTTTAATATATGCAAGATTGTGTTTCAATCCCTAATAGGGAGTAAAAGAAATTTCTACAAAGATTAAACAATGATTTTGTTCGCCATCTATTATGTTTCAATCCCTAATAGGGAGTAAAAGAAATTTCTACATTAGAGTGCATGACAAAGATGTGTTGAAGTTTTCGTTTCAATCCCTAATAGGGAGTAAAAGAAATTTCTACTCCCACCACTCTTTTTGTTCTTCAAGGAAGTATGGGTCACGAAAGTTTCAATCCCTAATAGGGAGTAAAAGAAATTTCTACCGTTCATACAACCCGTCGCACACGCTAATAATTAGCGTTTCAATCCCTAATAGGGAGTAAAAGAAATTTCTACTTTATTCTTTGAGGTTGGTCTTAAACCATCTGTATGTTTCAATCCCTAATAGGGAGTAAAAGAAATTTCTACAAGAATATTTAAATCTATAC
>Ga0224723_1000319_pt1 | contig 33871 bp, 26 predicted proteins | sample Balambano_FR2_Me_FD_161647 | JGI IMG/M metagenome (GOLD analysis project Ga0224723, IMG submission 161647) | Freshwater sediment microbial communities from Lake Towuti, South Sulawesi, Indonesia - Balambano_FR2_MetaG | ecosystem: Environmental > Aquatic > Freshwater > Lake > Sediment | place... | reverse complement strand
GCCTACAATAATTTGTACGCCCCGCTTCAGCCGCTGAATTTGCAGCTCGATCGACTGTCCGCCATAGATGGGCAGAATGTGAATGCGGCGATCGTCGTTGAAGGTGCGAATCGATTGACAAACCTGCACCGCCAGCTCTCGCGTCGGAGTCAGAATCAACGCTTGAACCGCGTGATTGTTGACATCGATCTGTTCGAGCAGCGGCAGCGAAAAGGCGGCTGTCTTGCCGGTGCCAGTTTGTGCCTGACCAACCACATCGCGTCCAGAGAGCAGATGCGGAATTGCCTGTGCTTGAATAGTTGTCGGAACGGTGAAGCCTGCCTTTTCGAGGTGGCGCACTCGCGCCTCAGACAGACCTAAGCTATGAAATGAAAGGGTCATCAAGTCTCCTTAGAGTGTGGGTGCAGAGACACGGCTGATCGCGCCTCTTAACTGCGTAGGTAAATCAGCAATCGAACCGTAAAGGTCGTAAACATCAGCATCCGTAAGTTTGACGGGCACGATCGACCCCAGCCGCGCCTGTCCCTGAACGTAGACCAACCCATCGACTTCTGGCGCAAACCGGGCAGAGCGACCGACCAGTTCGCCCGTTTCAGCATGCTCTTGCTCGATCAAGACATCCACAACTCTTCCAATTTCTGCCTGGTTTTTTCGAAGAGAAATTGGCTGTTGGATGGACATCAAAGCATCGCGTCGCTCATCCATGACTGACTGAGGAATTTGGTCAGGCAGGCTGTAGGCAGGCGTGCCTGCTTCGGCAGAGAAAGTAAAGACACCGACATGATCGAACTGATGACGTTGCACAAACTCCAGCAAATGCTCGAACTGTGCATTGGTCTCGCCTGGAAAGCCAACGATAAACGTGGTTCGCAACACTGCGTCTGGCAGCGTCGCTTTAATGCGCTCGATAATGCCGTCGTTGACGCGCCCCTGCCAGGGACGATTCATCGATCGCAGCACGTCGGGGTGTGAGTGCTGGAGCGGCAAATCGAGATATGGCAGAACATTGGGGGTTGATTGAATCGCTTCCAGCACGTTGGGGGTCAGCCCAGTGGGATAGGCGTAGTGCATCCGAATCCAGGGAACATCTACATTGCCGAGCGCCCGCAGCAGCTCTGCTAGCCTGGGTTCGCCGTAGCGGTCTAACCCATAGTTGGTCGTGATCTGCGAGATCAAAATGATCTCCTGCACGCCCTCAGCCGCAAGCTGTTTTGCTTCTGCCACGATCGACTCGATCGAGCGCGACCGCTGATTGCCCCGCAGGTGCGGAATGATGCAGAAGGCGCAGCGATAGTCGCAGCCTTCTGCCACTCGCAGATACGCCACGCCTTCGGTCGTGGTGCGATAGCGGGGCGTTGTTTCGTCGGCAATATAAGTCGGCTGGGCAGAAACTGCCTGAACGCGCTCTCCGGCTTCTGCCCGCTCAATCACATCCACGATTTGGTGATAGTCGCCAGTGCCGACCACTGCCACGGCTTCCGGTAGCTCTGCCAGCAGTTCTTGCTGAAAGTGCTGCGCCATACAGCCTGTGATCACCACTTTTTTGTTGGCTTCTGCCAGCTCGACCAGCGTGCGAACGGATTCTTCCCGCGCCGCTTGAATAAAGCTACAGGTATTGACAATGACGTAGTCGGCTAGTTGTTCATCTGAGTCAACCGAGTAGCCTGCCTGTACCAGCAGACCTAGCATGTGCTCAGTATCGATCCGATTTTTCTCGCAGCCTAAATGCGAGACAGCAATAGTTGGCTTGTTGCCCATGAATTGAAAGAGACAGAGAAGGGTCGTTAGCTGGCATGAGGCGAGGCTCTAAGGAGAGACGCTGTAGGCGTAGGGCTATTCCCTGCGCGGAGCAGACAGCACCCGCCGCAAACGATGCTGCTACGCAACGCTGACGCGATCGATCAATCAACGGACTTCCTGCTTCCCGATCCGTGATGCTGAGTGCTCAACGGATACCGTCAACCGCAACCGCAAGTGAGTGCTGCAGCATCTATCCTAGCGCAGAAACGCATAACATAACTACACAATTGCAAATTAGCGATGGCAGCGGTGGCGACCGGGCTGATTTACAAACCGGCGTGGTCAGATGGCAGCCAGATGGCGATCGCTACCAACCGCCTGTCTTGTGAATTTCGCTTCGACTGCATTGCGATCCCCAAATCTGTTTTCATATCCTGGTTTGCTCAGCGCCCAGCCCCGACCCCTTCGTATCCATTCACTGTTAGAGTGAATGGAAGAGCAGTTACCTTACTTACTGAGTCCGAACTGTAGACACGTGGACTTAAGACAAACCTTTAAAACAGCCAACCCTGTCATTGGTGTCGTTCATTTACTGCCTCTGCCCACTTCTCCTCGCTGGGACGGTAGCCTGAAAGCGGTGATCGATCGAGCTGAGCAAGAAGCCACTGCCCTCGCTTCTGGTGGCGTGGATGGTATCATTGTCGAGAACTTTTTTGATGCACCGTTTGCCAAAGAGTGCGTTGACCCGGCGGTAGTCAGCGCTATGAGTTTGGTCGTGCAGCGGCTCATGCAGCTTGTGACGCTGCCGATCGGCATTAATGTATTGCGAAACGATGCTCGCAGCGCCATGGCGATCGCCACCTGCGTTCAGGCTCACTTTATTCGAGTCAATGTGCTGACCGGGGTTATGGCAACCGACCAGGGCTTAATCGAAGGACAGGCACATCAGCTCTTGCGCTATCGTCGCGAACTGGGCAGCGCGGTCAAAATTTTGGCAGATGTGCTGGTCAAACATGCGCGCCCGCTGGGGTCGCCAAATCTTACGACGGCAGTACAAGAAACGATCGATCGCGGCTTAGCAGACGGCGTGATTCTATCGGGCTGGGCAACCGGCAGCCCGCCCAGTCTTGAGGATCTAGAACTTGCCAGTGCTGCTGCCAATGGCACCCCGGTTTTTATCGGCAGTGGCGCAAATTGGGAAAACATCCCGCGATTGATTCAAGCTGCGGATGGTGTGATTGTCTCCAGCTCACTCAAGCGCAAAGGACGCATTGAGCAGCCAATCGATCCCATTCGAGTCAGCCAGTTTGTCGAAGCGATGCAGCGCAGTCTGGCAGTCAAAGCGCAGTCGCCTGCGATTGCGCCAGTCGCAGTGCCGTCTTAGTCCTGAATAAATTCGGAATCCAATGCAATAAGCCAGAATAGATCAGTCAAAATAACAGCATCGCCCATTGTGCTATCAACTTACTGAGTGGGGTTGTATGAGACGCAGACGACAAACGCCCTGGATTCAGCGCTGGTCGCGCCCCATCCTGGGGACGATCGCCATCCTGGGAGCAATAAATACAGGTTACATCACGCTCACCAAACTGCTGAGTGCAGAAGCAGCCTGTCCAACCAGTGGCTGTGAGCAAGTCCTTTCCAGCCCCTACGCTTATGTATTTGGCTTGCCGCTGTCGCTGTTTGGCTTGCTGGCTTATATCGCTATGGCAGTCTTTGCCTTCGCGCCGCTGGCTGTGAATCCTGAGAAAAATAAAGAGCTGCGATCGCAGCTCGAAGACTCAACCTGGCTGCTGCTGTTTGCGGGCGCAACGGCAATGATGGTTTTCAGCGGCTATTTGATGTACATCATGGCATCCCGGTTTGTTGCGGTTTACGGTGCTGGCGGCATCTGCTATTACTGCATCGCTTCTGCGGTTTTCGCGACCAGTCTGTTTGTGCTAACGCTAGTCGGTCGCGCCTGGGAAGACTTTGGGCAACTCTTACTGACCGGTATCGCGGTCACGATGATTGTCCTGGTGGGAACCCTGGGCATCTACAGCAACGTGGGCAGCACGGCTGCTGAGACTGGCGCACCGGGCGAGGTTGGGCTGCCGATCACCACCACTTCGGGTCAGGCAGAAATCGCGCTTGCCCGCCATCTGAAATCGATCGATGCCAAGATGTATGGCGCATACTGGTGCCCTCACTGTCACGACCAGAAGCAGCTCTTTGGGGAACAGGCGGCTCGTGAGATTAACTACATTGAGTGCGATCCAAACGGTCAAAATTCACAGACCGAACTGTGTCAGGCAAACGCTGCCAATGTCACCGGCTACCCAACCTGGGAGATTAATGGTGAGTTTTACAGTGGCAACCAAACGCTAATAGAACTCGCTGACGCATCGGGATATCAGGGACCACGCAACTTCAGAAATTAAGTGCCGTCGCCGCAGAGGTGAATGCCTCATTGCGTTTTGCAGTCGCAGCAACTCCGCTCTAACGGTCAAGGATAGAGCGGAGTTGTGCTGTTTGTAGCCAACGACCAGGCAAACTGCCAGACACACCGCACGCCCATCGCAGCGTTGCCTTGAAACAATTTATTTGCATTCCGTCGTCTTAGATCTTGTCGTCTTGTATCATTGAACTCTTACCAACGTTTTTACTGGCTGGTGATGAGCATCAATGTTAAAAAATATCGTTAATCGTTAAAAAATTATCGTTAATCACCGTGGGTTTACCAGGAAATGAATGCAAACTTATACAATCAAATTCAACGTCAACGGGTCTTTATCGGTAGAATTTTTAAGCTAGCAGCAATCGAAACCCAGCTCAGTTTCTCTAACTTTTAACCAGCAGGAAGTCAATCAACAAAAGAGTGAATGGAGATTAGAGCAACTGTTGCTGGTTTGAGTCATGCTACAAATTATCAATAGATTTGGTATTCTCGCTTTGAGCATCCGATTAGAGTTAAGCCTATAAAAATTTAGCTGTTGAACCAGATGCAAGATAGCCTGTAAGAAGCAGAGCCATTGTGCTTTCAAGAAATCTTTGCAGCGGTTGCTTTGCATTCTGAAAAGAGAATTACGCCATCAGGGGTTGTGTTCAGACAGAAAAAGAATCTCGATCGCTACCGATATCGCGGTGAGCTGAATGCCTGTTGCTGTTGCTGATAATTTCTACTTCTACGGATGAATCAGTCACTCTAGCCGACTTTTCCAGCCATCAAACGAATTAATTTGCTCATACTGCTCAACCAAGCTTGTCTTCAGCAGCATCGCTTGCCCGAAAATCGGTTCGCCATAAACTAGGGTGCTGGCAAAATGTAAGGTCTAGTTAAACGCTAGGGATCGCGAAACAATACATGAAACCAACTTGGAAATCGATTTATCCCTGCATTGAAACAGCAGTGATTAACTTAGACTCAACTGAAGCACTGCTGCGGCAGGCGGTGTGGGCGATCGCGACAACCTATCAAACAGACTGTGGGCTATGGGCTGGGATGAACACCGGCACAGCCGACGCGCTGCGGGTGTATGCAACCAGCGGCATGTGGGCAGAATTTGCACCGCATCCGCTTGACACAGCCGCAAACAAAAATTCGCTTCAGGATTCGCCTGAAGTCCACCAGTTCTATCTTGATAAAGCGCCGTTTTGGCTGCAACAACAGCAGCATGCTCCCAGGCTGATTCAGCTCGAAGCCGGTGATTTGATTGTGCCGATCGCCAGCTCTCATCCGGTCATGAGGACCCAAGGTCAGCAAAAATCTGCCGCCAATCCACCGCAGTTTGTGCTGCAACTGAGTCGGACAACAGCTCGTCCTGTCGAAAATCCCAGTCAGGCTGAAATCGTCGGTTGGAGTTCTGAAGAGCTAGAGTCGATCGAGATTGTGGGTAGCCAGCTTGAAATGGCATACAGCGCGTTGTACTGGCGAGAACGGCTGGAGCAATCGCGTCAGCAAGCCGCGCTGGTCGGGCGAATTGCCCGGTTGCTCAACTCCAGCCTCAATCCCGATGAGATTGTCGGACGGATTGTTGCAGAACTGGGTCAGGGGTTGCAGTCTGACCGCTGCGTTCTCATTGATCTGCGCGATGATCTCGTCACAATTCTGGCAATCTGGGATCATCCAGACCGCAACTTAGACAAGTTAGAGCATCGCCAGCTCGATCGCACGCACTGGCAAAACGTGCTGGAAATGTTTCTTCAGGGTGGCGCTTCTTTTCTCACTATAGAAGCGCTCGAGCGAGAACCCGACCCACTACAGGAATGGCTGCAAACCATTGGGGCAGCGTCGGTGCTGCTGATTCCTCTGTTTATTCAGGCAGAGTTTTTTGGAGCCGTGGCGCTGCTGTCTTATCAGCGGACGCGCCCCTACTTACTCGATGAACTGCAAACCATTCGGCAGGTCGCAGACCAGGCGGCAATCGCTTTAACCAACGCCCAGCACTATCAAAGCCTGTGGTATAAGCAAGAAGCACTGCGGTTGCAAAATAATTCGCTTCAGCTCGAGGTGATTCGAGATGAGCTGACGCAGTTGATGAACCGGCGATCGTTAGAGCGAGAGCTAGAGCGGTTGAGTGCGCCTGCGGTGTGGACTGTGCAGCCGGTGTTTAGCGTCATCGTTTGTGACATCGACTACTTTAAGCTGGTTAACGATACCCACGGGCACCGGATTGGCGATGAAGTGCTGCAGATTGTGGCGGCGCGGCTGCAAAAACAGCTCCGACGCGAAACCCTCGCCTACCGCTATGGTGGTGAAGAGTTTGTGGTGCTGCTAACAGAAACGACGCTGCCCAAAGCCGTTGATGTGGCAGAGCGACTGAGACAGGCAGTGCGATCGAGTGCTATCAAAACAACGGCTGGATTTATGCAGATCACAGCCAGTTTTGGCGTTGCCCAACAAGACCCTACCTGGGATCACAATGCCTGGGACGTTTTACAGCGAGCCGACCAGGCGCTCTATGAAGCAAAGCGACAGGGACGCGACCGCGTGGAAGCACTCAAACAACCCTGTTAAAATTCAAACAGGTTTGCTAACTCAGGCAACCTCTATCCCAGGATAGAAGGTGCTCTCGTGTTTCGATCGCCCCAATTGAGCGGGCGTTGCCCTGTAACCCTCGACGGGTTGCTGCAAAGTGTGTCTACCCACTCGCCTAACCCTAATCTTGACACTGATTTGAGACAGCGGTTTCAAGTCCCATCTTCACCCCAGCAGAGCTTGAGGCAAAAAGCGTATGGCAGTTTCCCCTTCTCTCGCATTGTTCACCACGAAGCCCATCGCGTTTGGAACGGATGGCTGGCGAGGTTTAATTGCAGCAGACTTTACGTTCGATCGCCTGATTCAAGTCGCCCCGCGCGCCGCCCTGACACTTGCCCAAAAATACGGCGGTGGTTCTAAAAATCAATTGATTGTGGTGGGATACGATCGCCGATTTCTCTCAGAAGAGTTTGCCAGAGCCACGGCTGAGGCAGTGCAGGCGGCTGGATTCGACGTTTTGCTGTCAGAAACCTATGCCCCCACTCCGGCGTTTAGCTGGGCAGCAAAGCAGCAAGACGCGCTGGGCGCACTAGTGATCACTGCCAGCCACAACCCTGGTGCCTATTCTGGACTAAAGGTTAAAGGTGGCTTTGGCGGGTCAGTGCCACCCGAAGTCACACAGCAAATTGAAGCCGCACTGTCGCAGCCGCTGTCTCCGCAGGCTCCCGGTCGCTTGCAGACGTTTAATCCCTGGACGAGCTACTGCGAAGCGCTGCGTGCCAAAGTGAATGTTGCCTCGCTGCAAGCCGCCATCACCAGCGGCAAACTGACTGTCTTCGCAGATGTGATGCATGGAGCTGCTGCCGGAGGGCTAGAGCAACTGTTAGGAACTCCAATTCACGAACTCAACAGCAATCGCGATCCGCTGTTTGAGGGCGGAGCACCTGAGCCGCTGCCTCGCTATCTGTCAGGCTTATTTCACCAGATTCGCACGCACAGCCAAACCGCGCCGGGTGGTCTGACGGTGGGTTTAGTCTTTGACGGCGACAGCGATCGCATCGCCGCAGTAGATGGACAGGGCAACTTCCTCAGCTCACAAATTTTGATTCCCGTGTTGATCGACCATCTGGCGCGGCGACGCGGATTTCAGGGTGAAATCGTCAAAACCATCAGCGGCTCCAACCTGATTCCGCTGGTCGCCAATCTGCACAACCTGCCTGTGTATGAAACGCCGATCGGCTACAAATACATTGCCGATCGCATGTTAGAAACGCAGGTGTTTTTGGGCGGCGAAGAATCGGGTGGCATTGGCTACGGCAGCCACATTCCCGAACGCGACGCGCTGCTGTCGGCGCTATATGTGCTAGAAGCGGTCGTGGAGTCGGGACTCGACCTCAGCGAGCAGTATCGCCAACTTCAGGAGCAAACAGGCTTCACAGCAGCTTACGATCGCATCGACCTGCCGCTGGCAAACATGGACGTGCGGTCGCGCCTGCTCGAACAGCTCAAACATCAGCCGCCGACTGAGATCGCCGGTCAAACCGTTGTAGATTGTCTGGCGATCGATGGCTACAAGTTTCAGCTTGCCGACCAGAGCTGGCTGCTGATTCGCTTTAGCGGCACTGAACCTGTGCTGCGGCTCTACTGCGAATCTGCCACCCTTCAGCAGGTGCATCAGTTTTTGAATTGGGCAAAAGACTGGGCAAAGTCTGTGGAGCGATGAAGAATGAAGGATAAGGGATGACGTAAACACAGCAGTTGCCTCGGCTCAAATGACGATGCCCGCTGTTCTCTTTCATCCTTTATCCTTGCCCAATTACTCGCTGTCACTGCTCATCTATCCTCTGCCATGTCCGTTCTCGTTGTCGCCACCAGTAACCCCGGCAAGCTGCAAGAAATGCAAGCCTACTTGACCGGCATGAATTTTGAGCTGAAGCTGAAACCCCAGGAACTGGAGATTGCAGAAACGGGAGCGACCTTTCTGGAAAATGCCGGTTTGAAAGCCGCTCAGGTCGCGCAGGCACTGGGGGAATGGGCGGTCGCTGATGATTCTGGCTTAATGGTCGATGCGCTCAATGGCGCACCCGGACTCTATTCTGCTCGCTATGCCGCAACTGAGCAGGCGCGGATCGATCGACTGCTGACAGAGCTGGGCGATCGAGCAGACCGGCAGGCACAGTTTGTTTGTGCCATCGCGGTCGCTGACCCAACGGGAACGATCGCACTACAGACCGAGGGAATCTGTCATGGAGAAATTCTGCTGGCTCCCCGTGGCAGCGGCGGATTTGGCTACGATCCAATTTTTTATGTGCCAGAGCAGCAGATGACTTTTGCAGAGATGCCGCCTGAGGTCAAGCACATCGTCAGCCATCGAGGACGCGCCTTTCAAGCTTTACTGCCGCAGCTTGCAGCTCTGCCCCTGGCTTAAAGATTCGCTCGATCGCCTGATCCGTCACAGCAGCGCTGTCGTCAATGCAGTTGCAGCGGTATTGCTCTCAAAAGCAGCCAGGGTTGCCTACGATGAGAATCACCTTTTCCAGATTAGTGGAGTTTCTGTGATGCAGACGCAAGAGACAACGACTCACTCTTTGGCAGAAACGTTGCGGCAGCGACGACAGCGACTTGCTGCTCAAATCAATTTTCCGGTCGTTCTCTGGTCGGGTCGCCGCAGTTCCCGAAACTATCCGGGGAATCCCTATCCGTTTCGCGCCAGCAGCCATTTCCTTTACTTTGCCGGACTGCCGCTCCAGCAGGCTGCGATTCTGCTGGAGGGAAACCGGCTCGAGCTGTTTATGGACGATGCTACGCCTGCTAACTTGCTCTGGCATGGGGAATCGCCGACCAGAGCGCAGGTGGCAGCAGCCATTGGTGCAGATGCTGCTTATCCGTTGGCAGGGCTAGAGACGCGGGTTGCCGGGGCAGCGACGATCGCCGTTCAGGATGCCGCCACTCGATTGGAGCAGTCGCACTTGCTCAACCGGATGGTCACGCCTGCTGCTCAAGCCCAGGGTAATGATTTGCAGCTTGTGCAGGCGACTGTGAATCTGCGGCTAACGCATGACTCGGCGGCAATTGCTGAGGTCCGACGGGCAGCCGCCGTTGCGGTGCAAGCGCATCAGGCAGGCATGGCAGCGACTCCACAGGCGGCGATCGAGGCAGAGGTGCGGGCAGCAATGGAGCGGGTGATCACTGCCCACAATATGACTTGCGCTTATGGCAGCATTGTTACTGTCCACGGTGAGGTGCTGCACAACGAGCAATACCACCACCCCCTGAAACCCGGCAATCTGCTGCTGGCAGATGTTGGCGCAGAAACTGCAAGCGGCTGGGCATCTGACATCACGCGCACCTGGGCGGTCTCCGGTCGATTCTCTGCGACTCAGCGAGACCTCTATGATGTAGTGCTGGCGGCGCACGATGCTTGCATCGAGCAAGTCCGTCCCGGCGTTGAGTATCGCGACATCCATTTATTGGCAGCTCAAACGATCGCTCAGGGATTAGTTGACCTGGGCATTCTGCGGGGACGCACTGAAGATTTAGTCGAGTGCGATGCTCATGCGCTGTTCTTTCCCCACGGCATCGGTCACTTAATCGGTTTAGATGTTCACGACATGGAGGACTGCGGCGATCTGGCAGGATATGAGGCGGGCAGAACCCGCAGCCAGCGCTTTGGCTTGGGCTATCTGCGACTCGATCGCCCATTGCGGGCTGGCATGGTCGTCTCGATCGAGCCGGGGTTCTATCAAGTCCCGGCAATTCTGCAAGACCCTGAGCGCCGATCGCGCTATCAAGACCAGGTCAACTGGCAGCGTCTGACTCAGTTTGAAGACGTGCGCGGCATTCGCGTTGAAGATGATGTGTTGGTGACAGAAACAGGCGGTGAGGTGCTGACGGCGGCGCTACCAACCGCAGCGTCGGCAATTGAGCAGCAAGTGGCAGTTGAACCGTAAGCAGTTCTGCGGCTGGCGCGTGGCTCAGTGGAAAGCGAGATTGATATATCAACAGGCGATCGTGATTCGCCCTGATTGGATGCAGACAAAGCGTTGCTTGTTGCGTCTAACAGAAATATGGGCGACACATTTTCACAGTTCCGATCAAATCACGATAGGACCTGTAAACTTAATTATTTTTTTGGCTTGATCATCTATCTCAGGTGAGATCTTAGAACAAACCATCTAAGATTGACCATGCGGAAGAAGTTCTGGTTCGGTTTGGTAGCCCTGCTGACTTTTGTCACAGCGTTTGCCCCGTCGCTGCTGACTCAGGTTCAAAGTCAAGTCTGCCAACTCGAATCCGCTGTTGGTCAGGGAATTGTACACAGAAATATCTGCCTGGGCAATGACATGCTGCAAGTGGCAGAGCACCAGTTTTACTACACCGTTGAGGGCGCAACAGCACCGCAGCTCGTCGCCCAAATTCAACAGCGAGGACCGCTGTGGAGCGATGGCAACCGCTATGAGGCAATGCACACCTGGAAGATGCATCGCACCTTTGGCGTGTCAGATTTAGGCGATCGTTGTGTATTGAGTGCCCCCAAAATCGTGGTAGAAACCAGTATTACCCTACCGCAGTGGCATCCTCCTCAAGGTACGTCGATCGATCTGGTCAACAATTGGGACAAATACACGACGGCGCTCAAAAGCCACGAAGAAGGACACCAGGCAATCGCACTCGCTGCCGGTCGAGAAATTGAACAGCGATTGCGGTCTTTTGCCAGCTACCCATCCTGTGTGGCGCTGAGAACAGCCGCGAAAGCTGCCGTTGCCGAAATTTTAGAGCGGTGCAGCCTGACTCAGCGGGACTATGACCAAAAAACTCAACATGGTTTAGCTCAGCGCGCATCCTACGTGCACTGGCTGATAGAACCCAACGCTTCTGAACCCAGCTAGCGCTTTTTCCTGCTGTGATCGCCCGGTCGCTTCTGCCCCTGGTTCCTGAGAATTGCTGTCCTCGATCGCGATCGAGGCTAGCAATTTCGGCAGCGATCGTTAAAGTTAAATCTAGGGTGTCACTCCCTGTGCCGCTGTCGGCATAATCTATTTCATAGCGTTAGCCTGTGCTGGATATGAGCAATTTCACTGTTGATGAACTCGCTAAAAGAGATTTTTTTAACTGTCTGGGTGTTTGGATTGTGCTGGAATTTGCGAGTTTTATCCTGCTGCCCCGCATCGGACTGATTGACCCTGTCAATCGGTTGCAGGCTTGGCTGTATACGAGCGTGCCGCTGGGAATTGCCGGAGCGATCCTGTCAGCAGCCAGCTCGCGGTTTCTGGCAATCGCCAACGATCGCTATACGGGCAGCCAAAAAAGTTCGCGCATGTTAATGGGGCAGATCATGGGCGGCATTGGATTGGTAGCCCTGATCTTTCCGCTGCTGTTTGTGGTTGTCGAGTTCTTCGCAAAAATTTCGGCGGGAATTGAAAGTTGAAGCGAAGGCATTCGCCGCCCTTAAAATTTCGGCGCTGCTCAGTCTCTGATAGCGAACCTAATGCCGATCGTCGCTAAGCTTCTACGTGACAAAGCTGTAGCACCATGCCTTCGTGAGCCAAAAGCACATTTGGGTAGACCGCCTGGACTGCTGCCTGCATGTGATCGAGAAAATCGTCTTCGTGGGTCGGGTCGTGATGAAACATAATAATTTGCTTTACGTCCGCCGCGATTGCTGCCTCAATACAGGCACGCCAGGTTGACGATTGTCGCGCTGCTGCCACAGCTTGCGGGTCGTAGTAGGCGTGGTCAGCATAGGCAGCATCGTAGATCAGCAGGTCTGCTTGCTGCGCCAGGTAAAGCAGGCTTTGATCGAGACGTTCGGGGGCGTGCTCGGTGTCAGTCGCATACACAACGGAGTAGCCATTCCAGGTGACGCGATAGCCAAGAGCGCTGTTTGGGCGGTTCAGCGACACCGTCTCGATCGTAATGTCATCTAATGCAATCACAGAGCCTGGAGAAATATCGTAGAACCTCAGGTCTGAGCGCATCATTTGCAGTGGCACGGGAAAATGCGGACGGAGCATTTGGTCGCAGAGTCGCTGCTTGATTGAGGCTCCGTTTGGACCCATTGAGCCATAGATGTGAAAGCAGTTGCCTGGGACAAACGCCGGAATAAAAAAGGGAAAGCCTTGAATTCGATCCCAGTGGGTATGGGTAAAAAATAAATGGGCTTCAACCGGCATCTGGCTCAGCAAGTTTTCGCCCAGAACGCGCAAGCCTGTGCCGCCGTCAAAGATCAGGCGTTTGCCGCCAACCCGCAGCTCCACACAAGCCGTATTGCCGCCGTAGCGAACGGTTTGCTGGCTGGGCGTGGGAATGCTGCCTCGGACACCCCAAAATTGCACCAGAAACTCTTGGGCGTTCAGAGCAGAAGCACGATCGCCGGGTGACGACGCACCAGAATCTCGTCGTGTTTCGGTTGTCGGATTGCCAGTCAGAGGAACACTGGCTGCGGAAGGGTCAAAGGCTGACATGTTTAATTGAATGAACCCTTGGGCTAGCAGATCATGAGTCGGTAGAGCTTCCTGACGCTCGATGAGCAGATTTCGCTGTTCGATATCAAGCCGTGAACGATGTTTAACAGGAACAGATGCTTTTTAGTTGAATGTCCCAATTAAACAACACGATATTCGGAACTCAAGGATTAAAGTGTTAGCAAAGATATTCCCTTTGCTGAATTTTTGACTTCCAGGTTATGTTGCAGTGATTGAGGCATCCTACTGAAAACTGCTTGTTGAAACTGTTAAGTGGAAATTCACCCCTTAACGGTTGGTCAACTGCTTGCCTTCAGCATTCCCGAACTGCTGGATGCCCAATCAAATTCACTGACCCTCCCCTTCATCCTTATATACTAGCCAGCAACCCCAGATCGGGATTGGCGGAGACGATAACCTTTATTAAACCATTGAAACTTGTGCCCTAGAAAGACGCATTCCGAATCTCTCTAGGGTGCTGACTGCAATTCGTAAAGACGATCGCGCCTAGATGGCAAGACTGTCTCTACCCTCAGGGTTGCCAGCGCGAATGCACGCTTCAACGAGGGGCATAACCTGGTCTACATCTTTCCAGCCCAAAATTTCGGTCACTTTCTTCTCTAGATTCTTGTAGGTTCTAAAGAACTCAGCAATCTCGTCTAAGCGGTGGGGCGCGATGTTTTGCAGAGAGGTAACGTGGGCAAAGCGCGGGTCTTTGTCGGGCACACAAAGAATTTTTTCATCGCGATCGCCCCCGTCAATCATTTCCAGCATTCCGATCGGTCGAGCTGCAATCACGCACCCTGGGAAGGTGGGTTGGTCCATAATCACCATGCCATCTAGCGGGTCGCCATCGTCTGCCAGTGTGTTGGGAACAAAGCCGTAGTCATAGGGATACTGCACGGAAGCATAAAGTACGCGATCGAGGGCAAACGCCTGCAAGTCTTTGTCAAACTCATACTTGTTTTTACTTCCCGCAGGAATCTCGATCAGGACATTGATCAGACCCGGCTTGGGTTGAGGGGGAATACGCGATAAATCCACAGCAGCTCTCCAAATTAACAAAACTGAGCGGCTGAAATTGCAGTTCGCTTTCAGCCGTTTCAATCTTGTCACATTTGTTGCAGATTACAGCCGTGTTGCAGATGACAGCCACTGAATGCAGTCGATCGCCAACCGGGATTTCCTGTCTGCACACTGCCAGAATCCTGGTTTCTCCCCGATTGCGAGTGAGAACACAGTTCTGGTTGAGACGGCACCTTTTGAGGCTGCTACCCTAATCGCCGCTGTTTCGTTCAATGAGCGCAGGCGACTGCCAACTGGCGCTGGATGAAGAGAAGTGAACGATCGTAAGTGCAGGGGCAGTTAAGGTTAACAAAGCAATGAGCGTGCCGAGCAAATTTGCCAACGTGTGGGAAGGATGTTCCGGGGGATTGTCGGCGCGACTACCAGGTTCCATATTAGGGTGTTGTGTAAAGTGAACTTAATGAAGTTCTGAAAGGATCGGGGTGAGCTACAGCGCAACGTCTGAGTCACGCATCGTGACGCAAATTCCAGCAAAGCGTCTCAACCCCTGCTACTGATTATCTTAACGAATCTCTTCGTTAAGCACGGGTTATTTTAAGGAACGACCGCCTTTCAAGATACGAAGACAATCAAAGCCAATCAGTTATCGCGATCACAGACAGTTGCAGCAGCAATCGGCTAAACCGCAGGAAAAGGAACGAACCCTAGTAAACCCAATCCGAGCAGCGTCAGGCACAAAGCGACCCCCAACAATTTCAATCGCTGCCAAACGGCAACCGACGTTTTGAGATTCTTTGGGTTGGGTACAAGCCATAGCAGCAGGCTGCCCAAAGCCATCAGGCTGCCCAGAATTGCGGCTGTGCCACCGACCCAGACGATCGCAAGCCAGACCAATTGCTGCATCAGGTGCGAGATAAGTGGATATGCCGCAGTTTAAGGGATGTAGACCCATGCTGCAACCGTGTGGAACACCCTGAAAGGGTGCAGATTCCTGAGAAAAGACTGTCTGGAGCGATCCCCATTCTGATAGACTTTTGACTGAGGTTCGTCAGCAAAACGACGTAAAATCAGCACTGGGAGGCATAACTGGTGGAGAGTACACTCGGTTTAGAAATTATCGAAGTCGTAGAGCAGGCAGCAATCGCTTCTGCCCGGTTGATGGGCAAAGGCGACAAAAACATGGCAGACCAGGTCGCCGTAGAAGCGATGCGCGAGCGCATGAACAAAATCTACATGCGAGGTCGCATCGTGATCGGTGAAGGTGAGCGTGACGATGCGCCGATGCTCTATATCGGAGAAGAAGTTGGGATTTGTACCCGCCTGGATGCCAAAGATTACTGCAACCCAGAAGAGCTGATTGAGATTGACATTGCGGTTGACCCTTGTGAAGGAACTAACCTTTGTGCCTATGGTCAACCGGGTTCAATGGCGGTGCTGGCAATCTCTGAAAAAGGCGGACTTTTTGCTGCACCAGATTTTTATATGAACAAGCTGGCAGCTCCACCGGCAGCAAAAGGCAAAGTCGATATCCGCAAGAGTCCCACTGAAAATCTGAAGATTCTGGCAGAATGTCTGGATCGATCGATCGATGAGCTGGTCGTGATTGTGATGAAGCGCGATCGGCACAATGACCTGATCAAAGAAATTCGTGAAGCGGGTGCCAGAGTCCGCTTAATTACGGACGGAGACGTATCAGCAGCCATTTCCTGCGCGTTTGCGGGCACAAATGTTCATGCGCTGATGGGTATCGGTGCCGCGCCAGAGGGTGTCATTTCTGCTGCTGCGATGCGCTGCTTAGGCGGGCATTTCCAGGGGCAGCTCGTTTATGACCCTGAGATTGTCAAGACGGGGTTGATTGGCGAAAGCAAAGAGGCAAACATCGATCGCCTGAAGTCGATGGGCATTGAAGACCCCGATCGAGTGTATGACGCTGAAGAGTTGGCTTCGGGACAAACAGTTTTGTTTGCTGCCTGCGGCATCACGCCAGGAACGCTGATGGAGGGCGTGCGCTTCTTTAAGGGCGGGGCACGAACTCAAAGCCTGGTCATCTCCAATCAGTCCAAGACGGCGCGATTTGTCGATACGATTCACCTGACGGGCGATACCAAGAATCTGCAACTGCACTAGGGCGCGTCATCCATGACCGGTCAACCGATTGCGGCATCCGCCTGACTGCGCCCGCCCAAAACGCAGGCGAGGGGCTGTCGTTCCATCGTCAGGATTCTGGCTGCAATAGATGACAGCCCTCAGATCGATCGCGGTCGAGCTATCTCTTCTGTCCGGGCAGATTGCGGTCTGCCCAGATTACGATGGCAAAAATTCGATCGAATGCTCCCAAAGGCTGATGCAATGGTTAGGCAAAATCACACTCAAACAGCCGTTGGTGCAGGTTGATCAGAAGCTGACCAGGGGCTATGTCTGAGTTGCTCAGCTTGCAGGTTTAAAGCGCTTGCGCTTGGCGCTGGTGCCTGGAGGGTGGCGCTGTTCAGGTAATAAAAATTCATCAATGAAAGCACCATCGCTCGGTCTCAAAAGCCGCTGGCGGTACGCCAGAGTTGGTAGACTTTTCTTTAATTGCTAATTCTGATTGTTGCAGTCAGATTAGATTACGAAAACTTGATTTTAGGTCTACTTGGGATGGGGCACGCTGCAACTGCACGACGCGAAGAGCGCCCGCCCAACAGATTTAGTAGAAACTTTGGGAGGAACAATGAATATTGCCGTTGTGGGTCTGAGTCACAAGACAGCCCCCGTAGAAATTCGGGAAAAATTGAGTATTCCGACACCGCAGGTTGAGTCGGCGATCGCCCAACTGTGTGGCTATCCACATATTCAGGAAGCGACAATTCTCAGCACCTGCAACCGCCTGGAAATTTATGTAGTTGCTAGCGAAACCCATCAGGGAATTCGGGAAGTCAGTCAATTTCTGGCAGAATACGGCAGGCTGCCGCTGCATCAACTGCGCCCCTATTTGTTTACGCTGCTGCATCAGGATGCGGTGATGCACCTGATGCGCGTTTCCGCAGGACTCGACAGCCTCGTGCTGGGTGAAGGGCAGATTCTGGCGCAGGTGAAGCACACGCATAAGCTGGGGCAGCAGCACAACGGCATTGGGCGGGTCTTGAATCGCTTATTCACACAAGCGCTAACGGCTGGCAAGCGCGTTCGCACTGAAACCAGCATTGGCACTGGAGCTGTTTCGATTAGCTCTGCGGCAGTCGAGCTAGCACAAATGAAAGTCCAGAATTTGGCTGCCTGTCGCGTGTCCATTATTGGAGCGGGCAAGATGGCGCGACTGCTGGTGCAGCACTTGCTCTCGAAGGGGGCAGCGCGAATCTGCATCGTCAATCGATCGATCGAGGGCGCAAATGAACTGGCAAAGCAATTTCCTGAGGCTGACTTGCAGCTCCACACCTTAAGTGAGCTGATCCCGGTCATTGCTGCCTCCGATCTGATCTTTACCAGCACCGCTGCCACCGAGCCGCTGCTCGATCGCGCCAAGCTCGAAGCGATTTTGGAACCCAACCAGCCGCTGATGCTGTTCGATATCTCGGTTCCCCGCAACGTTGATGCCGATGTGAACGACCTCGATTACGTCCAGGCATTTAACGTGGATGATTTGAAGGCAGTGGTTGCCCAAAACCAGGAAAGCCGCCGACAAATGGCAATGGAGGCAGAGAATCTGCTAGAAGAGGAAGTTGAAGCATTTGAGGGCTGGTGGCGGTCGCTCGAAACGGTTTCAACTATCAGCAGTCTGCGAGACAAAATTGAAACGATTCGCGCTCAGGAACTGGAAAAAGCTCTGTCGCGCCTGGGAACAGAGTTTGCTGAGAAGCATCAGGAAGTGATTGAAGCGCTCACGCGCGGTATCGTCAATAAAATTCTGCATGACCCAATGGTGCAGCTTCGAGCACAGCAGGATATCGAAGCCCGCCGCAAAGCAATGCAAACGCTACAAGTGCTATTTAATTTGGAGAGCGCCTCGAACGAGTTGTACAGCTAAATCTCAGTCCAGCCAAGTCTCAATCCAGTGCTCTGATTAGACCGTGCCTTGAGTGACATCCTCCCGACGCTCACAGCAAAGCTGTAGAGCGCGGGCTTCCCTTCCTCGCAGTCGGGTTTTCCTGCTTCATCGGGGTACGCACACCGCAACCTTCCTCCACAGGCAGCATTGCCGTCTGTCCAACGGCTGTAATCCCTCGCTGTTCTACTACTTGAGCAGCAGCCACATCTCGGTCAGTTGTATATCCACATTCACCGCACTCATGCACCCGCTCACTGAGTTCCTTCTTTCCCGTATGCGCTCCACATTGTGGGCAAGTTTGACTCGTTCCATTGGGGTCAACTTTGGCAAAGTACACGCCACGCTTCCAAGACACCCATTGCAGGATTTCCAGGAAGCTACCCCAAGCTGCATCCAGACAATGCTTTGCCAACATTCCCCGACTCATCATTTTGAGGTTGAGGTCTTCTGCAAAAATCATGCCAACACCATCGCAAAACTTGTGCGCCGTCAGGAAGTGGAACTCGCGCCGGACGGCGTGAATGTGTTCATGCAGGGCGCGAATCCTCGCTTGTGCTTTGCGGTAATTGGCAGAACCTTTTTTCTTGTTTCTCAATTTGCGTTGCAGCCATTTCAGCTTGCTTTGCAAATCCACGAAAAAGCGAGGACGTTCTACCAGTTCACCTGTCGATACAGCCAAGAACTTTTCCAACCCCAAATCAATCCCGATGGGTTCACCATGCGGCATCGCATCGGGAGCATCAACATCAGCTTGCAGAATCAGTTGAGCGTACCATCCCGACGATTTGAGGACGACCCGAACCTGCTTGACCTCAAACCCGTTTGGAATGGGGCGATGCAGGTTGATGGGCATCGCTCCCACTTTCGGCAGTTTGATCTCAAATCCGTTGATGGGATTCGATTTGAATTGCGGAAAGACAAACGAGCGATACTGTCCAAACTTCTGGAACCTGGGGAAGCCAAACCCACGCTCTTGCATAAACTTGAACGACTTATCGAGCCGTTTCAAAGCATCTTGCAGAACTTGAGAATGAACTGCCTTCAGTTCAGGGATCGTTTCTTTGGCTTTGGTCAGGGCGTTTTGCTGTTTGTAGTAGTCGGGATAGGGGGTGTCGGTAGCGATGATGTATTCCTGCCGGATGCTGCAAGCGTTGAGCGGACATTTACGCGAATTGATCCAGTCCTTTCGCTCTGCCAAAGCGTAGTTGTACACGCGGCGGCATTGCTCCAGCCAGCCAAACATTTGTGCTTCCTGGTCAAGATTTGGATAAATTCGGTAGCTGTAGGTCAAGTTCAACATATCAATATTCTAACAGATTCACATCTTCTGTTAGAATCGATGGATTATATGTCGATTTTCGAGGCATCGAACCCCTCAATCGACGCGGGGAGTCGATGTATCCCGACGCTGACCGTTCCGCTACAGCGCGGGACTTACAGCTCCCCCAACCCCTCATTAGTTAAACTCGATCGGGTTTTAGGATCTATTTTGTCCCGACACCTCACTTCGCCGATCAGGGGAAGGCGATCAGGGAAAGGATGAAGCAGGGCTGCGCTACGCTTTGCAAGCAATTTAAGCCTTGCTCATCCAGGTTGTGCTGCTGATGCGAAGCAGTTCCCCAGTGGGGGAATCGCTTGTCCTCTGTCCTCACTCATCTGCGCGCTGCTATGGGAGAACTCGAAGATGAAGTTACATTACGCTTTTGTGAGTCTTAATGAGCAGTATAAAGATGAATTTTTGTTTTCTTGATGCGCTTCTACGCAGTGTCACTGACTGAGCTTCTGGAAAAGCCTCATAAGATCTTCATATACGCCTGAAGACGGAAGTGAGCGAATGTGAAGATTCTATGTGTAGAGGATGACAAAAACCTCGCCAAATTGCTGAAGACTGCACTTGTTAGCCAACACTATCAGGTAGAGGTGGCAGCGGATGGGCAATCAGGGTGGGATTTGGCTGACGCAGGCGCATACGACTTAATTCTGTTAGACTTGATGCTGCCAAAGCTGGATGGCATTCGCTTCTGCCAACAGCTTCGATCGAACTGCGCTGCGACCCAAGCTTCTTTAAACCACGACACGCCAGTTCTGCTGATGACTGCACTGGACACCGTGACAAACAAGGTCATGGGGCTAGACGCTGGTGCAGATGATTATGTGACAAAGCCGATCAATTTAGAAGAGTTGTTGGCACGCATCCGGGCACTCCTGCGACGAAATCAAGTCAATCGATCGCCCTTGCTGGTGTGGGGCGATTTGGGCTTAAACCCGAATAGCTGTGAAGTCACGTTTTGCGGGCAGCCTGTGCCGCTGGCATCCAAAGAGTATGAAATTCTAGAGCTTTTTCTCAGGCATCCTGACCAAATTTTCAGCCCCAGCCGTCTGCTCGATCGCCTCTGGGCTGGCGAAGAAGTTCCCACCGAGGGAACGGTGCGGTCACACATTAAGGGGCTACGGCAAAAGCTCAGGCAAGCCGGTTCAGACGACATAGTTGAAACACACTATAAGTTGGGATACCGGCTGAAACCAAAACCATTGACGCAGGGTGACTCCCGCTCTGACTTGTCTGCCCAGCCCCCCACGGTTGATACTAACCTCTGGATCGTTTGGCAGGAGTGTCGGCAGGGTTACGTCGATCGCCTCTGCATCATTCAACAGGCAGCCACTGCCCTACAGTCCGGCAAACTGACCGCAGCAAAAAAACATCGTGCAGAGCGCGAAGCCCACACGCTGATTGGCTCATTGGGAAGCTTCGGACTGCATGAAGCGTCTCGCCTATCGCGGCAGATTCAGCAGCTTCTGAAGCAAGCAGCTTCATTGAATTCATCCAAAATCGATCGCCTGTTGCAGCTTGTTACCCAATTGCAGCAGCAAATCGAAACCCCGATCGAGCAGCCTAGACGGGCTGCTGTTCCGGTGCCCATCGCTCCTGCAACTCAGGCTACTACGCTGTTGATTGTGGATGACGATGTTGTTCTAGCAAAACAGTTGGCAACCGAGGTAACTCCCTGGGGAATTCAGCCTGAAATTGCAATTAACTTGGAGCAGGCAAGACAGCACCTGAATCGTCAACATCCAGATGTCATTCTGTTGGATCTGTCTTTTTCTGACTCTGGCGAGGGAGGGTTGGCGTTTCTCGCAGAGTTAAAAACTCGATCTGCTAATATTCCGGTGGTGGTTCTGACTGCCGAAGCGTCATTTACCAGTCGCGTTGAAGCAGCGCGGTTGGGCTGTCAAGCCTTTTTGCAAAAGCCGATCGCTCCTGCTCAGGTGGTCGCTACGGTGACGCAGGTCTTACAGCAAACAAGTCGATCGGCAGGTCGCTTGCTGATCGTCGATGATGATGCCAACTTGCTGCGTCTGCTAAGTTCGCTACTCACGCCGCAGGGATATCAGGTGACGCTGCTCGACCAACCGCAGCATTTTTGGCAAACGCTAGAACAAACCGCTCCTGATCTGGTGATTCTGGATGTAGATCTGCGTCCTGAGGATCGAGCATCTCCAGAAACGCTGAGTGGCATTGACCTGTGTCAGGTGATTCGCAGTGACCCGCGTTGGCATCAACTGCCCATTTTATTTTTATCGGCTCACACCGATGCGGAAACCATGCATCGTGGATTTGCTGCCAGAGCCGACGATTTTCTGACTAAGCCGGTTGTTGCGGCAGAGCTACTCACTCGTCTACAAACCCGCATCGCGCAACACCAACTGCGGGACATAATCGACGTAGATGAATTGACGGGGGTGAGTCTGCGGCGCAAAACTTTACAAGACCTGACGCGGCTACTGCAATTAGCAAAGCGGCAACAGCAGCCGCTCAGTCTGGCAATTCTGGATGTAGACCACTTCAAGCGGGTCAACGACCAGTATGGGCACGCAATAGGCGATCGGGTCTTGAGCCATCTGGGCAAGCTGCTGCTGCGATCGTTTCGCGCTGAAGATGTTGTCGGACGATGGGGCGGTGAAGAGTTTGTCGTTGCTCTGTATGGCATGACCAAAGAATATGGAATTAAGCGTCTGACCAATGTTTTGCAGCAACTGAGTCAGCATTTGTTTACTGCCACAGATGGCACATCTTTTTCAGTCACATTTAGCGCCGGAATTGCTCAATCTGTTCAGGATAGTGACGACTGGCAGGCGCTCTATCAAATGGCAGACGCAGCGCTTTATCACGCCAAGGAACGCGGACGAAATCGCATCGTAGCAGCGGGGTAACGCGATGAGTTCTATTCCCTACCGTCGATCGATTGCTTATGGTCTGTCGCTCGCTTCTACGGGAATTGCTTTGTTTCTGTCGCTGTGGTTACAGCCGTTTTTAGAAGGCGCAATCGGTTCGTTCTTCTACATCGCTGTGATCGTTAGCACCTGGTATGGCGGAATTCGACCGGGAATCGTGACAACTGCCCTTTCCTTTCTGGCAATCAACTATTACTTTACGCTGCCAGTCCACCAATTCTCGATCGGCACCTCAGGCGATGTGGCGCGACTCGGAATTTTCCTGCTGGTTTCGTTTGTCATCAACGCTTTAAACAGCGATTTGCGGCGAAGTCAGCACAAAGTAACACAGCTCAGCCAGCAGTTGCTTGCAGAAAGCAGCGATCGACTGCGAATGGCACTGACCGCTGCCCAAATGGGCATGTGGGATTGGAACCTCGTGACCGGAGAAATTGTGTGGTCGCCAGAGCATGAGCAGTTGTTTGGCTTGGCTCCCGGCACCTTCGACGGCAGGTATGAAACCTTTGCTGCCTGTTTGCATCCCACCGATCGAGATGGACTGACGCAAGCCGTGCAGGTTGCACTCGAGAACCACACTGTCTACCAACACGAATTTCGAGTCATTTGGGCGGATAACAGCGTTCATTGGATCGAAGGTAGAGGACAGGCAAGTTATGACCATGCCGGACAGCCAGTGCGGATGTCGGGTACGGTCATGAACATCGATCATCGTAAGCAAGCAGAGATCGCCTGGATTCAGAGCGAACAGCGATTTCGATCGCTGGTGGAACAATCGCCGCTGGCGACCATGCGCTTTGCGGCTGATGGCTCCTTGCTGTCAGTAAATCCTGCCTGGGAAGAAATGTGGCGCAGCCCTGTTGCCGCGCTGGCTGGCTATAACATCTTGCAGGATCACCAAATTGAGGCGATCGGCGATTTGCCTGCAACCCAGCGGGCATTTGCTGGAGAAGTAATCGACCTACCAGCCAGATTTTATAACCCTGCTATGATGGGGCATTCAGGATGTGCCCGTTGGGTAGAACCCTTTCTTTACCCGATTAAAGACCACACCGGACAACTGCTAGAAGTTGTTCTGGTTACGAAAGATGTGACGGACCGCAAGCAAGCAGAAATTGCTTTGATGCGAAATGAGCAACATCTGCGCGCCATTTTGGATGCGGAACCGGAGTGCGTCAAAGTAATTACCGTAGATGGTATATTGCGATCGATTAATCCAGCTGGATTGGCGATCGTCGAGGCAGACAGCACAGAGCAGGCATTGGGACAGTGCATCTTTCCCCTGGTCGATCCTGCCTATCGACAAGAATTTTTGGAATTCACTCAAGCCGCAGCCAACGGCAAAGCAGGCATCCTGGAGTTTGAAGGGATTGGACTCAAAGGAACGCGCCGCTGGCTCGAATCTCATGCAGTGCCGCTCAACCTGCCAGAAGCAACCACTCCCCATGTTTTAGCGGTGACCCGCGATGTAACCGATCGCAAACGGGCAGAAGCTGCTCTGCGTCAAAGTGAAGAACGCCTCCGCCAGATATTACAGGATATGCCTGTGATGCTAGATGCGTTTGACGAAAACTGGAACGTCATTGTGTGGAATCAGGAATGTGAACGGGTAACGGGATTTTCGGCAGCGGAGGTGATTCAAAATTCCACGATTATGGAGCAGTTTTATCCCAATGTCGCCTACCGGGAACAAATGATGGCAGCCTGGGCAGCACAGGGCAACAACTACCGCAACTGGGAGTGGGACGTTACCTGCAAAGACGGCAGCACGCGCACTGTTTGCTGGTCCAACATCTCCGATCAATTTGCGGTGGCGGGCTGGGCAACCTGGGGGATCGGCGTGGATGTCACGGATCGCAAACGAGCAGAAGCCGAACTCAAACAGCTCAATGCAGAACTGGAACAGCGCGTTGCCGAACGAACCGCAGCATTGTCTGAGGCAAACGATCGCCTGCAAACAGAACTGTTTCGACGAGAGCGCATGGAACGCGCCCTGCAAGAGAGCAAACTGAAATTTCATGCTGTGTTTGATCAAAGTCGTTTGTTTATTGGGCTACTTCAACCCGACGGCACGGTCTTTGAGGTGAATCAGCGCCCCGCTGAATTGACAGCAATCGTGGGCGAAAGGTTTGTGGGTCGCTTGTTTTGGGAACTGGCGATTTGGGGACAGAAACAGCAGAGCCAGATGAAAGCCGTTATCGATCGAGCGCTAGCCGGAGAAGTCGTGCGCCTTGAGATAAACCTTCATGCCCAGGATGGCAGTCTGCTGCAAATGCCGGACGGCGGTTTTGTCACGCATGACATCCGAGTGAAAGCAGTTAAAAATGCCGCAGGTCAAGTCATGTTCCTGACGGTAGAAGGATGGGACATCAGCGATCTCAAACAGACACAAGCAGCATTGCAGGCAAGTGAAGAACGCTTGCAGTTTGCGCTGGAAGCTTCCAGAGACGGACTGTGGGATTGGAACATTGAAACCGGCGAGGTTTATCACAGCCCACAATATTTGGAACTGTTGGGCTATGACATGAGAGGCGGTGGCGAACTCAGCATCAATGCTCAACAGTGGGAACAACTGATTCATCCAGAGGACAAACCCTGGGTTCTTGAACACCTCAAGGCTCATCTAGAAGATGCGGCAGTTCAATATGCGATCGACTACCGAGTTCGCACGCAGGCAGGGGCATGGAAATGGATTTCTGACCACGGTAAAGTAGTGGTTCGCGATCAGCAAAAACCGCTGCGAATGACCGGAACTTATCGAGATATCACCGATCGCAAGCGTGCTGAAGCTGCCCTGCAAGCCAGTGAAGCCAAATTTCGCACGCTCACTGAATCTTCGCCGATCGGGGTGTTTATGACCGATGCGAAGGGACAAAATATTTACACCAATCCCCGTGCTCAGGAGATTGGTGGCTACAGTTCTGCAGAGGCGCTGGGATCAGGTTGGTCGCGGTTTGTGCATCCAGATGATCTGCAAATTCTGCTAGACGATTGGACCGATAAAGCCGTCGAGCAGCAAATCAGTGTGTACGACGGCGTTCGTTATCTCAATCCAGATGGCACGGTTCGCCGCTATGCGCGCGTGCAAATCGTGCCGCTCTCAGATGCTGATGGAACGCTGACTGCTTACATGGGTACGATCGAAGACATTACCGAACGATTGGCGATCGACCAGATGAAAGCTGAGTTTATTTCGGTCGTCAGCCACGAATTGCGAACGCCGCTTACGTCGATGCAAGCCGCTCTCAGTTTGTTAGTTGAAAAAATTATTGCCCCTGCCTCTGAAGAAGGCGAAACGATTATTCAAATTGCCAGCGAAGGAGTCGATCGTCTGGTGCGTCTGGTCAATGACATTCTCGACTTAGAACGATTAGAGTTTGGTAAAATTCGCCTGGAAAAACGACTTTGCAATACGGCTGATCTGATCGCCACAGCGATTGATCAAATGCAAGGAATGGCAACTCAGGCAGGCGTGGCGCTGGATGTGTCGTCAAGCAGCTTTGAGATCAATGCTGACCCCGATCGCCTCCTCCAGGTTCTGATCAACCTGCTCAGTAATGCCATTAAATTTTCATCTAGCGGTTCGACCGTTGAGCTATCGGTGGCATTGCAGCCGCATTCAGCCGCTCTGTTATTCACTGTCAAAGACCAGGGGCGCGGCATTCCAACAGACAAACTCGAAAGCATCTTTGAGCGGTTTCAACAAGTCGATGCTTCTGATTCCCGTGAGAAAGGCGGAACCGGACTGGGGCTGGCAATCTGCCGCAATATTGTTCAGCAGCACAAGGGCAACATCTGGGTTGAAAGCGTTCTAGAACAAGGCAGTACTTTCTATTTCACGATTCCGATCGTGGAGGCACTGAGCAATGGCAACAAAGCGAGTGTTGATAATTGACGATGAACCTGGCATTCGCAAGATTGTCGAGATTGCTCTCAACGCAATTGCAGGTTGGCAAGTATTAGTTGCTGCATCAGGTCAAGAAGGATTGGAGATCGCCGCAGCCGAGCAGCCCGATGCAATTCTGCTCGATGTCATGATGCCAGGAGTCGATGGCATCGCGACTTTTCAGCAGCTTCAGAGCAATTCCGTACTGCGATCGATTCCCGTGATTCTGCTGACTGCCAAAGCCCAGCCAAACGAGCAGCACCAGTTTACAGAGTTGCCGATCGCTGGAGTGATCACAAAACCCTTCAAAGCCCCTGATTTGGTCAAGCAGATGCAGTCACTGCTGAACTGGTAAAGCAAAATTTAATCTTTCAGTCTTCCGCATCCACAAATTCTCCACAGATTTGGCTTAGGTTCAGGCTAACCAAAGGGAATTTATGGCACTACGTCATTAGATGAGGACAAGTAGTTTTTTGAGAACTGCGTTGAGTGCAGCTTCCAAAAAATTGCAAGTTTGGATCTAAGCGCGTAGCGCTATACAGACCTGAGGTGAGGCACCGCTCGCAACAGGCTTAAACTCGCTCTGTGATGGCAACACCAGAAGAACAGGCGCGATTCATTCGTATCGCTGTTGAATTGCTGCAAACGCAGAACCCTAGAGCAATTGTGATGCTCAAAGATTTTTTGACTTGTATTCCCAGTCCCACCAGCATCAGAAGTATTCTAGCAACTGCCGTGGCTGAATTGATTGATATTTCTCCTACGACGCTCTGCTGGCTGCTACAGCATCCTGAGTATTTGCAGCCTGAAGTTAATGTTGTCAAAGTTGTGACGCAAACCCTGATAAATCGGTTGATTGGCTTGGGTTTTATTTCAGGACAGGACTTTGATCTGAGTGTTGATCGAACGTTTGAAGTCAGCGAAGCTGCAAAGGTCGCATTAACAAATCACAGTCATTTTTTTGGCATTCAAAATCCGCTGCCAATTATTGATGCTCTGCAAAAGCAATAATGACAGTCGATCGCCCAATCAGCCCGCCTGCTTTTGGTTTTGTTTATTAATTTCTATGCAAGATTCTGCACTTTGTAATATGTTCAACTTGATTAACAACCACACACAAAGTTCTAAAATTTCTTCAGTGTTAGTCGTCGATGATGACTGGGGAATTCGGACTCTACTGCGGCAAATTCTGGAACAACAAGGCTATGAAGTGATTGAGGCTGAAGATGGCAGACAGGCGCTAGAGATCTGCCAAAGTTTGCAGCCAGAAGTTGTTTTGCTTGACATTCTGATGCCAATTATGGACGGAGTAACTTGTTGTCAACAGCTTCACGCTCTGTATGGCGACCAGATTGCAATTTTGATGATTTCAAATTTGCATGATCTTAATTCTATCAATCGTGCTTTTGAGGCTGGTGCAATCGACTATATGGTCAAGCCCATCCGCCCATTGATTCTGAGCCAAAAGGTGTTAAAGATAATGCAACAAACATCGGCAGTAAGACAACTGCAACAAATCAACGTCGAACTAGAACGCAGCGTTCAAGCCCATAGTCTCGTTTTAGAAGAACGGACTGGTCAGCTACAAAGAGCTTTAGCATTAGAAACAATACTGAAGCGAATTACCGATCGCGTCCGCGATTCACTGGACGAAACTCAGATCCTTCAAACCGCCGTAGAAGAATTGGCAGTCGCAATGGATACGATTCGCTGCAACGCTAGTTTATATGACCATGAACAGCGTGTGTCTAGCGTTTGTTATGAACAGGCAATCGGCTCAACTTTATATCACAGTCGTGTGCTGAAAATGGATGCCTTTCCAGAGGTTTATCAATCGCTGCTTCAGGGAGTTTGCACTCAATTTTGTTCTATTGAACTGTTTCCAGAACAAGAGCAAACTTCGATGTTTGTATTTCCCATCCAACAGGAGGAACAGTCCATTGGTGATATTTGGTTGGTCTGCAAGCCACGTCGAACACTTGACGCTTTGGAAAGGCGGCTGATTCAGCAAGTTGCAAACCAATGTGCGATCGCCCTTCGGCAATCCCGCCTGTATCAAGCGGCTCAAACGCAGATCAAAGAATTAAAACAACTCAATCAGGTGAAAGACAATTTTTTGCATGTGGTGTCGCATGAGCTACGGTCGCCTGTTACGAATATCCTGATGGCAGCTCAAATGCTCGAAAAATTGGTGTTTTCGACCAAAGAACCACAAAGCAATACAGTCCCCAACAGTTCAAATTATGCGAAGGGTTTGTCCTATCTTCAAATCATCCAGACCGAGTGCGATCGAGAAATTAACTTTATTGATAGTCTGCTCGATCTACAAGAGTTAGAAGCTGAAAGCCAATCTGATCGTTTCACTTTGATTGACTTAAAAAAATGGCTGCATGATTTGACTCGGCCTTTCCTGGCGCAGACACAGCCACGCCAACAAACCTTATCTCTTCATCTTCCTGTCGATCTTCCGTCGATCGAGATCAACCCTCATTTGCTGAATCGAATCCTGACTGAGCTATTGCATAACGCCTGCAAATACACACCGTCTGGCGAAACAATTACGTTATCTGTCAGTTGTGATCCCACCTTCAAGACGTTGCAAATCAGCGTCACAAATACAGGCATTGAAATTCCTCTAGAGGAACACGATCGGATCTTTGACAGGTTTTATCGCATTCCCAGCAGCGACCGCTGGGGACGGGGTGGCAGTGGTCTGGGGCTAGCGATCGTCAAGCAAGCGGTTAAAAGCTTAGACGGTTCAGTTCAAGTGAAAAGCTTTAATCGGCAAACATGCTTCACCGTACAAATTCCCCTGTAAAGCTTGATTTGTAAAACATATCTTCAAGCACTACAGAATTTCGATCGCCGTCAGATAATGCGCCAGCCTCGTTTCGATGCCGCTACTGGTAACTGCGGGTTTGTCCGATCATTGCACCGAGTCGCCCGACTGCCAGCATGTTGTGCGACGATCGACCGGCGAGAAATTTCCGTGTCAAGAAGGGCTGTCTTCGAGTAAGCTAGTATTTCGGGTAGTTCATCGTTTTATCACTGCTCAGTGATGCAGCTCATTCTCCTGACGGGAGTCGGGCAAATCAAGGCTGAGCAGCGAGTCGTTAGACTGCCAAACCCTCCAATCATCGTGGTCTTGACGGGAGACAACGCATCGTGGCAAAGAAAGAAGCAGCAGAGACCGAGCAGGAAGCCGCCAAATTTAGCTTCAATGAGTTCTTGAAAGGAACCAAAGAAGAGTTAGATAAGGTGGTCTGGCCCAGCCGCCAGCAGCTGATCAGCGAGTCTCTGGCTGTTATTTTGATGGTCACGCTCTCCGCAACGCTGATCTATCTGGTTGACAACTTTTTTAGTTGGGCAGCAAAGCAGGTGTTTTGATGACTTTTGCAGCAGACGAATCAGAAAATTTCACGATCGCCGACGAACAGGATGAAAATGCTGTTCAGCAGCCAGCCCGATGGTATGCCGTTCAGGTCGCTTCTGGCTGCGAAAAGCGCGTGAAAATGAATCTAGAGCAGCGCATTGAAACGCTGGATGTGGCGAATCGGATCAAGCAGATTGAAATTCCCCAAACTCCGGCAGTCAAGCTGCGTAAGGATGGCAGTCGGCAAAATACAGACGAAAAAGTTTTTCCGGGCTATGTGCTGATTCGCATGGTCATGGATGACGAAACCTGGCAGGTGGTCAAAAATACGCCCAACGTAATCAACTTTGTGGGCGCTGAGCAAAAGCGTCGCTATGGTCGGGGACGGGGACATGTCAAGCCCATGCCGCTGGGCGCTGCTGAGGTCGAGCGCATCTTTAAGCAGACGCAAGAGCAAAAGCCGATCGTCAAGATCGACATGGCAGCGGGAGACAAAATTATGGTTCTGTCTGGACCATTTAAGGACTTTGAGGGTGAAGTGATTGAAGTCAGCCCTGAGCGCAGCAAGCTGAAGGCGCTGCTTTCGATCTTCGGACGCGACACCCCAGTGGAATTAGAGTTTAATCAGGTTCAAAAACAGAGCTAGAAGGTTAATGGCAAAGAAGATTGTTGCGATCATTAAATTGGCAATTACGGCAGGTAAAGCAAACCCTGCTCCTCCCATCGGTCCTGCGCTGGGTCAGCATGGGGTAAACATTATGATGTTCTGCAAGGAGTACAACGCCAGAACGGCAGACCAGGCGGGTCTGGTGGTTCCTGTGGAAATCTCTGTCTATGAAGACCGTAGCTTCACGTTTGTTCTCAAAACGCCGCCTGCTTCCGTTTTGATTCAAAAGGCAGCCGGAATCGATCGGGGATCGGGAGAACCCAACAAGAAAAAAGTGGGTTCAATTACCAGAGCACAGCTCCAGGAGATTGCCCAAACCAAAATGCCTGACCTCAATGCCAATGATATTGATGCGGCAATGAAGATTGTTGAGGGCACCGCCAAAAATATGGGCGTAACGGTGACGGGTTAAACAGCAAGGATGAACAGTCCTTTTGCTCTAGTTTTGTGTAAACCTTTAGTGGGGGAGAAGCTGTGCTTCGTGAATGACCCCAAGGAAAAGTCATCATGGTGAAAAAGGTATCGCGCCGCTTACAAGAGCTGCAAAAAAAAGTAGAAACCCGGGCTTACGCGCCGCTGGACGCAATGAGCTTGCTTAAAGAAACGGCGACTGCCAAGTTTCCAGAATCGGCAGAGGCACATATTCGTCTGGGCATTGATCCCAAATATACAGACCAGCAGTTACGAACGACGGTTGTTCTGCCGAAAGGCACGGGTCAAACCATTCGAGTTGCAGTGATTGCCCGGGGCGAAAAAGTCACAGAAGCAACGAACGCAGGCGCAGACCTTGTCGGTTCAGAAGAACTGATTGACGAGATTCAAAAGGGCATGATGGATTTTGACGTGCTGGTTGCCACCCCTGATGTCATGCCGCAGGTGGCAAAACTCGGACGCTTGCTGGGTCCGCGCGGGTTGATGCCTTCCCCAAAGGGAGGAACTGTCACCTTTGATGTGTCACAAGCCATCAATGAGTTTAAAGCTGGTAAGCTGGAGTTCCGTGCCGATCGCACCGGCATTGTGCATGTGCTGTTTGGCAAGGCTTCGTTTACCCCCGAAGACCTGCTGCTAAACTTGAAGGCGCTGCAAGAAACAATCGACCGCAACCGTCCTTCGGGCGCGAAAGGGCGCTACTGGCGCACCGTTTATGTGTCAGCAACAATGGGTCCGGCGATCGAAGTAGATGTCAACGCGCTGCGTGACTTAAAGCTAACCGATGCTGCTTAGTCTGGTGCAGCTTGATCTGGTACAGCCATCCTCACAAAGGAAGTCAAATTTGCCCATCTCATGAACTGAATATCAAAGCCGGAGACAGCAGGTGCCCAAGGCTCAATGTCCTGCCGAGGTTTGTTCCTTTATCCAGCGTCCGCAGCTTCAGCGGGCGATCGATAGCGGTAACCTGTCAAACCCCGGCACCTGTCGGGGTTTTGCTTTGATATTAGAGTTGGGTTTTCAGTTTAGCGAGTCATTGCCCTTAAGGAGGTGAGAACATGGGTAGAACGCTAGAGGATAAACAGGCAATCGTTGCCGAACTCAAGGAAAGCTTGAGTGTGTCTCAGTTGGCGATCGTCATTGACTATAAAGGTCTGTCAGTTGCTGAACTTACAGATTTGCGGAAGCGGCTGCGTCCGACCGGCACAGACTGCAAAGTGACGAAAAATACGCTAATGCGGATTGCCGTCGATGGCGATCCGACTTGGCAGGCGATGACCGAGTTTTGCAAAGAATCTTCTGCCTTCCTGCTCATTCGAGACGATATTGCAGGTGCGCTCAAAGCCTACCAGGAATTCCAGAAGGCAACGAAGAAAACCACCCTGCGGGGTGGGGTGATGGAAGGACGGGCGCTCGACGAAGACGGGCTGAAAGCCGTCACCGATCTGCCACCCAAGGAAGTGTTGATGAGCCAGATCGCTGGAGCACTCAACACGCTCTCAACCCGCATTGCCGTAGGACTCAACGCTGTCCCCCGCAAACTGGCGGTGGGAATCAACGAGGTGCCCTCTTCGTTGGTGCGGGCAATCAAGGCGGTGTCGGAGCAAGACGGAGCAGCCAGCGGAGAAGATTCCCAGGCTGCCTGAGCTTCAAAATCGCGCGCTTGTGTCTTGGTGACCGTTCGATGTCTAATCAATTAATCACTGGAGAAAGTTCATGTCTGCTAAAACCGATGAAATTCTAGAACAACTGAAATCGCTGACGCTGCTGGAGGCTGCTGAGCTGGTGAAGCAGATCGAAGAAGCGTTTGGGGTCGATGCATCTGCTCCTGTGGGTGGTGGCATGATGATGATGCCAACTGCGGGTGCTGCTCCGGCTGCGGCTGCTCCGGCTGAGGAAGTCGAAGAGAAGACCGAATTTGATGTGATTCTCGAAGAAGTTCCTGCTGACAAGAAGATTGCGGTTCTTAAGGTGGTGCGCGGTCTGACCGGATTGGGGTTGAAGGAAGCCAAGGATTTGGTGGAAGCAACGCCCAAGCCTGTCAAAGAAGCGGTCGCTAAAGAGGCGGCAGAAGCTGCTAAGAAAGAGCTGGAAGAAGCGGGCGGCAAAGTTTCGATCAAGTAGCCCTGGTCGCCGCTGATCTACAGGACAAAGAGGAGCAGATTGCTCCTCTTTTTTCATGTCGCATCGTTTATTTCAAGTCCAATAAACCCATTTCTTTGAGCTTCGGATTAAAGCGAATTGGCATGTGCACACCGCGATCGACGAGCGCTGCCAGCACTTGTGCCTCTGCGCGCCGTGCTGCTTGTTTCAGCAATTTCGTTTGCGTCTGCTCGTCGGCTGCGGCATATTGGGCTTGCTCTTCTGCTGTCAGGTGTGACCTCACGTCGATCGCCTGATTCCACTGGGCTGCGGCAGTGGTATTCCCTGGCGGCTGCGAACCGTTTTCGGTAATCCAGGCGGCACGAATGTTTTCTAACAAGGTGCGATCGGGACGATCGATTGTTTGTACTTTTAGCCAGTGACAGCGATCGGGCTGCCGCACCAGATGCTGCTTGAGACTGAGGGCAACATCTCGTGAATAGCCAATGTATTGCAGCGTTTTTGTTGAGTCAAAGATGGCATAAACGCCAACTTTCTCTGCAAATTGGCAGGGGATTTGTCCCTGTTCGTCGAGATATGAAACATATTCGAGGCTGCTGAGGGCAGGAGTGCTAGCGTCGATCGTCATTGTTCGTCATCTTTCAATTTCAAATTAAGAGTTGCTCAGTGCAAAAGAGTAATCTGAATGATCTGAAATGGTTTTACTGACGGCTGTGAAACTGCTGGGTGGCAGGACGCGCTTCGCATTGGTCAACGGTTTCACCAACCCATCCACACAGCCAACAGCTAATAGCTAACAGCCACTAGCCTGAGTCTTTTTGATGCCATTGTTCTCGTCGCAGCAGCGGATTCACGAATTCGTTTAAGCCCTCGCCTGCCAGCGACAAGCCAACGACCAGCAGCGTGAGCGCCAATCCTGGAAACAAAGCGGTCCACCAGATGCCGGTCGGCAGCGCGTCTAATGCCTGACGC